>OCZT010002584.1_pt1 | contig 18638 bp, 18 predicted proteins | sample 1539031 | NCBI WGS metagenome assembly OCZT01 (sample SAMEA3539308, study PRJEB22396) | soil metagenome | biome: tundra; feature: field; material: soil | place: USA | collected 2010-05 | depth 0.15 m | reverse complement strand
GGCGGGGGCCCCCGCTCCGCCGCCGGCCCCCAAACCCGCTGCCGTCCCGCCTCCGGAGATCCCCGAGGCGGAAGCCAAGGTACCGGCCTCGCCGGTCCCCTCCGAGCAGCCACCCCCTCCTCCGGCGCCTCTACCGGCCCAGGCCCTTCCACCGACGCCCCTTCCGGCCGAGGCCCCGCCTTCCGCGCCGCCCCCGGCCCCCGGCCCCGCTCCTGCTCCTCAGCCGGTGCGGGCCGCAGCACCACCCCAGGCGGCGGTCCCAACTCCCAGAGAGGTCACCGAGGATGGGGCACCTCCCCCGACCGGGGTCCCGACTCCCAGGGAGCTGACCGGGGGCCAAGCGCCCCTGTGGGGTTTCGATCCCGCTGCCCGGGAGAGCGAGGTCGAGGAGAAAGCAACGGGAGAGCCGGCCGAGGAACGGGCTCCGGCGGTCCCTCCCGCAGGGGCGTCGGCTCCGCCCGAACGGGGACCGTTTGCAGCCCCTGCGGGCCGGCCCGCAAGGGCTCCTCGCTCGGGATGGACGGTCAGGGACTCGCCGCGCACCAGCACCGAGCGGGACCGGAAGCTGCTGGCGCGTGAGGCCCAGCTGCCCCTCTTGGTGGAGGAGATAGTCGCTACCGCCAAAAGCCAGCAGGTGGCACTTTCGTCGCGAGGCAACGCCCGGCGAGCGCTGGCCGCCGCTCGGGACAAGCTACCCCTGGCCGACGGCGCTGACCCCTCCAGCGAGATTCAATCGCTGCTGGAGGCGGGCCAGCTGGAGGAGGCCGCCACCATGGCGGTGCAGATGGCGGAAACCCGAAGGGGGGAGGAGGCCGCCGGTGTCGCCTGCACCGTGGGAGAGGGCGTCAAGCAAGCCAAGCACTTTGAACTGGCGGTGCTCTGCTTCACCACCGCCGTGCTCAGTTGCCCGCCCTGCGACCGCGCCTGCTGGCAGCTGTGCACTCTTTCGGTCGAGCGCCGGGACACCGCGATGGCCCCGGTCTGGTTGGAGTACATCGCCCGCCTGCTCCGGGCGAGGGGCGCCGATGCCGATTCCATCTCGGTGTATCGCCAGCTGCTCAAGATGACGCCCCGGCGGTTCGATATCCGAGAGCTTCTGCGCACCTCCTCCCTCACCGGCACGCTCCCCGACTGAGCGAGGGTCTCGGTCGCGTCCATCCAATCTCTCAGCCGGGTTGGATGAGCGGAGGTCCTCAGGTCTCCCTGGTCAGCGCCGGCACCAGCGAGCCGACGTAGGCCCCGGCCACCTGGGCGGCATCCGAGCCGGTGCTGCCGGCGTAGGAGCTGACCAAAGCGCTGCCGACAATGACCCCGTCAGTCCAGGGCGCGACCTCGCGCACCTGCTCCGGGGTGCTGATGCCGAACCCGACAGCCAGCGGCTTGTCGGTGACTTGACGCAGCCGCCCCACCTGGCCCTGAAGCCAATTCAGGTCGGGGCCAGCGCGCTCACCGGTCACTCCCAGCCGCGACACCACGTAGACGAACCCTTCGCTGGCGGCCGCGATCTGGCCCGCCCGGGCCGGCCTGGTGGTGGGGGACACCAGGAGTGGGAAGGAGAGGTGCCGGGAGCGGAGGGACCCCTGCACCTCGTCGATCTCCCCGAGGGTGACGTCGGGGATGATCACCCCGCAGGCGCCGGCGCTGGCCGCGCGCTCGGCGAACCTATCGACCCCGTATTGGTAGACGGGGTTGAAGTAGGTGAAGAGGATTATCGGGATGAGGTGCTGCAGCCTCTCAACCAGGCCAAAGCAGGCTTCGATGGTCGTGCCGGACGCCAACGCCCGCTGGCCCGCAGCGGCGATGGTCGGCCCGTCCGCCAGCGGGTCCCCGTAGGGGATGCCCAGCTCCAGCACGTCGAGACCGGCTCCGGCCACCGCGGCGATCACCATCTCGGTGGTCTTCAGGTCGGGATCACCCGCCACCAGGTATCCGATCAGCGCTGTCCGAGCGTGCCGGCTGGCTTCCTGGAACCGCTGGCTCAGCCGGTCTAGGGCCGGGGCGTCACCCATGGGGGCGGCGGTGCTCGCCCAGCTGCAGCCGTTCCCGCTCCAGGAGCTGCGGGATGTCCTTCTCACCGCGCCCGCTGAGGTTCACGATCAAGAGGCCCGGGGGCCCGCTCTGCTCCGCCACCCGGTCCACCAGCGCCAGGGCGTGCGAGCTCTCCAGCGCCGGCACGATTCCCTCCCGTTCGGCGCAGCGGTGGTAGGCAGCGACCGCCTCATCGTCGGTCACCCCCAGGTACTGGGCCCGGCCACTCTCCTTGAGCAGCGCATGCTCCGGCCCCACGCCGGGGTAGTCCAGCCCAGCGCTGACCGAGTGGGTGCCCACCACTTGGCCGTCGCGGTCCTGGAGGAGATATGACTTGGAACCGTGGAGGATCCCCACCGACCCGTACGACAGCGAGGCGGCGTTGTCGCCCGGCCCACTACCGCGACCGGCGGCTTCCGCGCCCCACAGCCTGACGCCCTGGTCGCCGACGAAGCCAGAGAAGATCCCGATCGCGTTGCTACCCCCGCCGACGCAGGCGATCACGTCGGTGGGCAGGCGCCCCCATTGCTCCAGGCACTGGCGGCGGGCCTCGACGCCGATCACCTTCTGAAACTCGCGTACCAGGTAGGGATAGGGATGCGGGCCGACGACGCTCCCGATCACGTAGAAGGTGTCGGTCGCCCGCGTGGCCCACTCCCGGATGGCGGCATTGACCGCGTCCTTGAGGGTTCTGGTCCCACTTTCAACCGGGTGGATGGTGGCGCCCAGCAACCTCATGGTGGCGACGTTCATGGCCTGGCGCTCGATATCCAGCTCGCCCATGTAGACCTCGACGGGCAATCCCAGCTTGGCCCCGATGGTGGCGGTTGCCACCCCGTGCTGGCCGGCCCCGGTCTCCGCGATGAGACGCTTCATCCCCATCCGCTGGGCCAAGAGACCCTGGCCCACCGCATTGTTCACCTTGTGCGCCCCGGTGTGGTTGAGGTCCTCGCGTTTGAACAGCACCGTGGCGGCGGTGGTGGGGAAGCGCTGGGCGTGGTAGAGGGGCGACGGGCGGCCCACGTAGTTCTGCAGAATCGCCTGATATTGCTGCCAGAACGTGGGGTCGCCAAAGGCCCTGTCGACCGCCTCCTCCAGGTCGCGGACCGCTTGATAGAGCACCTCGGGGACGTACTGCCCGCCGAAGGCCCCAAAGTATCCCCGGGCGTCAGGTGGTTGCATCGGCACTCCGCACCGCGTGCATGAAATCCCGCAGTTTCTTGGGATCCTTGACGCCCTCGGACTCCACCCCGGAGCGGACATCGACGGCGTAGGGTCGCAGCCGCCGCACGCATTCCCCCACGTTGGTGGCATCGAGGCCGCCGCTGATGACGGCCGCGCGCCGGTCGACCAGCGCTTGCACCTTGGACCAGTCGAAGGTCCGCCCCGAGCCACCCCTTTGCCGGGAGGCGGTCTCAAAGATCGGCAGGGCCTCGGGATACCGGTCCAGCTCGGGGGCGAGGGTGTCGCCGCTGGACGACTCCTCGGCACTGACCGGGAAGACCTTGAGGTAGGGGACGCCCAGGTGCCGACAGAGCTCAGGTGGCTCAGAGCCGGAGAACTGGGGAATCAGGCGGGGCAGCGCGGTCAGGGCGTGTTCCAGCTCTCCTTCCGAGGGGTCGACGAACACCCCGACGACCGAGACCCCGGGTGGCACGGCGGCGGTGGCGATGGCTCCTTCCTCGGGCGAGATCCGCCTCGGGCTGGGAGCGAAGATCAGGCCCACGGCGTCCGCCCCCGCCGCGACCACCGCGGCAACCTCGGCAGCCGACCGGCAGCCGCAGATCTTGACCCGGGTCCCGCTGCCGCTGGTCTTGGCTCCGAGCCGTGGCGAGGCGGGTAGTGGTCCTCTGCCTACGGCATCGCCCAGGTCACCGGCCCGGATGGCGGCGAGCCCGTCCACTCCTAAGCCTCCACCGCGCCGGCGGCCTTCACGGCCCCCACCCAGGCGACCTTGTCCGCGGCGCGCATCAGGGCCTCGCCGACGAGGAAGGCCGGGACCCCTAAGCGATAGATGCGATCGATCTGGGCCGCGGTCTCGAACCCGCTCTCGCTGACGACCTGGATGCCCTTGGGGACCAGGCGGATCAGCGATTCCGTGACCGCGGGGTCGGTCTGGAGAGTTCGAAGGTTGCGATTGTTGATCCCCAGCAGGCTGGCCCCGAGGTCCAGCGCCCGCCCCAGCTCGACTGCGGAATGCACCTCGACCAGGACATCGAGTTCCCACGCCCGGGCTGTCTGGAGCAGGGCGGTGAGTTGCTGATCAGTCAGGCCGGCGACAATGGCCAGGACGGCGTCCGCCCCGTACGCGGCCGACTGCACCACCTCATACGAGGTGGTCAGAAAGTCCTTGCGGAGCACGGGCAGGCTGGTCTGGGCGCGGGCGACCGCGAGATAGCTCAGCTGGCCCTGGAAATGGTCCGCCTCGGTGAGTACGCTGACGGCATCGGCCCCCGCCATCTGGTAGCTGGCAGCGATCTCGGCCGGGTCGAAGTCCCGAGCGATCAGCCCCGCCGACGGCGAGGCGCGCTTGATCTCCGCGATCAGCGCCGGGGGACGGGCGCCGCTGAGGGCAGCACCGAGTGAGCGCCGGTCACCGCGCCCTCGCCTAGCTCTGGCCTCGAGGGCTTCCAGCGGCTCTCCCGCCATCTCCTCTTCCAGCCGCCGCCGCCGGTCCTGGAAGATCTGAGAGAGAGCGTCAGACATTGGCGCTCGCCTCGCCGCCGGGGCTGCTCCGCAGCGCCTCGAGCGCCGCCATCGCCGCTCCCGAGCTGATGCTGGCCCGGGCCAGGGCCAGTCCCTCATCGACATCGCCGGCGGCGCCCGCCACCACCAGTGCCAGCGAGGCGTTGAGGGCCACCACGTCGGCGCGCGGGGAGCGTTCGCCCCGCAGGATGGCGAGGATCAGCTCAGCGTTGGTTCGGGCGTCGCCGCCCCGGAGGTCGTCGAGCGAAGCCCGAACCCCGTGGTCCTCAGGGTGGAGCACCCACCGCCTGCTCCCCTCCCGGCTGAACTGCGCCACCCAGGTGGGCCCGTCCCCGGCGACCTCGTCCATCCCGCTGGCCGAGTGGACCACGGCCCCCTCCTCGGCGCCCAGGCCCTGCATCGCCTCGGCGACCAGATCGACCTGGGCCTCACCGAAGACCCCGACCAGCTGGCGGTGGGCCCCGGCGGGGTTGCAGAGCGGGCCCAGCAGGTTGAAGATCGTCCGCACCCCGAGCTCCCGGCGCAGCCCCCCGGCCGCCTTCATCGCCGGGTGGTACTGGGGGGCGAACAGGAAGGCGATGCGGTGGACGGAGAGCAGCTCCGCGGCCGCGGCAGGGTTGCGGTCGAGCGGCACTCCCAAAGCCTCCAGCACATCGGCGCTGCCACAGGCGCTGGAGGCGGCTCGGTTGCCGTGCTTGGCAACCGGGATTCCGGCGCCGGCCACCACCAGGGCCGCCGCGGTGGAGATGTTGATGCTCTGGGTGCCGTCGCCTCCGGTTCCGACGATATCGATCACCAGCGGCAGTTGGTGGTCGACGCGCACCGCCCGCTGGCGCATCGCGGTGGCGGCGCCGATGACCTCCTCGATGGTTTCACCTCGGGCCGCGAGAGCGATCAGGAGCCCCGCCGCCTGGGCGCTGGTGATGGTCTCATCGATGATCGCACCCACGGTGGCGGCGCTCTCCGCAGCGGACATAGTGCCCCCCTGCAGTAGCCGGCGCAGGAGCTGGGGGAAGTCCTCCATCAGGCGGCGCTCCGGCCCCGGCCAGAGCTGGGGCTCAAGGGCGCGTCGGCGCCCCGCCTGATGGGCGCCAAACGACCAGGGCCGGCTGCCTGGGGGGCCGGAACCGCGATCGATTGACGCATTGGGGTCGTCTCCTTCCGAAATGAAAAAAGCCCCGGGCATGGCCCAGGGCTCGGCGGTCGCTGGCGGTCGCTGTGACTAGGCGCGCGACGGTGCCGAACCCGCATCGGGCCAATGCCACCGCCAGCTAAACGCGAATCGCCTAGTCACTACAACGCGATTCTGGACTAAGCTCGGGCCGGGAGTCAATCCGACCCGGTCGGCGCCGGCTCCTGGTGGAACCCTCGCAGGACCAGCGGGACCTGCGCCCGGGGCGCGGCCACCACCCTGACGTCGGCCCGGCCCCCACCCTGGGCTTGACTCCTAGCTTCGGCTTACCGCAGAATCCGCGGCCTATGGTCAAGACGAACGCGCTGGTCTGGTGGTGGAGCTGGCCCGATCGGGGTGAAGTGTCCGCACGCGACTGACCGTCTGACCGACGAGCGAACACCAAGCCCCGGAACCCTCCGGGGCTTTTTCTTTTGCCTGAATAGGAGTTGTGATGCTGGCCTCCCTGGAAATCCTTCCCAATCGACAGACCGTGCAGGCGACCGCGGCGAACTTTCCGCTGGTCCCGGTCTGGGCGGAGCTGCCGATCAAGGACCGGCGGCCGGTGGAGGTGTTCCAAGCGCTCGCCGGGGATGGGCCGGGAATGCTCCTGGAGGAGTTGGACCTGTCCGGGCGCTCGGTCGGCTTCACGATCGTGGGGGGCGATCCGGCGGCCCTGGTGGTGGCGGATCGGTCAGGGGTGCGGATCCAGTCGATCCGGCGGCCGCTCCCCGTCAGCGAGGGCGTCTTCGGCCCCCCCGGCACCGATGTCATGTCCTCGCTCAATCGCCTCGCCGCCGAGCTGCGGGCCCCCCAGCTGCCCCAGCTGCCCACCATGACCGGGGGTCTGGCCGGTCTGCTGAGCTACGAAGCGGCATCCCTCCTGGACGGCCTCGCCTATCCGGTGGGCCGGGGCCGGCAGGCGGTTGACCCGATCACCCTCATGGTCTTAGACCGGGTCGCCGTCTTCGACCACCAGCGAGAAAGGCTGGTCCTGGTCGCTCACGTCCCAGCTGGCGCCGATTACGACGGGGGAGTGGCCGCGTTGGAGGAGATGGCGAGCCGGATCCGAGCCGGCGGGAAGACACCCGGCGCGACGGCGGCATCCCGCCAAACCTTGGCAGTCGCTCCCAACGTCTCAGTGGACATGTTCCAAGCTGGGGTCCGCCGCATCAAGGAGGACATCGCTGCCGGGGAGATCTACCAGGCGGTGCTCTCGCGGCGTCTCTCGGCCCCCGCCCGCGAGAGCGGGCTGGAGATCTACCAGCGGCTGCGTCAGCTGAATCCCTCCCCAGCGATGTTCTTCCTCCGGGTCCCGGGCGTGGAGCTGGCGGGATCCTCACCGGAGCCGCTGCTCAAGGTCCAGGGGCGCAGCGTCACCACCCGTCCCATCGCCGGAACCCGTCGCCGGGGCGAGGACGAGCAGGAGGACCAGCTACTGGAGCACGAGCTGCTGGCCGATCCCAAGGAACTCGCCGAGCACTCGATGCTGGTGGACCTGGCCCGCAATGACCTGGGCAAGGTCTGCACGCCCGGCACCGTGGTTCCAACCCAGCTGATGAAGGTCCAGCGCTTCCCTCGGGTCATGCACTTGGTCAGCAACGTCGCGGGCGAGCTGGCGGAAAACCGCACCGCCCTCGACGCCCTCGCCGCTGTGTTCCCGGCCGGGACGGTGACGGGCGCCCCCAAACGGCGGGCAATGGAGATCATCGCCCGCGAAGAGCCGACCGCGAGGGGTCCCTATGCCGGGGCCTGCGGGTACCTGACCTTCTACGGCGACCTGGAGTTCTGCATCACCATCCGGACCGCGGTCGTGAGCGGCGGTCAGGTGCACGTGCAGGCGGGAGCCGGGATCGTGAGTGACTCCGACCCCGGCCAGGAACTGGCCGAGACTGAGGCCAAGGCTTCGGCCATCCTGGCCGCCATCGGCGGCAGCCCCCAGGGGGCGCGGTGATCCTGGTCGTCGATCACCAGGACTCCTTTGTCTACAACCTGGTGCAGGTGGTCGCGGCCATGGACCGGGAGGTTCAGGTGGTCGGCTCTGAGAGTGCAACGGCGGCGGAGCTGGTCTCGCTTCAGCCCGATGCCGTGATCCTCTCCCCCGGGCCGGGACGGCCCGAGCACGCCGGTTGCTTTGAGGAGCTGGTCCGAGCCCTCCCCGACTCCACCCCCATCTTGGGGGTCTGTCTCGGTCACCAGGCGCTGGCCACTGCTTTTGGCGCCAAGGTCGTGCGGGCCCCCGTCCCGATCCATGGCAAGACCAGCCCCGTCGTTCACGAAGGCCAGGGGATCTTCTCGGGGTTGCCCTCGCCGCTGGAGGTGGGCCGCTACCACTCCCTGGTCGTGGACCGCACAAGCCTCCCGGAGGAGCTGATGGTCACCGCCGAGACCGAAGACGGGCTGGTGATGGGGCTGGAGCACCGCCGGCTGCCCCGTTTCGGAGTCCAGTTCCATCCCGAGTCCATCCTGACTCCCGAGGGGCCTGCGCTCATCGGTCGTTTTCTAGCCCTGGTGGGCGTCACGCTCTGATGCGAAGCCGGCCGAAGGTTGACAGGCAAGGATCCAGGCCCCAACATGGGCTACCACATGAGGCACATCGGAGCTACCAGCCGGAGCCACGGGGGACTGAGCTTGTTTACGTATCGATACGTGAACGCCAGTACGCCTTCCGTGGGCAGCTCTCCCGGGTAGTACACCGGTCGCGGCGAGCAACGGAAGGCGTGGAGCGGGCTCCGCGCCTTTTTTGGTCTAGCCCCGGTCCCGCTCCCCCAGCAATAAGAGGAGATAGAGGACTGGATATGGATGAGATCAGCTCCGGGCCGCCACGGCCCCCGACTGGCGCCGTCGGCATCAGCGCGTGCCGCGGGGTGCGCGGCGCGACCACTGTCGACGGCGCCGCCGCCGATGACCCGCTCGACCGCGCGGTGGGGGAGATGCTAGAACAGATCCTTCACGACAACCACGCATCCTCGGCGGACGTCGCGGCGGTGATCTTCACCGTCCCCGACGATCTCCAGGGCGTCAATCCGGCCGCGGCGGCGCGGGCTCACGGCTTCGAGAGCGTCCCACTGCTGGTCGTCCGCGAGGACGGCGGTGACCAGCGGGTGGCTCGCTGCCTGCGGGTGCTAGTGCTGCTCAACACGACTTTGGGGCAGCGCGAGGTGCGCCACGCCTACCTGCGGGGGGCCAGGGTGCTGCGGCCCGACCTGCTGCCCGCCGGAGCCGACAAGCCATGATCGTGATGGCGGCCCACGCCACCCAGGAGCAGGTGCGGGCGGTGGTGGCCAGGATCCAGTCGCTCGGCCTCTCCGCCCAAGTCAACCGTGGCGCCGAGCGCACCGTCCTGGGCGTCGTCGGTCACGAGAGCGAGTCCGACCTCGACGCGCTGGGACTGCTGGATGGGGTGGAGCGGGTGGTACGAGTTCTCCACGACTACCCCCTCGCCAGCCGTGACTTCCATCCGGAAGACCGGGTGATCAACCTGCCCGGCGGTGCTCAATTGGGGGGGCCGGGGGTGCTGGTCATGGCCGGCCCCTGCGCCGTCGAGAGTCGCAGCCAGCTGCAGGCGGCGGCGGAGGCGGTGGCCGGCCAGGGGGTCAAGGTGCTCCGTGGCGGAGCCTTCAAGCCCAGGACCTCGCCCTACGCGTTCCAGGGTTTGGGAGGCGACGGGCTGAAGATGCTGCGGGCGGTGGGGGACGACCTCGGGCTGGCGGTGGTGACCGAGGTGTTGGCCCCCGAGGACGTAGAGCTGGTGGCCGGCTACGCTGACCTGCTCCAGGTCGGCGCCCGCAACATGCAGAACTACCGGCTGCTGCAGGCCTGCGCCCAGGTGGACCGGCCCGTGCTGCTGAAGCGCGGAATGTCCGCCACCCTGGAGGAGTGGCTCCAGGCCGCCGAGTACATCCTCGCGGGAGGCAACCTCCAGGTCGCCCTCTGCGAGCGGGGGATCCGGAGCTTCGAGCCCCTGGTCAGGTTCAGCCTGGACATCACCTCGGTGCCGGTGTTGAAGCGGATGACCTCGCTGCCAGTCGTGGTCGATCCCAGTCACGCGGCGGGGCGCTACGAGTACGTGAAGGCCATCGGGCTGGCCGCAGTAGCGGCCGGGGCCGACGGGCTCCTGGTCGAGGTCCATCCCAATCCCAGTGAGGCGCTCTCCGACGGGGCGCAATCCCTCAACCCCAAGGCGTTCGCGGAGCTGATGGGCGGGGCCCGCAAGGTGGCCGAGGCCGTGGGCAGGCAGATCACGTGAGGACCCTGGGGAGCGTCGCGATCGTCGGTGCCGGGCAGGTGGGCACCATGGTGGGGAGCGCTCTGCTCGAGGCCGGCCCGGCGTTGGGGATCACCTCGGTCGCGCTCTACGACGCCGACCCCCAGGCGGCGGCGGCCTCGGTCGCCCTCGGTGGTGGTGACCTGGTGCTGCCGGACCCTGCGAGCGTCCTGCAGGCCCAGGTGGTCGTGCTAGCCATCCCGGTAACCGAGATCCTCGCCTGGCTGGAGGAGTTCGGGCCCCGTCTCAGGGAGGGAGGGGCGCTGCTGGACACCGGCAGCTCCAAGGCGGCGGTGGTGGCGGCGATGGCGCGGTTCGTACCCGAGGGGGTCCATGCCATCGGAGGTCATCCGATGGCGGGGAACGAGGCGTCCGGCCCCAGCGCCGCCATCCCGGGGGCCCTCAGCGAGGCGCTCTTCGTGCTCAGCCCGTGCCGCCCCGACCGAGAGGCGCTGGAGATCGCGACGGCGCTGGTCGCCGCCTGCGGCGCCCGGCCACTGGTGGTCGAGGCCCCTGATCACGACCGGCTAGTGGCCCGGACCAGTCACCTACCCCACCTGGTGGCGAGTGCACTGGCAGCTGTGGCAGCGGAGGTCGGCGACGATCTCCCCCTGACCCAGGCTCTGGCGGGCACCGGCTTCCGCAGCACCACCAGGCTGGCCGCCAGCGACTCCAAGATGGTGGCGGCTTTCGTCAGCGCCAATCGCCGCCAGGTGGAAGCCGCGCTGAGGGAGTTCCGCCGGGAACTGGACCGGCTGGAGCTGGCTCTCGAGTCGGGACCCGGCGCGCTCGAGGAGGTGCTGGGCGCCGGCCGGGCGGCGCACGCCCTGGTGCTGGGGCGAGCATGAGCGTGGTCACGGTCGGCCGGCCGCAGCGTCCCCTCTCAGGTCGCTGCCAGGTGCCGAGCGACAAGGCGATCTCGCATCGGGCGGCCATCCTGGCGGCCGGCAGTGCCGGGACCTCTAGGATCGGGAACTTCTCACCCGCTGGCGACTGCCATGCCAGCACTGCCCTGGTGCGTCGGCTGGGGTGCGAGGTGACCGAGGACGGCGACACCCTGGAGGTGACCGGCCTCGGACCCTCTCCATCTTCCCGAGTCTTCGAGGAAGGGCTGGACTGCGGCCGGTCCGGAACCACGATGCGCCTCGGGGCGGGGCTGGTGGCGGGCCTCCCGTTCACCCTTCAGCTCACCGGGCATGCCCAGTTGCTCCGGCGGCCGATGGAGCGGGTGGCGGAGCCGCTCCGGCGGATGGGGGCCGAGATCTCGACCTCTGACGGGGGCCGTCCTCCGATCCATCTGCGCGGCGGCGAGCTGGCCGGCATTGAGTTCACCCCTCCTCAGGCCAGCGCCCAGGTGAAGTCGGCGGTGCTGCTCGCCGGGCTACGGGCCAGCTCGCCGACGACCGTCTTCGAGCCCATTCCCACCCGGGACCACACCGAGCGGCTCCTGGCGGCCATGGGTGCCCACGTCGTGGTCGCCGAGTCGGACCAAGGGAGGTCGGTCCGGGTGGAGCCGGGAGCGCTCAACCCGCTTCGGCTGGTGGTGCCCGGGGACGCGTCCTCGGCCGCGGTCCTGGCCGCCGCCGCCGCCCTGGTCAAGGGCTCGGACGTGGTGCTGGAGAAGGTCTCGGCCAATCCCTCCCGGATCGGGTTCTTCAACGTCTTGAGGCGGATGGGGGCCAGGGTGGAGTTCGAGCCTCGCGGAGACGGCCGGGGCCCGGAGCCGGTCGCCGACATCAGAGTCCGGTACGCCGCGTTGGAGGCGTTCCGGATCGACGCCCGGGAGGTGCCCGCGCTGATCGACGAGCTGCCCCTTTTGGGGCTGCTGGCGACCGCCGCCGAGGGGATGAGCGAGGTCCGGGGCGCCGCCGAGCTGCGGGTGAAGGAGAGTGACCGGATCAAAGGGCTGATCGCGGGCCTGCGAGCCCTGGGCGCTGAGGCGGAGGAGCTGGAGGACGGATTCATCGTTCGCGGACCGACCACGCTGCGGGGGGGCGTGTGCGACGCCCAGACTGACCATCGGCTGGCGATGACCTTCACTCTGGCGGGCCTGGTCAGCGAGGGACCGGTAGAGGTGGCGGGCTCGGAGTTCGTCGCCGACTCCTTCCCCGGCTTCCTGCAGTCCTTGCGGGGGCTGTCGTGATGGTGGAGGTGGCTTTGGTCGGAGACCCGGTGGCCCACAGCATCTCTCCCGCGATCCAGTCGGCGGCGTTCGCGGCCTTGGACCTAGCTTGGAAATACCAGCTGGTGAGGGTTCCCGAGGGCGGGCTGGAACAGGCCTGGCCGGATCTCTCGCGACGGTTCCGGGGCCTCAACGTGACCAGCCCCCACAAGCAGGAGGCGGCCCGGCTGGCTGATGCCCTCAGCCCGACCGCCCAGATCTGCGCCTCAGTCAACACCCTCACCTTCAGTCCTTCGGGAGCGTTTGGGGATTCCACCGACGGAGCGGGGTTCCTGGCGGCGCTGCGCCGCAGCGCCGGCCGCCTGCCGACGAGGGCGGTGGTGGTCGGCACCGGAGGGGCCGCTAGGGCGGTGGCGGCGGCGTTGCTGGCGGAGGGCGTGGAGGTGCTGGTGGTGGGGCGCAATCTGACCGCCGGCACAGCTCTGGCCTCGGAGTTGGCTGGGGCAGGTGCAGGGGCTGTCTCCTTTCGGGGGGATGGCGACCGGGCGCTGGCGGAGGCCTTGGACGGCGCTGAGCTGCTGGTGAATGCCACGACCCTGGGTGGCCCTCGGTTTCCGGAACTCTCTCCGGTCGCCGACGCGGTCCTGCTCAGCTCCGACCTCATCGTCTTCGACCTCGTCTACTGGCCTAGGCACACGCCACTGCGGCGCCGGGCCCGGGCCGAGGGTTGTCGTTTAGTGGATGGGCTGGAGATGCTGGTCGAACAGGGAGCGCTGGCCTTCGAGGCCTGGACCGGGATCAACGCCCCTTTGCCGGTGATGCGAGAGGCCGCTAACCGAGCCATGGAGGTACTCGGGTGACCCTGCGCCTTCTGACCGCTGGCGAGTCGCACGGACCGGAGCTGGTGGTGATCGTGGAGGGGATCCCGGCCGGGGTCGAGGTCGACGTCGAGGAGATCGACCTGCAGCTCGACCGGCGCCGGGGAGGCCATGGGCGCGGAGCCCGGTCCACCAAGATTGAGCGAGATCACGCGGAGATCGTCAGCGGGGTTGCCCAGTCCCACACCACCGGGTCGCCGGTGGCGATCCGGATCATCAACCGGGACTTCGCCAATCAACCGGCCGACCCGGTCCGGCTCACCACCCCTCGGCCTGGCCACGCCGACCTGGCGGGAGCCACCAAGCATGGCCATTCCGACTTTAGGGTGGTGCGCGAGCGGGCCAGTGCCCGGGAGACCGCGGCCAGGGTCGCCGCCGCTGCGCTAGTCCTACCGCTCCTGCGGGAGTTCGGGATCTCGCTGGGCTGCTTCGTGGTGGGGATCGGCGAGGTGGTGCTGCGGGTCGACCTCGCGTCCTCGACCGCCAAGTCGCTGGCCAAACTGGCCTTGGCGGCCGAGCCTGACCCGGTTCGCTGTCCCGATCCCGCGATATCCGAGCAGATGGTGGCCGTCATCGACCGGGCCAAGGACGAGCGCCAGACCCTAGGCGGGACCTTCGTCGTTTTTGCCTTGGGAGTCCCAGTCGGTCTCGGGTCGTACACCCATTGGGACCTGCGTCTCGACGGGCGCCTGGCTCAGGCCATCTGCTCGATCCCCGCAATCAAGGGGGTCGAGATCGGGCCCGGGTTCGAACTCGCGGCGCTGTCTGGCAGCCGGGGCCAGGACCCGATCCTCGGTTCCCCGGGCAAGCTGGTCCGGGGTTCCAACTTCGCGGGGGGGCTGGAGGGCGGGATGAGCAACGGCGAGCCGATCGTGCTGAGAGCGGCCATGAAGCCCCTCTCGTCGACCAGGGCGCCAGCTGCTTCGGTCGATCTGCGCTCCGGCACCACCGCCGACCCGCCCTACGTCCGTTCCGATGTATGCGCCGTCCCGGCTGCGGCGGTGGTGGGGGAGGCCATGGTCGGTTGGGTGCTGGCCCAGGCCCTGATCGAGCGCTTCGGGGGCGACCGGCTGGACGCCGCCTTGGCGGCGTCCCGTCACGTGGACTCCCAGCCGATCCCGGGCGTGGGCGGGTGAGAGAGCTCCGGCTGCCGGCGCCCGCCTTGAGGGGGGGCCAGGCCAACCTGGTGCTGGCTGGCTTCAGCGCCACCGGCAAGACCTCCGCCGGGGTGCTGGCCGCCGAGCTCCTGGGGATGCCGTTCGTGGATCTGGACCAGCTCGCGGAACGGCGCTTGGGCAGCTCCCTTCCCGAGGTCTTCCTCACTTTGGGCGAGGCGCGATTCCGGGAGCTGGAGGCGGAGCTGCTGGGCGAGGCCGCCCGCCTCTCCGGCACGGTGATCGCGACCGGCGGCGGAGCGGTGCTTCACCGGGAGTTCGCCACGCTCGCGGGGGGCGCGGTGGCGGTGGTCCTGACCGCACCGCCCGAGGAGATCGAGGAGCGGCTGGGGGATCCCGCGACCCGACCGCTGGTGGCGAGTGCTCCCGGACCGAGGATCCGGGAGCTACTGGCGGAGCGCGCTCTGGCGTACTCCGCCGCCGGCACCGCGGTCGACACCACCGGGAAAAGCATCCAGGAGGTTGCTGGCCTAGTCGCCGACCGGTACCGAGCGCAGGCCAATGACAAGGCCCAGCGGGTGACGGTCTCGGGGCCCCACGCGGAGTACCCGGTGCTGGTCGGAGAGGGCACGCTGGACCGCCTCGACGGCCTGCTTCGTTCCCAGCTGCCAAAGGCCGGCCGGGTGGTGGTGGTTTCCGACCAGGCGGTCACCGACAGCGCCGGCGCCCTGGTCGGAGAGACGCTTCGGACGGCGGGGAGAGAGGTCCTGACAGCGGCGGTGGGTCGGGGCGAGGCCTCCAAGCAGATTGCCGCCGTGACCGAGCTCTGGGATCGCTTCCAGGCGCTGGCGGTGGACCGGGGCGATGTCATCGTCGCGGTGGGCGGCGGGGCCGGGCTCGACGCCATCGGGTTCGCCGCGGCCACCTGGGCTAGAGGTATCCCGTGGGTCACCGTGCCGACCACGATCCTGGCCATGGTCGACGCCTCGATCGGGGGCAAGGTGGCGATTGACCGCGGGGGCGCCAAGAATTCGGTGGGCGCCTTTCACCAGCCGCGGGCGGTGGTGTGCGATCCGAGCCTGCTGCTGACCCTCTCCGCCAGCCTGGCTCGCGACGGGCTGGCGGAGGTGGTCAAGAGCGCTGTCCTGGCCTCGCCGCTGCTGCTCGACGCCCTCGTGCAGGCCCGCCCGGCGGGGGAAGGGCTGCCCCCGCACCTCGGCTGGCTCATCGAGCAGGCGGTGCGGATCAAGGCGGCTTACGTGGCGGCGGACCCCGAAGACCTCGGGCTGCGGCAGTCCCTCAATCTGGGCCACACCTACGCCCACGGCCTGGAGGCCGCCAGCGACTACCTAGTCCCCCACGGCCGGGCGGTGGCGATCGGGCTGGTGGCTGCCGCCCGGCTGGGGGTCAGTCTCGGACTTACGGAGGAGGACCTCCCGGCTCAGCTGCGGGGGGCCCTCGACCGGATCGGGCTGCTGGAAACTCTTCCCTCGATGGACCGGGCCCGGGTGCGGGCCGCCCTTTTGCTGGACAAAAAGTGGCGCCGGGGGGAGCCGGCCTTCGTGGTGCCGGTGCGAGGAGGAGCCGCCCTGGTGAGCGGAATTGACTTGGATTTCGCCCTGGAACCGTTCTGGGAATTGCTCGCGGAGGCCAGTCGGGAGGGCCCGGAGCTGACCGCGGTGCCGGCCCGGGCTCGGGCCGGGTCCGGGCCGGCACCCAGATGAGGGTTCTGGTATTGCACGGGCCCAACCTGAACCTTCTCGGCTCCCGCCAGCCGGAGATCTACGGCGAGGCGACGCTCGCCGAGATCGACTCCGCGATCGTGGCTCGGGGCGCTGAGCTGGGGGTGGAGGTCCGGTCGGCGCAGTCCAACTCGGAGGGCGCGCTGGTGGACGCCATCCAAGGGGCCCGCGACGCCGCCGACGGGATCGTCATCAATCCCGCTGGCTATTCCCACACCAGTGTCGCCATCCGGGACGCGCTGCTGGCGGTGGCGCTTCCGGCGGTGGAGGTCCATCTCTCCAACCCCTCGGCGCGGGAGGAGTTCCGCCACGTTGACCTCGTCGCCGGAGCCTGCCTCGGAGTTGTGGCCGGGTTCGGCCCGAACGGCTACCTGGTGGCGCTGGAGCAGCTGGTGGTCCGTCTCCGGGCGGCGGACTGACCGGCGCCGATTCCCAGGGCTAATTGCTGGCCCGCACCGCATCCAGCGGAGAGGTCAGGCGCTCGAGGCTCCTCGCCAAAGGCTGACCCCCAGCAGCGTTATCACGGCCAGGGGAATGAACCAGAACGCGGCCGCCCCGAGGGTGCGGGCGAGCGCCCAGCCGCCCACGATGACCAGCGCGACCCCTACCGCCAGCTCCGGCGTGTCCCCGACCACGAACTCGTAGCAGAACCTCCCGAACGCCGCCGGCCAGCGGCTCACCCTAGTTCCGCCGCCCTGGGGGCAACTCGGGTTCGGCTCAGGATCCGGATCGCGGCCCAGGTGAGGGCGGCGTAGAGGGCCAGCAGCCCCAGCAGCGAGAGGTCCGATCCTGGCCAGCTCACCCCCGCCCCCTCACCTCCCCAGAAGCTCCCGAAGGTCACCAGCATTAGGCCCACCGCGAGCTTCATCGCGTTCTCCGGCACCTCCCGCAGCTGTCGGGAGACGGCGAAGCCGGCCGCTCCCACCACCACCACAGCGGCCAGGGCGGCCCCGGCGGCGACCGCCAGGTGGCCTGAGCTGAGGCCTAGGGTGAGCACGATCATTACCACCTCCATGCCCTCTAAAAGGACGCCCTTGAAGCTGAGGGTGAAGCCGATCGCGTCGCGCCCGGTCCCGGTGCGGGGAATGTTGGCTAGGCGCTCAACCTCGCGGCGGTAGATGGCGTCTTCGTCGTGCTTGGCTTTGCGTCCGCTGGCGCGCAGGATCGCCTTGCGCAGCCACTGCAGGCCGAGCACCAGCAAGAGACTCCCGACCACGACCCGGAGCGCATTGATCGGCACGTAGTGGACCAGAGCGGGGCCGAAGACGGCGACCACCACCACCAGACACAGGAAGGCCGCCCCGGCGCCCTCCAGCGACGAGCGCCAGCCCCGGGAGAACCCTGAGGCGAGCACGATGGTCAGGGCCTCCACCATCTCGACCGCGCTGGCGCCGAACACCGCGAGCGCGATGAGAATCGATCCGGTCACCGCCGCCGCCCCGTTGTCTCGATGATGTCCACGCGCTCTGGATTCTCTCCCATCGGCCGGCGCTGAAGGACGGGGCGTCGGGATGGTACTGGGGTGGGGGTGCACCGCCGACAATGGCTTGGTGGAAGTCGGGTTCAGCATCGACCCTGCCCAGGGACTCAGCCGTGCGGATGAGTTGGACTGCGTCCGCTGCGCAGCCGAGCTCGGGTACCGGTCAGCCTGGACTCCGGGACGCGGTGACGCATCCGCCTTTGATCGCTGCCTGGCCTGGCACCAGGCCTCCGGCTTGCCCACCGGGGTGGCGGTGGTCCCGGCCTCCGGACAGCCCCCGGAGTTCTACGCCCAGCACGCGGCTCGGGTCTGGGAGGGGAGCCGGGGGAAGTTCACGCTCGGGGTCGGCAGCGGCCGGATGGACCACGCGGCTAGCGAGATGCGCCCCTACCTGGAGGAACTCCGCCGGCTGCTGCCGCCCGGGCTTCCCCTGTACGTGGCGGCGCTGGGGCCTCTGATGCTCTGTTTGGCGGCGGAAATGGCTGACGGGGTGTCGCTCAACTGGTGCTCCGAGGACCAGGTGGCCTGGTCCCGCTCCGAGGTTGAGCAGGCCGCGGCCGTCGCGGGCAGGACGGCTCCTCCCATTGCCGAGTACATCAGGACGGCGGTCGACGCTGATCCCGCGGCGGCTGCCCGGGTGCTGAGTGGGGCGATGTTGGAGTACGCCCTGGGGCCGGTCGCCTACCGAAGGCACTTCGAGAGGATGGGTTTCGCTGAGGAACTGGCCCGCCCGGACAGCGCCGGGGTCCCCCCCAGCCCTCGGCTGCTCTCGGCGGTGGGCGCATGGGGCGCGCCGGGAGAGGTCCGTCATCAGTTCCTTGGCCTTTCCCAAGGGCTGGACTGCGCAATTGTCCGAGTGCTGGTGCGCGAGCCCGGGGACGCCGAGTCCGCCCGCCTTGTCCTGGAGGAGTGTCGCCCGGGCTGACGCAGCTGGGAAGGTGCCCCGGATAAACCCGTGGCCCTCCGTGCCCTGCAGCACGCTTATGTGGGAGTTGAGGGCGGCTTGGCTGCCCGAGGCCCACAGGGGTGCCCCCGGCGCGGGAACGGGAAGTCCGGCGTGTACTCCCGCACCAGCTCGATCACGATCGGCAACTGGTCGGGAGCCACGGAGCCCGTGCCCTCCCTCGAC
>OCZT010002582.1_pt1 | contig 18645 bp, 16 predicted proteins | sample 1539031 | NCBI WGS metagenome assembly OCZT01 (sample SAMEA3539308, study PRJEB22396) | soil metagenome | biome: tundra; feature: field; material: soil | place: USA | collected 2010-05 | depth 0.15 m | reverse complement strand
TTCCCGTTGGCCGTTCGCTGGCCGCCGGTGAGTTTCGTGTCGCAGTGCCAGACGGAGATGTCATAGCCGGGGAACCGCGCCCGCTGGGTGCGGGCGTGGGTGATCAGGGTCTTGTCCTGGTTCAGCTCCAGTCCGAGGGTTTCCCGGAGGAACGCCGCCAGCCTGGCCCTGATCTTCTCGGCTTCGGCCCTCGGCCCGGTGAACCCGAGCAGATGGTCGTCTGCGTACCTTGAGGGTTATTCACAAGATTATCAACTCTAAGTTGATCAAGCTCTGAGCAGCGGTGGAGCTGCCTGGAAAGTTTGATGATCATGGTCGTGAATAACCCTCCAAGAATGGAATCCGCGCGTGCTGTCCCACCCAGACACCACCCCGCTGCCTGAGGTAATTGCCGGACTTCTGGAAATCGTTGCTGTGGAAGGACCAATACATGCCCAGCGCGCATATCGCGCCTACACCCTTGCGGCGGGAGGGATCCGGGTTGGCACAGAGATGCGACGTGCCTTCCACGCAGCCACCCGGCAAGCACTGCGCACAGGCGCTCTTCACCAGCTCGAAGACAAACTCGTCTCCCAGGACGAAAAGACGCTCTACATTCCGGGAAAGCCATCAGTTCTAGTCCGAGAACTGGGGCCACGCCAGCTCTCGGACGTTCCGCGCAGCGAGGTAGCCAAGCTGATAAAGTATCTCTGCCCAGAAGGCGCCGCCGATGATGTCGTCAAGCGCGCCGTACTCCACGCTTACGGGCTAATACGGCTCACCGTGAGAACGAGCCAGTACCTGGACGAATGCCTGAGCTATCGCTGGCACCGGCACGCGACAGTATAAGCATCCTTCAGGGCAACGAAACTCTCCTGCTCCCTGCATCACCACTGACGGCGCACTCAGACACGGTGGGGACTGTCGCGCTGGGGACTGGCTGAGCGTGCCGCCTGCTGCGGGATGATGCTGGGCGTGGGCGTGAGGTATCGGGCTGTGTTGAACAGTGCCGCTTGGCTCATAACCCAGAGGTCGCAGGTTCAAATCCTGCCCCCGCTACCAGGAAGTGCAGGTCAGAGGTCAGAGGTCCGATTGCCGGAGACGGCGGTCGGGCCTTGATCTTTGTGGCAGCGGTTTGGTAGCAGGATCTGGCCGCACAGGCTGGTCGGCAGCGGGGAGATCTGGCACAGAACGGTATCTCGGGCAGCCGGGGGGCCTCGGGTGAGAGCCTCGGTGCCCGTACTGGCCGGGGCCGGTGCCGCATCTTCCGAAGGTGGAGAATTACGGAATGTCACGGTCATCTGCAGGGGGGCTCGGCCCGGCTGGTGGTGTGGGCCTGGAGGGTCAGATCCTTGCGTGGCTGGCAGCTCATTCCCTGGGGCAGAAGCAGCTGCCAGAATGCTGGGTTTCCTCTGGGCTGGTTACCGGCGTTGGGGCGCAGACCACCCGCGAGATTGACGACGTGGCGGCCCTGACCGCGGTCGGCGGCCACCTTCTCATCCAGACTAATGACCCTGTACCGCTGCGGAGCGTGGAGTGGATCTTGCGCAACGCTGTCCGCAGCCCATCAGCCGGATTCTGCCAGGGTCAGGCCATCCTCGTACTTACTGGCGAGCAGCTGCCCAGATTCTGGGCCATCGGAGGCGAAGCGGCGTACGACGGCGAGACTAGTCGACCTGATCACAGCGCACGGCGAAGGCCATTCGATCAGATGGCGCACTACGGGCGGTGGTGACGTGGTCCTGATGATCGGTGAGCCTGAACAGCGTTGTGTTAGGGCCGCGCTTACCGACGCCGATTCGGCGGTGGCAGAGTTCGATAACGCCCGCGACTGGCTAGCCGACGCAGTCCTGAAACCGATGGAGCCTATTGCAGCCGAGGTCTGGGGCTTCGACATGGAACTCACTCAGGTCCTGCTCGTCCGCCACCGCTGGCGAGGCTGGGTGCCTCCAGGGGGAGCCGTCGAGTCCTCGGAGACTCCTCGGGAAGCTGCAGGTCGTGAGCTGTTCGAGGAGACAGGTCTCCTGGCCGACTTGCTGCCGGAGCCTGCGGCGGTCGCTGTCCGCTCCTATCACCCGGACTGGTCAGTCACACTGGGGCTGTCGTATGCCGCGATTGTTGACTCTGCATTGCCACTCGCAGAAGAAGACGAGCAGCCTGCCGCGTGGACGCCACTAGATGAAACCTGGGAGACCTATTTCCCGGACGACATTTCTCGTATTCGTCAGCACGCAACCTGGCTAAGGAGCAGAGCCTCCAGGCTGGCTGACGAATGTGCCCGGCATACTAACGGATTTGCTAACGAGACCGGGCGAGACACAGGAGACTAAGCCATCCGATGGGAGACCACCGCCATCTTGCGACACTGGTCAGCGGGACACGCAGGAACGCCTGAGACCAGGAGGACTCTTGATCGTTTGTCCGCGGTTTGTCCGTCGGATTGGGCCTTGTTGTGCGGCACGAGGCGGACGTGGTCGGCATGAAACGACATCAAATCCCAAGCCACCTCGAGTCTTGGCGGGCCGTCAGGTCGCAGGTGCAGCGAAGCGGTGGTGATGCTGCCTGCGGGGGCGCCACTTTCATCGCAGCTCGGCGCTAGGAAGCGTGCCGCCGAGGCTGACATCGCACCCGCAGTTGTCGGGGTAATGCAGCCAAGCACTTGGCGCGAGCCCCTAAGGCCCAGCTGTGACTTACGGTTTCCGGCTGACGGTCGTCCTCACTCACGGCGAACGGCTCAAAAGCGATGAGCGCGAGATACATCTCGACCTGGCAGCCCCAATCGGGCGCGTGACCCTTCGTAGCTCCCCACCTGAGACACCGTTCAGTGAGGCGGGCCAGCTGGTTTTCATCGGAGGGCCCTACGAATCTCGCAAGGTGGCTGATCACGCCGGGAGGGCACTGAAGAACGCAGTTCAGCTGGCAGCCGTCGATGCCCGCACGGGCCTCGACGTCGGGAAAGATGTTGTACGCACCAGCCCGGGACAGGTAGTCATCGATCAGCATGCCGAAAACGGCATCCTCCTGCTACCGGAGGTTCACGGACTGCTGGTCTATGAGGAGACTGGCACCCCGATGGTGCTGGCAGCCCGCGCAGACTTCACTGTTCAGTCACCGCTGGGCGCCTTCACTGCCGCCATCGCGATCAGGGTAGGAGCCCCGATTCTCGACGAGAAGCGCTCACGATCCCGTCCATGATGAGCTGGTCGTTCGCGGAGCCGAGCCGCTCAGCCACCACTTTGGCAGTTAGTGGTGCTATTGCTTTTCGCATTCAGGCAGAGGTGCGGGGCCTGCCTTCTGGCGCGTCTCTTACTGAGCGCCACGCGCCTTCAGTTCATCGTCTGCGACCTCGCGGATTACGCGGAGGACTTCGATCGCAGTCGTGCTGTTGGGACGGGCGTCGGCGCGGACGAGTTGGCGTGCGAGAAGTACCAGATCTCTCGTAAAACACAGGTCGCCCCGGCGCTGACTGTCGTTGACCAGGTAGTGCCCTTCAGTCAGGCGAGCGCCGCCGGGACGCCGCATGTGCGTCCGCACACCGAAAACCCACAGCTTCTCCCTGACGGGAACATTCCAGTAGTCCTCGTCCGGCCACAGGTAGCTGAACGCCTGCTCGTTGGAGAACGGATTGTCGATGCCGAAGTGCTTGTAGAGCTTCCTGGAGTACCTGTCGAGTTCTCCGGTGTCATACATCGAATCCTCCTGGTGCTGTTGATACCTGGGCGCGGATTTCCGGGCCTCTACCACCAACGTACGCAACGGGCCTAACCAGCCGCCTGTAGCGTTCGCCCAGGACGGTGGGTTTCCGGCTGCAGCCGCGGCGTCGCGAGGATGCCTTTGCGATGAGGTCTGCCCTTGGCGATCCGGTCGGCCGCTCGCGGGCGCCGGACTGCAGGGTGCAGGGACATAGCCGGGCGCAGGACACCAGGTGCCCGGCGGTGGGAAGCGGGTCATGTCCAGTCGGCCTCGACGATGATCACCTGGGCCGCGTGAGTGGAGACGCCGGGGATCTCCTCAAGCCGATCGATGGGCGTCAGCAAGGGCGGCGGGTCCTGATCTGGAGTGGTCGGCTGCTGGTGGGCTCGCGGCGACCGCGGCGAGGTGGCCGACGCTGCGGTAGGTCCCTCGGTATGTGCAGGAAAGTCCCGGCCGGCAAGGACAGCCCGGCGCTCGCGCGTAGGTGGATGTGCTCCGCGTCGCGGCCGGGGGCCAGCCCGGAGCCGGGTCCGCGGCGCTCGCGGAGTCAGCGCTAGATCCCGGAGCCCAGAGCCCGGGTGGTTCCGTACGGATCTGGCCTGGCTCTGGCTTGCCCAAGAGCACGCTTCTGACGGCGCCACATGGTGCCGCCAATGTCGACTCGCCGTCTGTTGGAGCGCATCCGGTTGGCTTGCCTCGGATCGGCTCCTCGGCGCGTGACGCGCTTTCCAAGCCCCTGGGCACATTCTAACTAGTTATATTGTATTTGTACGAGTAGCCGGGCCCTTACAATGGACACATGAGTACCGTCGGCGAAGTAGCAGAACTTGCTGCCAAGGATGCTAGCTACTTGGTGGCGGCTGAGGCATGCCTCCGTCACTGGGACGGCGCACTGCCAGTCGATGTGGCAGACGAGGATAAGAAGAAGTTTGAGATTTGCTATCCACTGGTTGCCCACAGTCTCAACCAGGTCAACGCCGCCCTCGTGCTGATGAAAGCCGATCAGCCGTTCGTGGCAGCTGTAAATGCACGCACCGCTTTTGAGCACGCACTTACTGCGCAGTGGGTCATACTTACCTACGGTGGGGAGCAGATACTCGCCATGCATATGGAAGCCAGCCATCTGACGCAGGTAAAAGAATTCTCGAAAGCGATTGGTGATCCACTAGAATTGGCGGGTATCGTTGATCGATTGGGCTTCCCGTGGCGTGCCCGATCGGACGGCGGTCAGCGGCAAATCATGATCGCTCTCGGGCACGCCACACATAGGTGCTCATCTGCCGAGGGTCAGGTCAGGTGTACGGCCCCACGATCTTTGCAGGCAGGGTAACTAATTCGAGTCTCATTAGCCTCACCAGGCAAGACATCCCGATCCTGGTCATGATGACGAGTGTGCCCAGGAGAAAGGCGCCAGCTTCCAGGGCCACTATTCAACGCGTGGGATGACCCTTGGGTCGGATTGGACGGCGAAGCGAAGATAGCCCTGGCGCAGGTGGATTGCGACGTCAGCGGCTTGATTCTCATCGATGTAATCCCGCAGCAGAGGCGGCCGCGCCGCTGTACCTTTGACAGCGCGGGTGGCTTTCTCGTACGGGCCATGGCCGGGGACTTCGAATCGGCCTCGCCCGGATGCGGGCGGCAGGGGAACCTGGTCGACCTGTCCGGCTGCGGGTAACGGGCCAGCCGGTGCGCCGAGGGCCTGGGAGGGAGGGCCAGCGGTGGCGGCGCACAGCTACGACCTTGTGATCGTCGGTGCCGGCAGCGGGAATACGCTGCCGACCGGCCAGTTCGCCGGATGGCGGATCGCGGTGGTGGAAGCCGATCGGTTCGGCGGCACCTGCCTGAACCGCGGGTGTATCCCTTCGAAGATGCTTGTCTACACGGCGGACGTCGCCCAGCTGGTCCGCCAGGCCGGCCGTTTCGGGATCGGCGCCGAGTGGGCCGGGGCGGACTGGCCGGCGATCCGTGATCGGGTCTTCGGCCGCATTGACCCGCTCCCTGGCCCGGCCGTCGCCCACCGCCGGGCGAACGGCACCGACGTGTTCGTCGGCGAGGCCCGTTTCCTGGCCCCGAAGATCCTGCGGGTCGGCGACGACGAGATCCGGGCCGGTCGCTTCGTGCTGGCGGCGGGCTCGCGTCCCGACGTCCCGCCAGTCCCCGGCCTGGCCGGCATCCCTTATCTCACCTCGGACACCGTCATGCGGCTCGACACTCTGCCGCAGTCGATGGCAGTGCTGGGCGGCGGGTACGTCGCAGCCGAGATGAGCCACGTCTTCGGATCGCTGGGCACGGCGGTGACCATCGTCGAGCGCGGTCAGCATCTGCTCTTCCGCCACGACATCGACATCCGGGCGCGCTTCACCGAGCATTACCGCGAGCGCTTCGACCTGCGCCTGAATTCGGCCGTCCAGCGGGTGTCGGCTGCGGGCGCGGGAGTCCGCCTGGATCTCGAGACACCGTCAGGAGCTCAGCGGGCCGAGTCCGAGGTGCTGCTCGTGGCGACCGGCCGCAGGCCGAACAGTGACCTGCTCGACGTAGCCGCGGCGGGAATCGAGGTCGACGCCCACGGGCACGTCTGCACCGACGACACCATGCAGACGAGCGTCCCGGGGATCTGGGCGCTCGGCGACCTCGCGAACCACTTCCAGCTCAAGCACATGGCAAACGCCGAGGCACGGGTCGTCTGGCACAACATTGCGCACCCCGGCCAGCCCCGGAAGGCTGCCTTCCCTGTCGTGCCAGCCGCTGTATTCGCCGATCCGCAGGTCGCCTCCGCTGGCGCCACGGAGCAGGACCTGCAAGCACGGGGACAGCGCTACGTGTCCTCCAGCCGCTATTACCGCGATACCGCCTACGGCTGGGCGCTGCAGGACACGACGAGTTTGGTGAAGGTCCTCGCCGATCCCGGGACCCGCTTGCTGCTCGGGGCACACATCATCGGCCCGCAGGCCTCGATCCTCATCCAGCCGCTTGTCCAGGCGATGTGCCTCGGGAACACCCTCGACCAGGTGGCCAGCGGCGTTCTCTACATCCATCCAGCGCTCACCGAGGTCATCGAGCAGACATTGCTCGAATTCTGAGATTGACACATGCGATCTGGCTGACCTGCCGCGGACGGATGCGGGTGTCGCTGATCGCGGGCAGCGCGCGTGGGGGCTATGTCGCTGGTGGCCTGTTCGGAGTTTGGCGTGCCCGCGCCCGCAGGTACGCGGGCGCCGAGGCCCGGGCGGAGGCTCGATGCGCATTTGCAAGCCCACCCGATTCCAGCGCGGGCCGCCCGGCATGCCCGTCGGCAGGATCCGGGGGACTGGCGCGTCCGCCCGATGCATCGGCCCTCCGGTTGCCGAGCAGGTTCATGTCTCTGGGCCTCGCATTCGGTTCGGCCCAGAGACGGCAGTCTTAGGGGGCGTCCGGGGAGGAGATGCTGTTCCGGCATATTCCCTGGTGATGACGACCAGGGCGGCAGGCTGGTTCTGCGCGGGAACGTCCGGCTGCATGCTGGGCCTTTCCGTCTGGCTCTGGAACCGTCACTATGACGCTGTGGGTGTCGCGGTGGAATCTCGAGCCGGCTGGATCGTAGCCGATGCCTGGGCCGGTGCTGCGGGGCTCTGGTTGGTAGGTGGCCGGCTGCGCGATGCGGAGCTGGGTGGGTTCGCCGGCTTCGTCCCAAACGCCTATCCGAACATCGCTTTCCAGATGGCGTTTGACGCTGCGCGGGATCGTCTTCAGTGCGCCCGAGGCCTGCGCAAGGCAACCGCGGTCCTGGTCACGGGCGCGCAACGCACGGTCCTCGTCAGCCTGGACCGCTGGATTCAGGTGGCCACAACGCTGGTCCGCGTCGGGCGAGTTGATGCCCGCCGACGGCCGTTCCGGCCGGCTAGCCCCTCGACTGGAAGGAGCACGTTCATGATCGCGGTCTACCGGCAGGTCTATGACCCGCTCGGCAACTCGCTCGGACTGTCTTCGATCGTGGCTGTGCTGCCCCTGGTCGCGCTGTTCGTGCTACTTGGCGTGTTGCGCATGCGTGCGTGGCTCGCGTCGGTCATCGGGCTCGCGGTCGCCCTGATAATCGCGGTGGCCTTGTACTCCATGCCCGTCGGCGACGCCGTGAACAGCGGGCTGCTCGGTGCCGTCTTCGGGTTCTTCCCGATCATGTGGATAGTCATCAATGCTATCTGGGTCTACAACCTGACCGTGGAGACCGGCCATTTCGATGTGCTCCGCCGGTCTTTCGCCTCGATCAGCGACGACCAGCGTATCCAGGCGATCATCATCGCTTTCTGCTTCGGAGCCCTGATGGAGGCTCTCGCAGGCTTCGGCACGCCGGTGGCCATCAGTTCCGTGATGCTCATCGCCCTCGGCTTCCGGCCGCTCAAGGCAGCGACGGTCGCGTTGGTCGCGAACACCGCGCCGGTCGCCTTCGGGGCGCTCGCAGTGCCGATCACGACGCTCGCGACCGTCACGAAGCTGCCAGTCGGCGACCTGGGGGCCATGGTCGGCCGCCAGACGCCGGTCCTCGCAGTCTTCGTCCCGCTGGCCCTGGTGTTCATCGTCGACGGGCGGCGCGCTCTGCGGCAGGTATGGCCTGCGGCGCTGGTGTGCGGCGTGGCTTTCGCCATCCTCCAGTACGTCGCGTCCAATTTCTGGTCGATCCCGCTCACCGACATCTTCGCGTCGCTCGGCTCGGCGCTGGCCGTCGTGGCCTTCACCCGCGTCTGGCACCCGGCGGAGGGGTACGTCGAGGCGACCGGCGATGAGCCCGTGCGGCAGGATGCTGCGATCCGGCCGTCCCGCATCTCCGGTGACACCCAGGCGGCCGGCCCGGCCGAGGTCGCCCGTGCCCGCGCGGACGCGGACACGACGATCGGCGACACGCGCGGCGATATCTTCAGGGCCTACGCGCCGTACCTGATCATCATCGTGGTCTTCGTGCTCGCCACCCGTATATCCGCGATCACCGGCGTAGCACCCACGAAGCCCGGCGCTGGGGGGACCGGCCTGGAGTCAGTGACCCGCATCTACGACTGGCCGGGCCTGCACATCGTCAGCGGCACGGGGAAAGCCGTGGAGACTACGTTCAAGCTGAACATCCTGTCGGCCGCCGGCACCCTGCTGTTGCTTTCCGGTCTGCTCACGATGGTTGTGCTGAAGGTAGGGACAGGCCAGGCGCTGCGCGCCTATGGGCGCACGCTCGGGCAGCTGAAGTTCGCGATCCTCACTGTGATGGCTGTCCTGGCGCTCGGTTTCGTCATGAACGAGTCTGGTGAGACCCAGACGCTGGGTCTGTGGATGGCCGGAGCCGGAGGCCTGTTCGCATTGCTGTCCCCGATCCTGGGCTGGCTCGGCGTAGCGGTCACCGGCTCGGACACCTCCTCGAACTCACTGTTCGGAGGCCTGCAGGTCACTGCAGCGGCGCAGGCTCACCTGTCACCGACGCTGCTCGCCGCGGCGAACTCCGCGGGCGGCGTACTCGGCAAGATGATCTCGCCGCAGAACCTCGCGATCGCGGCCGGTGCCGTCGGGCTTCAGGGGCGCGAGGGCGAAATCTTCCGGCGTGTGATTGTGTGGAGCGTCGCGTTCCTGGCCTTCATGTGCCTGCTTGTCTACCTGCAGTCGACTCCTGCGCTGTCGTGGATGGTCGTCAAGGGGCACTGACCGGCCTCTACTTGCTCTGCCTGAGCGCACTCGAGGACAGTGGCACGCTGCTCCACCTCGCGGAGTTGCGCGTCAGGCTGTACCGGGCGGGCGGCAACCCGGATTATGCCGCGTAGGCGATGCACAGCCTGGGCGAAGGGTTAGGGGTGCGCGGCGTGGCAGACAGCGAGCCAGTCGCCCTAGCCGCCCAGACCCGGAGAAGGCGGCCGCAACTTTAGACCGGCTGGCCGTCGTTGTCTTCGGTGCTGCCAAGTCCCGCCACGTACCGGACCGGGTTGAACGGTGCCGACTGCGCTCATAACCCAGAGGTCGCAGGTTCAAATCCTGCCCCCGCTACCAGGAAGTGCAGGTCAGAGGCCTGATCGCCAGGACGGCGGTCAGGCCTTTCGGCTGCTTGTCCGCGGTTCGTCCGCGGGATTTGGCCCTGGAACGCGGCATGCTCCGGGGCGGGTCGGCACAGATTGGCACCGCGAGCGGCTGTCAGTGCCCATTTTTTGAACACTGCTCGTCCGGCTTGGTCTCGGGGTTGTCACCGGGGACGCTCTTCGTATGGCCCCGGGGGGGGTGGACCGCAGGAGGAGAGGCCTCGCTCCGCGCGGCAGGCCCAGTCCGGTGACATCAGCGGCCCTGCCGCTGTACGGGCCAGCCCGTCCCGGCCCGTCTCCGTGACGGCCCTCGGGCGCACGATCGCCTGCTACACAGGGTGACCACTTCGGTGGTGCGCTGAACGCTCGCGCAGGGACAGATCGATGCTCCTATGTCCTGTCAAGGCCCTTCGGGTTCAGGTTCAGCCAGGAGGTCGGTGATCTGTTCGGCGAGGTGCTCGGCGCTGGTGCGGGACAGGCCGATGGTGGTGATGACGCTTTGGTGGCCTCGGCGGAGCCGGATGAGCCAGGTTCGCCCGGGTGGCTGTCCGCGGGTGCTGGAAGAGCCGGTATCGATTTCAACGCTGACGGCTGGCATGGCTGCTTTCTGGGTTCAGCGGATGGTGCCCGGGCCGGGGGTTGCTGGGATGCGGACAAGACAGGGACGGGCCGCTCCGGGGTGGAGGGACAGGATGGGCTGCGCGGCGAGGTCCCGCGTCCTGGCGGATGCGGGCCTTTTCCGCGCAGCCTTCCTCCGAACCCAGCGGGCACCTTTCAGTGCACTGGGCTCTCCCGTGACTTATGCCGCTTTCGCGACGGGGTTCGCGTGGACGTAGTTATGGCACGGCGCGCAGACGATGAGCGTCTTGCGCCGCATTCTTGCCATGAGGGCTGCCCACGCTGGCTGGCCCGGCCCGGTCTGGCCGAGATCCGCGAGCCTGGCGATGTGGTGGACTGCCACCGTGGCGCCGTGCTCGCATAGCTCGCACCACCGCTTGCGGAGCCGGTGGATCAGCTCCTTGCGGGGGAGTGTGACCGGGACCGGGGCGGGGTCGCGGATGACCGCGCGCCGGTCGCGCTTGAGGGGTATCCCGCCGAATCGTGCTACCAGGTCCGGCCTGCCCTCGCGTCTTGCCCGGGCCTCGAAGCAGGTCCGTGGCCCGTCAGCGGTGATGACCTTGGCCTTGTAACGGGCCGCGGTCTTGGTGACGGTGGACTTGTGCTTGGCTGCCAGGGTCTTCAGCATGGACGTCTCGGCGTTCCAGCGAAGTTTGCTGAGCCGCCAGACGTCCTGGGCGAGCAGGTAGTAGTTCACGACGCCCCGGTATTCAGCCCCGAATATCCGCACGATGTCGTAATCGGGCAGGTTCTGCAGGCTGCTGCGGTGCCAGGGTTTCCCCCGGCGCCGGTACCGGGCGCACCGGGCTGTGATCACGTCCAGGGGTACCCGCAGCGCGATCTGCCCGTTGACCGACCTGCGGCCTTTGACGATCCTGGTGCTGGAGTGCTGGGCGGTGATCTCATAGCCGAGGAACCGCGCCGCGCGGGTGCGGGCGTGGGTGATCAGGGTCTTGCCCGCGTTCAGCTCCAGCGCGAGATTTCCGCGCAGGAACGCCGCGAGCCTGGCCTTTATCTCCTCGGCTTCGGCCTTCGGGCCGGCGAACCCCAGCAGGTGATCATCTGCGTACCGGATATACAGCAGTTTCCGGTAGCCGGGGTCCATCGGGTCCATCGAGGGGAGGGTGTGCATCTGCCTCGCCAGGTCCCGGGCTTGCGCCCGGTCCCCGCGCTGCCGCGCGCGCCGCCGCTGGCGCATGATCCTTTCATATTCGGGGTTTCTCTTCCGGCGGCCTCCCCTGGTGTACTGCGGGATGAGTTCCCTCTCAACAAATTCGTCGAGCTTTCCCAGGTAAATGTTGCTGAGCAACGGCGATACCACGCCGCCCTGCGGGGTACCGCTGAGCGTCTCGTGATACTGCCAGTCTTCGATGTACCCGGCCTTGAGCATGTTGCGGATCAGCCGGAGAAACCGGTTATCGCGGATTCTTTCCGCCAGTATCGTGATGAGGATATCGTGGTCAATTGACCCGAAGCAGTCAGAGATATCACCCTCGATAAACCACACGGTCCCGGTCCAGGTATTCTGCACTTCCCGCAGCGCCGTATGGCAGCCGCGCCCTTTCCGGAATCCATGTGAATGGCCGGAGAACGACGGCTCGTAATACGCCTCCAGCAGGAGGCGCACCACCTCGCCGACGAGCTTATCCGACCATGACGGCAGGCCCAGGGGCCGCAGCTTCCCGTTCTTCTTCGGGATGTGCACGCGGCGGACCGGCGCGAACCGGTACCGCTCGCCGCGCATCGCCGCGACGATCTGATCGATCTTTGCCTCGGACATGCCGTCCGCGGTCTCATCGCAGGCCCCCGGCGTCATCGCACCCTGGTTTGAGTAGATGCCGCCGTAGGCCAGCAAGTACAGGCTCTTATTGAACATCTGCCGGTACAGCTCCTCGCACGGCAGGCCCCTCCTGCCGCGCTCGCGGAGGACAGCAAGTACCGTCTCGGCGCTCTGCATTACGCATGCCTCGCAGTTCCTTATCGTCCGTCACCTGTGCCCCTTCGCCCTGTGGTCCGGCTTTCCCGGTCTCCAGATTGGCAGGCCGTTACCCCTGCGACTACTACGGGCACTCTGTCGCCGTAGGACTCGCGTCCCTTAGGTGATCCCACGTTCATCAGCGTTATACGTCCTAGCGTGACTTAGGCGTCCCGTACATCTCCTTCAATGCCCTGACAGGGCATCGCTCCATCACCCCGGAGGATTACGGCAGGTAGCCTGACACCCTGCCATAGGGGCTGGCACCGGTTACAGGCGTCTTTCCGGCGGGTGGATAATTGCACCTTCTGGAGACTGGGCTTTAAGCAATCAAGCTTTCGCCTTATCACGCGGATCCCCCGGCGCGCCATCCCATACGCCTGGGCATGAGCCGCCGGTTTCCTGGCATGCTATTTTCCCCGTGTCACCCTTTCGGGTCCGGGTAAGCCATCAGATCCAGAGATACCTCCTCCCATCTCCGCCCGCTACGCGGGCGATATAACACTGCGCTTCGTGGCGCAGCAAGCTCTTATGAGGTCACGCTCAGCAGGTCAGTGATGGCCGGGACGGCCGACGAATCGTTCGAAGGCCAGCAGGAGCGGCAGCCGATTATCGGGTCAGGCCGTCCCCGGGGCAGGCGGGCGTTAGCGGGCGGCGCGGAGGTGGGGGTAGACCTCGCGGGCGACGTAACGCTTGAGGCAGCGCATGATCTCTGCCTTGGATTTTCCTTCTGCGGTGCGGCGTTCGACGTAGGCGCGGGTGGCAGGGTCGGAGCCCATGCGGGTGAACACGATCCGCCACAAGGCGTGGTTGGCCTGGCGGTCGCCGCCAGGGTTGAGGCGGTGGCGGACGGTTTTGCCTGATGAGGCCGGGATGGGAGCGGCCCCGCACAGGTGCGCCCAGGCGGCCTCGCTGCGGAGCCGTTCGGGGTGGTCCCCGGCCGCGATGAGCAGCAGCGCCGCAGTGTTGGGGCCGATCCCGTAGAGGGCGAGAAGCCCGGGGGCATGCGCTGTGACGAGAGGGACGATGAGCTCGTCGAGGCGCTGCAGCTGGCCGTCGAGGAACTCGGCACGCCGTCCCAGCTCCCGCAGGGCGACACGGACGGCGTAGCCGACGACGTCACCGGGGCGGGGCCGCAGCGACGCCGTCTCGGCCACCAGGGCAACGACGGTGTGCCGGGCGAACCGGGTGCGCAGGTCATCAGGCCCGGTCAGGATCAGGGACCTGGCCTGGTTGATCGTCTGGGTCCGCTCGGAGCCGGCGCTGCGCTTGGCGACCATCAGCGCGCGGACCGCCTCCACGGTCCCGTCCCGGCCTTTCGGCGCGCCGCGGGCCCTGTGGGGCTCGAATACACGATCATGGCGGTGACCTGCTTCTTCTCGCAGCGGGGCGGGGCTGTCAGGCGGCGATCTGATATTCGTGCGTGAGTCCGCCGAGGACCTGTTTTCGGCGGATCCGGTGTTCGGCGAGATTGATCTCCGGTGGCCGGGTGTGAGCCTGAGCCGGTGCGAGCTGGCCAAGGGCACGGTGCGGCCGGGCTGCGTTGTAGTGCACCATGTACTCGGTCAGCACCCGTCGCAGGTGGTGCTCATTGAGGATCAGCAACTGGTCGAGGAGCTCCCGGCGGAGGGTGCCGATGATTCTTTCGCAGATGGCGTTCGCTCTGGGTGCCTGCGGCGGGCTGGCGAGGATCCTGATGCCTTCGGCTGTGAACACGGCGTCGAAGGAGCAGGTGAACTGGCCTGCGCGGTCCCTGATCAGGAACTTGACTGAGGTCGCGCGTGCGCCGAGGTCCATCAGGAGATTGCGGGCTGCTTGTGTTGTCCAGGCGCCGTCGGGGTTCGCGGTGATGCCGGCCAGGTGAACGCGGCGGGTGCCGTGCTCGATGACGATCAAGGCGTAGATGCGACGGAGCAGCACGGTGTCCACGTGGACAAAGTCGACCGCGAGAATGCCACGGGCCTGCGCGGTCAGGAACTGCCTCCAGGTCGGGCCAGCGCGGCGGGGTGCGGGGTCGATCCCGGCATCATGCAGGATCTGCCACACCGTGGAGGCTGCGATCCGGTGGCCGAGCTTGACGAGTTCGCCTTGCACGCGCCGGTGCCCCCATGTCGGGTTGTCCGTCGCCATGCGGATCACGAGTTTCCGGATAGCGGCTGCCGTGGACGGTCGTCCGGGCCGCCGCCGGTTCGTGTAATCCCATTTGCGCGCGGCCAGTCGCCGGTGCCAGGCGAGCAGCGTCCCCGGGGTCACCGCGAACACCTCGGCCCATCGGCGCCGGGGGATCAGCCGGGACAGTGCCGAAAGCCACAGCCGGTCGGCCGGCTGGTAGCGGACCCGGCCGGTCTGGCGGCGCAGCACCGCGTTCTCGTGCCGGAGCACCAGGAGTTCGGCGTCCTTGGACACCTCACGCCGGGCCAGCACCATCAGGCAGCCGAGCAGACGGCGAACGAGCAGGTAGACGACCGAGAAGATCACTCAGCGATGATCTCAACTCGGCTCGCTGCCCAAGCCAGATCCAGTAATCGAGCCCCACAGGGTCCGGCGGGTCATCACCTGGCAGCTGGACGGCGGGCAACCCAAAGACCTGCGCCTGACCTGGGGCATCGATGAGAACGCCCGCGCCGCCCTGGAAGACGAGCTGTTCGGCAAGCACGTCCTGATCACCGACCACGACGACTGGCCAGCCGCCGACGTCATCGCCGGCTACCGGTCCCAGTCCGAGGCCGAATTCTCCTTCCGCCAGCTCAAAGACCCCCGCGTGGTGTCGTTCTCACCCATGCACCACTGGACTGAGCACAACATCACAGTCCACATGTTCACCTGCGTCCTCGCCCTGCAGATCGCCCGCCTGATGCGGCGCAAGGCCGCCCAGGCCGGCCTGGGCCTGTCCGTGCGCGAGCTGCTCACGCAACTCGCCGCCATCGGCGAGACCGTGCTGCTCTACCCCTCCAGCGGAGGACGGCCCCGGGCCCGCCGCATGACCACCGAACTCAGCGGCCAGCAGCAAGAGCTCCATGAAATCTTCGGACTCCAGCGGTGGGCACCCCGTAGTTAGGTCATAGGCGCCCGGCCATCCAGCACATACCGCCACCTGCGGAAACACCTACAAGATCAACTTAGCCAGGAAACTCGGGCTAGGGATCTTGACCCGATGCATCTGTTTACTCGCCAGGCAGCGAAAGTGGCGAGGATGACTTCCTCGTCAATGTCGTGGCGCACCCAGCAGCGCGCAGCCCTGCCCGCAGCAGGAGCTTGCCACCAGGTTGCAGTACACGACGCAGCTCCGCCGATTAGCCCGGGTGGTGTTCTGGCGCGAGGTAGAAACGTCCACGATCAAGGCCAGCATCGAAGGACGACGACCGAAACGGCAGCTGCAGCAGATTGGCCTGCAAGAACGAAAGACCGCGGTTCTGTTTCGCGGCGGTCGCGTCGGCGACCGACGAGAGGTCCAGGCCGACGACCCGCCATCCGAGGCTATGAAGATGTCCGCCTCACTTCCCAGGCGCTACCACCGTCGAGCGCACGACCAGATGAAAGGAGCCAGCCCTCGGCGAGCGCTTGAAGCGACTCGGGCGAAGGGTCCGGCAAAGATGCCTGGACGGGATTGAATGTTAGTGTCGGGCGTGGCCTGCCGGGCCGGGGTTACGGGAGCGAGCAGCGCATGAAAGCTTTGGTGAAAGCGCGACCTGAGGCAGGGCTGTCGATCGAGGATGTGCCAGTCCCTGCGGTCGGCCGGGATGATGTGCTCATCCGGGTGCTGCGGACCGGCGTGTGCGGCACGGATCTGCACATTTACGACTGGGATGGCTGGGCACGGGTTAACGTGCCGGTGCCGCTGGTCATCGGGCACGAGTTCGTCGGGGAGATCGTTGAAGCCGGAGTGGACGTCCGCGATCTGCGGTCCGGTGATCTGGTGAGCGGTGAGGGTCATCTCATCTGCGGTCGTTGCCGCAACTGCATGGCTGGCCGACGGGTCCAATGCGCCCACACCAAAGGGGTCGGCGTCAACCATCCCGGCGCGTTCGCCGAGTTCATCGCGCTGCCGGCGACGAACGTCTGGCGGCACCCGCCGGATATCGACCTCGATGTGGCGGCCATCTTCGACCCCTTCGGCAACGCGGTGCATACTGCGCTGACGTTTCCCATCCTCGGTGAGGACGTGCTGATCACGGGCGCGGGCCCGATCGGGCTCATGGCAGCGCTCGTGGCCAGGCACGCAGGGGCCCGCTTTATCGTCATCACCGACGTCTCGCCGTACCGGCTCGACCTTGCACGCCGGATAGGCGTCACCCTTGCCGCAGACGCCGCCACGGCCACCCTGCAGGACGCCATGCGGCAGCTCGGGATGCGCGAGGGCTTCGACGTCGGCCTGGAGATGTCAGGCAGGCCGGAAGCGCTGCGGGACATGCTGGCCGCCATGACCCATGGCGGCAAGATCGCGGTTCTCGGGTTGCCGACCGGAGAGTTCGGGATCGACTGGGCCCACCTTGTCCTCAACATGATCACGATCAAGGGCATTTACGGGCGCGAGATGTTTGAGACCTGGTACGAGATGGAGGTCCTCACCCAGTCGGGCGTCGACATCACCCCGGTGATCACGCATAAGTTCGACGCCATGGACTTCGATGCGGCCTTCGCCACCGTGCGCAGCGCTTTGTGCGGCAAGGTGGTCCTCACCTGGGCCAGCCGGTAAACGACGATTGCAGGGGGCCGACCAGAGTGTTCACTACCGTCAGCCAGGAGATCCGCGCGGAGCTTGACAGGATCAGCGCGGATGGGCTGTTTAAGGCCGAGCGCGTTATCGTGAGCCCGCAGCGGGCCAGCATCCGGGTGCAGGATGGCGCCGAGGTCCTTAACCTGTGTGCGAACAACTATCTGGGCCTGGCCGACGATCCGCGGATCATCGCCGCCGCCAAGGAGGCTCTCGATCGGTGGGGCTACGGTCTGGCCAGCGTCCGGTTTATCTGCGGCACCCAGGACGTGCACAAGCAGCTCGAGCATCGCATCTCGGAGTTCCTCGGTACCGAGGACACGGCCCTGTACTCGTCGTGCTTCGACGCAAACGGAGGGCTGTTCGAGACGATCCTGGGTGAGCAGGATGCCGTCATCAGCGACGAGCTGAACCACGCTTCCATCATCGATGGCATCCGGCTCTGCCGGGCGAAGCGGCTGCGTTACCGCAACCGCGACATGGCCGATCTGGAGGAACAGCTGCGAGCCGCCGAGGGTGCCCGGCGCCGGCTCATCGCTACCGACGGCGTGTTCTCGATGGACGGCTACGTCGCTCCGCTCGGCGAGATATGCGCGCTGGCCGAGCGCTACCAGGCGATGGTCATGGTCGATGACTCGCATGCGGTCGGGTTCGTGGGTGCCCGCGGTCGCGGGACCCCCGAGCTGCACGGCGTCACGGACCGCGTCGACGTAATCACAGGCACGCTTGGCAAGGCCCTTGGCGGCGCCAGCGGTGGTTACACGAGTGGCCGCAAGGAAATCATCGACCTGCTTCGCCAGCGCTCGCGGCCGTACCTCTTCTCCAACTCGGTTGCCCCGGCGGTGGCCGGCGCCTCGCTCAAGGTCCTCGATCTGCTCGAGGGGAGCGATGACCTGCGGGCCCGGCTCCGTGAGAACACCCGATGGTTCCGCCAGCGGATGACGGATCTCGGCTTCGACATCCTGCCGGGCGACCACCCGATCGTCCCGGTGATGATCGGCGATGCCGCACGCGCGAGCCGGATGGCCGGCCTGCTCTTGCAGAAGGGGGTGTACGTCATCGGGTTCAGCTACCCGGTCGTCCCCGTCGGCAAAGCCCGCATACGGACGCAGGTGTCAGCCGCACACGAGCGCGCTGAGCTCGAGTCGGCGGCCGCGGCGTTCGCAACGGTCCGCGACGAGATGAGCTGACCCGCACTGGCGGGCAGGTGAAGGCGGAGGGTGAAAGCATTTGCCGTTCGAGCGGGCAAGGACGCCGCTGGCAGTGCTCTCCGGCCGGCGGGCGTGGGCGCGAGGTGGCTGACGGTTGCGTGCCGCGGCCTGGCGTCACTATCCGCCGGGAGCTGACCGCCGCGCTTTGCCCGACCGCTACCGCCCCGACCGTGCCGTCGGCGTGACCGGCGAATGCGGGCGAGAATGCTTCCCGGCAGCCCATTTCAAGAGCCGTCTGCTCGCCTAGAGCAAAGCCAGTGCAGCAAGGACATGGGCATGCGGGTACCCCGCAACAGAACGACCCGGTTCTGTGCGCCACTGCTGCCCTGCGCCGAAGGGGCCACTGCCGTACAGAACGGCGGTTCTAGTGCGTCAAGCGTTCCAAACTTTGGTGACAGAGTGTGATGGACGCGACCGATCTCACCTGGCCGTTGG
>OCZT010002581.1_pt1 | contig 18666 bp, 15 predicted proteins | sample 1539031 | NCBI WGS metagenome assembly OCZT01 (sample SAMEA3539308, study PRJEB22396) | soil metagenome | biome: tundra; feature: field; material: soil | place: USA | collected 2010-05 | depth 0.15 m | reverse complement strand
AAAGTGGTGGCGTCGGGCGGAATTTATGGCGGTCCGAAATTCGAATACAAGCGCGAAGTGCCGGACACGTTCCATCTGATGGCGGAATACGCCGAAGGCCACTCGCTGGTGCTGAGCTCGTCGATGGCGAACTCGCAGCACATCCCGGGCCTGATCCGCGGCCACGAGGGCAGCATCATTATGGTGGATAACGGGCAGTTTGAAAGCACCACCGACCACATCACTCTCAAGCCCGAGGTCTCGCGTAAACGTACCTCTCGCGACGCCCCGCCCGTGGTGACGCCGATGTTCGAAGGCTACAAATTCGGCGTCGAAGAGGTCAAAATTCCGGTGGAGAAAACGGACACGATGGCGACGCACGTCAACAACTTCCTGACCTGCATGCATACCCGCGAAAAGCCGCATCTGCCGGTCGAAACCGGAGCCTGCGCGCAGGTGCTGATCACCATGGCGGTCGATTCCTATCGCCAGGGGAAGGTGCTGTACTTCGATGAGAAGAAGTGGAAGGTTTCGGATAAGCCGGTAAAGGCGTAATTGCGGTATCCAGTCATCGTTGAGCCAACCAGCACGGGCTACTCGGCGTACTCGCCGGACGTGTCTGGTTGCGCGGCTGCGGGCGACACGGTGGAACAGACTCGCCTGAACTTTCAGGATGCGCTGGCTTCCCACTTCGAAGCGCGGAGAGAGGTTGGCGAGCCGATCCCCAAACCAACTTCCTCCATTGCGTTCGTCGAAATAATTTGTTGAGGCACGCTAAAGAGCCGCGACCACTAGAAAATCGACATTCGTCCTCATCACACGTCTTGTAGGGCGGCCAATTTTGGCTGCAGCCAACTTTCAAGGCGGCTCCTCCCTTCAAATAGTGGAACTCTTTCTGCCGCCCGATCAATCACATCCCGCCTTCACTCACCCCGGCTGAAAAAAACCTACTGCATCATGCAATCAAGAGATCGGTCATTTCGTCGTATCCCGATCCGCTACCGCGAGGGTGAAGTCTTCGAAGCTCTCCTCTCGTCATGCTAAAGTGCGGTGACCCACGCCGTTGCGGGTGAAAAAACGGCGGAGCGCTCCAATTAGAGCTTACTTCTTGCGGAGGGAGATTCCGAGTTCGCGCAGGTTCTTTTCCGGAACTTCGCTGGGGGCATCGCACATTAAGTCGGTGCCTTTGGCGGTTTTCGGGAAGGGAATCACTTCGCGAATCGAAGTCTCCCCCGCCAGCAGCGCCACCAGTCTGTCCAGACCCAGCGCGATTCCTCCGTGCGGCGGAGCTCCGTATTCCAGAGCTTCCAGCAGGAACCCGAACCGCTTCTTCGCTTCCTCTTCCGAGAACCCGAGCGCCGAAAATACCTTCGACTGAATATCGCGGCGGTGTATACGAATCGATCCCGAGGCAAGCTCGGTCCCATTCAACACCAGATCGTAGGCTTTCGACCGGCAGTGCGCCGGATCGGTGGTTAATTTCTCCAGATCCTCGTCGTAGACGGAGGTGAACGGATGATGCGCCGCGTTCCAGCGGTTCTCTTCCGCATCCCATTCGAACATCGGGAAATCGAGCACCCACAAAAATCGAAAATCCTTCGGGTCCAGCAGCTTGTGCTTGTCGTTATATTTCTGCGCGGCGTGCAGTCGCAGTTGTCCGCAGGCCTGCAAAATAGTGTGCTCCGGCAGATGCCCTTCCGGGGCTTTTCCCTCCGCGCCCCCGCCCCATCCCGCCAGCATCGACAGATCGTCTTCCTGGGCACCGATGCGCTTGCGCACCTCGACCATCGCGTCCGGGAAATCCTTGTCCAGACGCTTCATGTCTCCGAAAACGCGCAGGCCTTTTTCCTTGCCGAAATCGCGTAATAAATCGCTCTGGCTGCGCGTGATCGGTCCGACCTTCGGAATCCGTATCGCCACCAGAGGCAGACCTTCCGTGGTCAATCCCGCGCCGGGAAATAAATCCTCGACGCAATGGAACGGAGGAATGCGCAGGTCCGGTTTATCGCTTCCATAGGACCGCATCGCTTGCGCGTAGGTCAGGCGAGGAAATGGCTGGGCGATATCGTAACCGGCCGCCTTCGAGGCCGCGACCACCAGCGGCTCGACCATTTCGAAAATCTGCTCCGGCTGCGGAAACGACATTTCGATATCGATCTGGGTAAATTCGGGCTGACGGTCGGCGCGCAGATCCTCGTCGCGGAAGCAACGGACGATCTGAAAATATTTATCGAATCCGCTGATCATGAGCAGTTGTTTGAAAATCTGCGGCGATTGGGGCAGCGCGTAAAACGTGCCGGGGTTGACGCGGCTCGGGACCAGGTAATCGCGCGCGCCTTCCGGAGTGGAGCGTGTCATGAACGGCGTTTCTATTTCGAGGAACCCCCGCTCGACCATGGTCTGGCGGACAGCGAAGGAAACTTTCGAGCGCAGAATAATATTGCGCTGCATGTGCGGACGCCGCAGATCGACGTAGCGATACTTGAGGCGCGACTCTTCCTTGACGTCCACCTCTTCCTCCATCGGAAACGGAGGCGTGCGCGATGTGTTCAGAATCCACAATTTCTCGACGGCCACTTCCACTTCACCGGTCGGGATGGTGGGATTTACGGTTTCCGCGGACCGTCCTTCGACCACGCCTTCCACCGCGATCACGTACTCGGAGCCGAGCAATTCCACCTTTTTGTGCAGCTCGGCGTCGATCGATTCGTTAAACACGAGCTGCGTCACGCCCTCGCGGTCGCGCAAGTGGATGAACACAACGCCGCCTAAATTGCGGCGGCGGTGCACCCACCCCATCAGGATGGCTCGTTTGCCGTCATCGGCGGCGCGCAGTTCTCCGCAGCTATGTGTGCGGCGCAAATCGCCTAAAAAATCGAGAGGTACGGATTCCATTATTTTTTGATTCGTGCCACTAGCTGGTCGCGCGAAAGCGACTCCTGCTGGGTGGACGACATGTCCTTCAATAAGTATGTCTGGTTCGCGATCTCGTTGTCTCCGAGAATCAACGCAAATCGCGCGCCCATTTTGTTCGCGACTTCCAACGCGCGCTTCAATTTCTTATCCACGCTGCGCTCGACCACATAACCGGCCGCGCGCAGTTCAGCGGCGATCTCGCCCGCGTGCAGGTCGGCAGCTTCTCCCATCGTCGCAAGAAAAACGTCGACCTCGGGCTTGTGTTTTTCCGGATGCGCGTCTTCGACGCTCATGACGAGACGGTCTTCGCCGATAGAAAATCCGATTCCCGGCGCGGGGACACGAGAACCCAAAGATTCCGCCAGCCCATCGTAACGCCCGCCGCCGAGCACCGAGTTTTGCGCGCCCAGCGCGCCATGCGTGATCTCAAACGTCGTGCGCATGTAGTAATCGAGGCCGCGAACCATTCGCGGGCGGACTTCATAAGGGATGCCGCGGGCGTCCAGATGCGCTCGCACCGACGCGAAGTGCGCGGTGCACTCCTCGCACAGATGATCGAGGATCGAGGGCAGAGCGTCGATGATTGGCTGATCCTCGGGAACCTTGCAATCGAGCACGCGCAAAGGATTCGTGACCGCGCGGCGCTGGCAATCACCGCACATTTTGGGCGCGACGTTTCTGAGTTGTTCTTTTAACAGTCCCATAAATGCCGGCCGGCATTTATGGTCTCCAACCGAGTTGATCACAAGGTGAAAGTTATCGATCCCAGAACGTTTGAGGACTTCGACCACCATCTCAATCACTTCGGCGTCGACGATAGGAGAATCGGAGCCGATGGCTTCCGCTCCGATCTGATAAAACTGGCGAAAACGCCCCTTTTGCGGGCGTTCACGGCGGAACATCGGGCCGATGTAGAAATACTTTTTAACGCCCGGAATCTGGTCGAGGCGATGTTCGATGTAGGCGCGCATCACCGGCGCGGTATTTTCCGGCCGCAGCGTGAGCGACGTGTTGTCGCGGTCGGGAAAGCTGTACATTTCCTTGCCGACGATGTCGGTATCCTCGCCCACGCCTCGCGCGAACAGCGCGGTCTCTTCGAAAATCGGCGTGCGGATCTCGAGATAGTTATAAGTCCGAAAAACCTCGCGCGCGACGGCCTCGACGTGGTTCCACACGGCGCTCGACGGGGGCAGAATGTCGCGCGTCCCTTTTACAGCCTTAATCGGATTCACGGTACACCGCTGCCTTCTGAACGTAATGCTGGACGCCTTCCGCGAAGCGGGCCTGCTCCTCTTGGGTGACCGCGCGTTTCACCTTGGCGGGAACGCCCATCACCAGCGTCGAGGGAGGCACTTCCATCCCTTCCGGCACCAGCGCTCCGGCCGCGACCACGGAGCCTTTGCCGATCTTCGCGCCGTTCAAAATGATGCAGCCGATGCCAATGAGCGTGTCGTCCTCAATGGTGCAGCCGTGGAGCATGACCAGATGGCCGACCGTGACGCGATTGCCGATGGTGAGCGGCAATCCGATGTCGGCGTGGAGCACCGAGTTGTCCTGAATGCTGACCTCGTCGCCGATGCGGATGGGAGCGGTGTCGCCGCGCAGGACGGCGCAGGGCCAGATGCTGGAACGCTCGCCAATAACGACGTCGCCGATGACCTGGGCGCTGGGATCGATGTATGCGGATGGCGCGACCTGAGGCGCGAACCCGCTGAAATTACGAATCATGATCGGGAAACCTTTATGATACGACAGGAGGTACTCTAAGAGTCATGGAAGTCGAGCTCACCTCGGATCAAAAAGCGTTCGTCCGCCGAGCCATCGAGGGCGGACGCCTCCGCTCCGAACAAGACGCCGTTGAGGAAGCGCTTGCCCTATGGGAAGAGCGGGAACGTCAGCGAGCGGAGTTTCTCCTGAAGCTGAATGACGCCAAGGCGTCTCTTGCAGGCGGAGAGGGCCGCGTAATCACGCAGGAATCGATGCGCGAACTGGCGAGCGAAGTGAAGGAGCGCGGACGCGCCCGCCTGCTCGCGGAGATGACCGCTCGGTAATGGCCCACCGGGTCGCGCCCGCGGCTGAGCGGGACCTTGACGACATCTGGTATTACGTCGCCAAGGAAAGCGCAAGCTTCGACATCGCCAATCGTCTGATCGACACGATAACCGACCGTTTCTTCTTGCTGACTGGATTTCCCTATCTCGGCCGCTCCCGCCATAAGGAGTTTGGCGTTGACTGCCGCAGCTTTGCGGTTGGGGAGTACGTCATTTTGTACTCCATTGATGGCGAGGATGTCCTCATCCTGCGGGTCGTGCATGGGCGCAGGGATATCGAGGCGCTGTTCGCTCCGTAGGCGTGGGCTAATGGAATATGAATCGAAAAGAAGCCATCGCGGAATATAAGAACCGAAAAACGCCTCGTGGGGCGTACGTCGTGCGCTTTGCCGACAGTGGACCGGTATTTGTCGATGCAGTGCCGGATCTCGACGCCGCCCGCAACGGGCTGCTGTTTGCTTTGCGCATTGGGGCTCATTGGAATAAGGAGTTGCAGGCGGAGTGGAATGCTCATGGGGAATCCGCTTTCCGCTACGAGGTTCTGGAAAAGCTGGAGGACGATCTGGCTCCCATGGCTTGCAGGGATTTGCTGAAGGATAAGAAAAAAGAATGGGTCGCGCGATTGGGCGGTCACCCGGTGACGCCGTAGCGTTCGCTACTTGCGCAGCCGTTTCGTCGTAGTAAACCAGAGCCAAACTTCGGCCGAATCGGCTGTGACCTCGCTGGTCACGTAGACGTGGGACAGTCGATCGTCCCGCCGGCGGACGCAGAAATCGATGCCTGGACCGAAGCCGTCGATGCGGATCCGCACGTCGCTGCGGACGCGGGACGTACAGCCGTCAGCCGAAGAGTTCGGCATGTATATTGCCGACCCGTTCCTTGGCTCCACATAAATTGCAGCACCCTCCTTTGTCGCCGCAAAGTCGGTCCTGGAATCGGCAGGGCACGAGCCTGCTCCTTTAACCACATCCGCTCCGCAGAGGAGACCTAAGGCCAGCCCACCTTGGCGAATCAGCCCAGGGAAGACTGGTTCCATACTGAAGGTGTCGCAAATGACTCCCGGTGCTTCGCACCTTGTTACTTCGAGCTGGAGTTTCCCAAGATCATGAATCTCGCCTTCGCGAACGGTGATGGCCGGGCCTATTCGGAGGCGGAACCCGGGGCTCGGGCAGTGAGGGTGTACGACCCGGCGGGCAGCGGCCCGGCTACGAACTCGCCGTTCTCAAGCGAGGTCGCGTGAGCGATCAGCAGATGAGAATCCGCCTGCAGCACGCGTATCTCGGCCTGACGGACTGACGCTCCGGTGACGTCCGTTACCACGCCTTTCAGCGTTGCCTGCTGTTGGGGCTGTGCGCAGAGCGCCGTCAGAGCGAAAAGAAAGAGCAAAGAGCCTCCACCTTGATCATCTCAAGTCTGACCGCTCCCGGTGGTCGCGGCTCCATTCCGACGTAGGGATGGGACCACGCCGGACGATCGATTATCCTCGAAGTATGCGGTTGCTGTGCGTGCTTCTGCTTGTTCCCCCGCTTGTTCCTTTGTCGCGCGGTGACGAGCTGACCAGGAAAATGACCGCCCGGGTCTCCGAGGAGGCGGAGGCGTTTCAGAGGCTGGCGCCGCAGGTGCTGGGCGAGGAGACTTTGCATCAGCGGTCGATCAAGCCTCCATCGCGATTCCGTCCAAGAATCGGGAACGCGGCCACCACCGCTCCGAAGTCCGAATGGCAGGAGCGGACGATTGTTTCCGAATATGCCTTTACGGCCCTTTCCGGTGCGGATTCCGGTGAGTTGCACGAGATCCGGCAGGTGACCACGGTCGACGGCAAGAAAATCGAGGATACAAAAAAGGCGCAGGCGGCGCTGGCCAAAGCGATTACCGCCAATGACGACGGCCGGAAGAAGGCTCTGCTGAAACAGTTCGAAAAATACGGGCTGCTGGGCGCGGTGACGGATTACGGGCAAGCGCTGCTGCTGTTCACGCGGCGCAATATGGAGCGGTACGAGTTCACGCCGAAGGGATCGAACTGGCTGAACGGGCAAAGCGTGCGAGTGTTCGGATACAAGCAGCTCGACGGGCCGGAAACGGTGACGGTGATCGAGGAAAAAAGAAACGACCAGGTGACGCATCTGCGGATTGAGGGCGAGCTGTGGGTGCGCAGCGACACTTTCATGCCGGTGCGGATCATTATGGCGTCACGCCAGGGATTGGGCGAGGACCAAGTAAAGGAAGAGGCGTCGATCGACTACGCGATGAGCCAGTTTGGCGCGCTGCTGCCGGTGAAAAGCGAACATCGCGAGACGCGCGGCGGAAAGATCGCGACGGAGAATCAGTTCATCTATTCGAACTTCAAGAAGTTCGGGGCGTCGAGCGATATTAAGTTCGAGACGGACAAATGACAGGACGCCGGCTGAAGCCGTCGCTGCAAGCTAAAGCTCGCGCGACACGGACCAGGACATGAGGATCGTCTACCTGCACGGCTTCGCTTCCAGCCCGCAATCGAGCAAAGCGCGGTTTTTTGCCGAACGGTTCGGTGCGATGGGAGTGCCGTTCACGGCCCCCGCGCTCGATCAAGGGAATTTCGAGGGGTTGACGATCACCGGTCAATTACGGGTGGTGGAAAAAGCGGTTGGCGATGGGCCGGTGATAATGATGGGGTCGAGCCTGGGAGGGTATCTGGCGGCACTTTTTGCGGCGCGGCACGTCGAACAAGTGGAGAAGCTGGTGCTGCTGGCGCCGGCGTTTCAGTTTCCGACGCGATGGCGGGCGCGCTATTCGGCCGGGGAATTGGAACGATGGCGGGCGCAGGGTACAATTCCGTTTTTCCATTACGGGTATAAAGAAGAGCGCGGGTTGGGGTACCAGATTGTCGAAGATGCCCGGGGTTACGAAGACGAGCCGGCTTTCCGGCAGCCTGCGCTGGTGATGCACGGGCGGAGGGACGAGGTGGTTCCGGTGGAGGCATCTAAGGTGTTTGCGGAGGGTCGTCCGAACGTGACGTTGAGAGTGCTGGAATCGGGCCACGAGCTGACCGACGTAGTAGACCAATTATGGTCGGAAACGGCTGCGTTTCTCGAATTCCAAAGTTTGTAGAATTGGGCTATGTGATAGACTGAAGGCGGATTGGGTCACCGGAAAAGATTCTATAATCTGAAACGTGGACCCGATTGCGGGCGTCAATAAATCGTGCCAGTGTCACGACCTGGGGGTACGAATTGCCGGAGCAAGGACTAAAGGAAGTCGAGAAGGCGTCCTTTGAAAATCCCGATCGCCATTTAGACCGGCTGCTCGCGCCTGAACTCGAGGAGAAGTGGATCGTCACTTTCATTCGCGATGTCAGGGAAGCGATCAATCCGCCTAAACTGCCTCCGCTCGAGGTGACTTCCAAGCCTGTCGAGCTGAAGACGCTGGGCGGCATGTACGACGGCAACGAGACCAGGTCGGGCCTGTTTTCGCTGCTGATTCACTGCGGCGTGCTGGCGTTGGTCCTGTTCCTCGGATCGCTGAAGTCGGTGCAGAAAGTGATCCAGGAACACGTCACTTTGCTGGCTCCAAATCTGGCGCCGTATGAGCCGCCGCAGAAGGTCACGCACCAGGGCGGCGGCGGTGGTGGCGCGCGGTCGCCTCTCGAAGCGAGCAGGGGCAAGCTGCCGCAGATTTCCCATAAACAATTTACTCCTCCGCGAGTGGATCCGGTGGACGCGCACCTGCCGATGGTTCCCACGATCATTGCGGATACGCCTCCGCCGAACATCAATTCGCCGGTTTATGGCGATCCGTTGAGCCACATGGGCACGCCTTCGAACGGCACCGGATTCGGCGGCGGCATCGGATCGGGATCGGGCGGCGGCGTCGGGTCTGGTAGAGGGCCGGGTACGGGTCCGGGATCGGGCGGCGGATTCGGCGGCGGTGTGTATCGCATCGGCGGCGGCGTTTCCCAGCCCGCGATTATCCACAAAGTCGAGCCTGAGTATTCCGAGGAAGCGCGCAAAGCGAAGTGGCAGGGTACGGTCAAGTTGACGGTCATCATCGATGAGACCGGGCATGCCCGCAACATCCAGATCGAGAAAGCGTTGGGGCTGGGCTTGGATCAGAAGGCCATGGAAGCCGTGGAAAAATGGCTTTTTAAACCCGGCATGAAGGACGGCAAACCGGTGTCCGTCTACGCAACCATCGAGGTCACTTTCCACCTGCTTTAGCTAGGTGCTTCGCCCGCTAACGATTGACCGGGACAGCTTTCTAGTGGCCGGGAAACCGTTACTATCCCCTCCAAAACTGTCGGGGTTCCATGTCGTTGCTTGAGAGTACCACGCCGCCAACGGAACCCCGACAGTCGGGTTTGCTCTCGGGCGCGCGGAGAGTATAATCTCAGTCATGAAACGTCTACTCGGCATGGTTCTGCTGTTGGGCGTTGGATTAACGGCCCAAACACCGCACGCGAAATCGGTTCAAGACATCCTGCTCGCGCTGAAGGATTCGAATGCGCCGCGCAAGGCGTTGAGCGATCAACTGGTCGACCGGATGATGGCGCTGGCGAAACGGGATGTGAGCCGTCCGATGGTGGAACGATTCTCCGAGGATTTCACCAGCGCGCTGCTGGGCCGCGACATCACGGTCGTTCGCGCATCGCTGATGCAGAAAGCCATTTCCGATTTGCTGAGCGGCAAGGGATCGAACTTCGAGCCGGCCAGCAAGCTTCGCGACACGCTGACCAGTTGCGGGGTCGCGGCATCGGTGGTGCAGGCGATCGTCGGGCGATTCATCGACATCGGCCAGGAAATCCGCGGGCCGGACGATCTGGGCATTCTTCCCAAAGGACTGAAGTAGTTTGTGGCGGGTGTACAGTGAGGAAGCATGGCAATCGAATTTCCGCACGAATTTCCTCGCGCGCTTCCCAGCCGCAGGCGGCCACAGCCGCGTATCGCGCTGCTGATCGGCCTTGTTGTCGTTCTGCTGCTGTTTAGCCGCTCGATTTGCTCCCTGATCCTGGACTATGCGAGGTGGGGCGAGCTGGGGCAGGTGCCGACGTGGCTGCGCATGTCGGCGTATCAATATGGGCCGGGGCTCGCTGCGTGGTTCATCCTCTTTCTGGTTTTGTGGATCGCCCATGCGCGCGGGTTGAAGTACGGCGGCACGCGACTGGGCGAGCACCGGATTTATGCGCGCCTCGCCACGCTCGGCCTGGTGCTGCTCTCGCTGGTGATTGCGCTCTCGGTGATCGACGGCTGGACGGTGGCGCGATTTTTTGGCGGCGCCAGCGCCACGTCCGGCTATAGCGATCCGGTGTTCGGGCGCAGCCTGTCGTTCTATTTCTTCGAACTGCCGTTTTATTCCATGCTGATCAACTTCGTGACCGCGTGCGCGCTGTCCGGAGGCATCGTTCATTATGTAACGGCGCGCGGATGGCAGTTGCGGCGCGACTTTCCGAACTTCGGCGGAGGCCACGAAATCGATCTGCGCGACCTGCGCGGCCTGGGCAGCCTGGAATCGACCATGTTCAAGGCGCTGGTGGTGGTGTTTCTGATGGCTCTGGCGGCCGAGTTCTGGATCGGGCGGTTCGACTACCTTTTCTCCGATCACGGCAACCTGATGTCGGGCGTCGATTATGTGCAGCAGAATATCGAGCTGCCGATGCAGGCGGTCAAGGCGTTCGCGGCGCTGCTGGCCGCCGTGCTGGTGCTCGCCGGGCGCAAGAAACTGGCGATCGCCTGCGCCGCCGTGCTGATCGTCGATTGGGCCTTGCCGCCGATGGTGAGCGCGCTCTATGTGAAGCCGAATGAACTGGCGCTGGAGAGGCCGTTCCTGGCGCGTCATATTGAGGCCACGCGCGCGGCCTACGGCATCGACCGGCACGCGCACGAGACGGAATTTTCGGCGCAAAAAGAAGGGCGCATCGATTTTGCGAAAAATCGTCCGATGCTCGATAACGTCCGCCTGTGGGACTGGCGTGCGTTTCACGACACGCTGAGCCAGAGCCAGCCTCTGCGTCCCTACACCTACGCCGATACCGATGTCGACCGCTATACTATCGACGGAAAACTGCGGCAGGTGCTGCTTGCGCCGCGCGAGCTCGACTTGAATCAGTTGGGCGATGCGCGTCACCTGTGGGTCAATTCGGCGCTGACGTTTACGCATGGCTATGGGCTGGTGCTGGCCGAAGCAAGCCGCATTACATCGACCGGTCTGCCGGAACTTCTGGTCAAGAGCGCGCCGATCGAGGTCCTGACGCCGAGCATCCATGTGACGAAGCCGGAGATTTATTTCAGCGAGACGTCGCAGGAGCCGGTGTTTGTGCGCACCGCGCAACCCGAGTTCAACTATCCGTCGACCAAAAACGACGGAGGATCGTCCGAGGTCAATACGCGTTACGAAGGGCGCGGCGGATTTCCGATGTCGTCGTTCGGCATGAGGCTGGTGGCCGCGGTGGCCGAGGGCGACGCCAATATTTTATTGACCAAATCGCTGACGCCGGAGAGCCGCATGATGATCCGCCGCCGCGTGCCGGAGCGGCTCAGCCAGTTGGCGGGATTCCTCACCTGGGATACGGACCCGTACCTGGTGGTTACCGAAACCGGCCGCCTGGTGTGGATTGTCGACGGCTATACCACCAGCGAATCGCATCCTTATTCACGTGCATTGGGGCTGGACGGAGGCGTGCGCTTCAACTACATCCGCAATGCGGTGAAGGCGACAGTGGACGCCTACGACGGCGACGTGCACGTCTACATCTTCGATACGGAAGATCCGCTGATAGCGGCGTACGAACATTTATTCCCCGAATTGTTTACGCCGGGCGAGGCCATGCCGGCGGACTTGAGAGCGCATGTGCGGTCGCCCGAGGTGCTGTTCCGCACGCAGGCCGAGATTTTCCGGACCTATCATATGCGCGATCCGGAATCGTTCTACAATCGCGCCGATCAATGGGACGTTGCGACAGGAACCGCAGGCCAGGGTGGCCAGCCGCAGCCCGTGAATCCCACGTATATGGTGATGACGCTGCCGGGCGAGACGCAGCCGGAGTTTTTGTTGATGCTGCCGTTTACGCCGCGCAATAAACAGAATCTGATCGGGCTGATGGTGGCGCGCTGCGACGGGCCTCACCTGGGCGAGCTGGTGTTTCTCGATCTGCCGAAGCAGGAAGTGATCGCGGGTCCTTTGCAGATCGAAGCGCTCATTAATCAGGATCAGACGATTTCGAAAGACTTGACGCTGTGGAATCAGCAAGGCTCGCAGGTGCTGCGGAGCCAGATTCTGGCGCTGCCTATCGACAAGACCTTTTTATATGTGGCGCCGATTTACATTCAGGCTTCTGAAGCGAGGATGCCTCAGTTGAAGAAAGTCGCGCTGGTGATGGGGAATACGCTGGTGTACGCCGACACTTATGAGCAGGCGCTGGCGCAGTTGGATGCCGGACAGAAGGGCGTTGCGGCGCCGGTGCAGAAGGGAGTCGCGCCAACGGCGACGACGACGGCTGCTCCTACAAACGACGCGCGAGTCGAAGAGATTCGGGCGCATCTGAAGCGATATCGCGATTTCGCGGCGCAGGGCAAGTGGGCCGATGCCGGGAAAGAGCTGGAGGCGATAGAGGCTGCGGTCAAGAAGTAGAGCGCCTGTCCGCTCCCTGATGGTCGCGGTTCCGTTGAGCCGCCATGCGTCAGCATGCGGACAGACACGCTAAAATAAGGATGATGGGACACACCCACGATCATTCTCATTCCCACGGGCACTCTCATAGCCACAGCAACTCAGGAACCGGGCGGGCGCTGATTGCATCCCTGGTTCTGACGCTTGGGTTTGTCGCGTTTGAGACCGTCGCGGGTTTCCGTGCGTCCAGCCTGGCGCTGCTGTCGGACGCCGGGCACAACTTTGCTGACGCGTTCGCGCTGCTTCTCGCCGCCTTCGGATTCTATTTACAGTCCCGTCCGGCGAACGAGGTAAAGACGTACGGCTACCATCGCGCGGGCGTGCTGGCCGCGTTCGTCAACGCGGTGTCGCTGGTGGTGCTGGCGCTGCTTTTGTTTTACGAGAGCTATCGGCGGTTGCGGAATCCGCAGCCGGTGGTGGAGCGGACGATGATCGTCGTCGCGGCGATCGGCTTGGCGCTGAATCTGTTCATCGTATGGAGGCTCGGCGGCCACGGTCACGATATGAACATCCGCGCGGCCTGGATCCATATGATAGGCGACGCCATGAGCTGCGTTGCGATTATCTTGGGCGCGGTGGCGATTCACTACACCGGATTGGTGGTCATCGATCCGGTGCTGTCGATCCTGATCGGCCTGATGATTATCTGGTCGGGCTGGGGAATTATTCAGGAGTCGCTCAATGTCCTGCTCGAAGGATCGCCGAAGGGGATCGAGCTTGAGGAAGTCACGGGAGGGATGCGCGGCGTCGACGGCGTGATCGATGTTCACGACCTGCACATCTGGAGCCTCGGTTCGCAGGCGCATGCGTTGAGCTGCCACGTGCTGATCGACGACGTGCCTCCGTCGGCCAGCGAAGCGATTTTGCGGAACATCAAATCGGTGTTGTGCGAGCGATTTTCCATCAACCACTCCACCATCCAGTTTGAGCACGTGCAGTGCGGGGATCCCTGCGTGATGGCGAAGAAGAGTAGCCAGCAGCCAGTAGCCAGGAGCCAGAATTAGCGCCGATGATGCGACTGTTTGCGGCGATTCTGCATCGCGGTCCCGCTTATCAGGTGTCGCAGCCTTTGGAGGGCCAGCAGGAGTGGGAGCGGTCGGACTTGGGCGTTGCCTCACAGTTGTGCTTCGGGTTCGGTGTCGGTTCCGCGATTGGCCTCGGCATTTCCCACGGAACCCCGACAGTGATGGAGGGGATAACACTCCTGGCTACTTCTTCTCACTGGAAGAGCAATGGCGCCAGCGCCGCCAGGTTTCTTCGCCACACCATCCACGTGTGCATACCCGGCGTTTCGATCGGCGTGAATCTTACCAGCTTCGCCGACAGCATGTCGCGGAATTTCCGGTTGGTCGCAATGAGACGGTCTTCCGTCCCGCAGGCGACCCAGAGCAGCTTCAACTGGTTATTTGCCGACTGGTCGAGCTTCGGAAACAGCACGTCGTAATCTTCGCCCAATCCGCCCGCGCTGAAGGACCCGATGTACGCAAACTTGTCCAGATTGTTCAGACCGGTGAGCAGCGATTCCGCGCCTCCCATCGACAGGCCGGCGATGGCGTGCATCTCGCGTCGGCGGTCGATGCGGTACTCGGACTCCACCCGCGGCATGAGCTCGGTGATCAACATTTCGCGGAACTTCATGATGTTCTCGCGGTACTTCGGTTGATTCATCGGGCCGCGGGCGACCACTTCGGGCGCGCCGTAGCCCAGCGGCATCACGATAATCATCGGTTTTGCCTTTTGCTCGAAAATCAGATTGTCGAGGATGATGTTGGCGTGGCCGACGGCGGTCCAACCGCTCGCGTCGTCGCTATAGCCGTGCAGCAGGTAGAGCACGGGATAGCCCTTGGTGCCCTTGGCGTAGCCAGGCGGCGTATAGACGTAATAATCGCGATTGTCGCCGACCACATTCGATTTATAGAAATGATGATGAACCTCCCCATGAGGGCCGCTCGATATTTCCCAGGGCAGGCCCTCGCCCGCGATGTGAACCGCGCTCGAATTGTTCAGCAAGTTCGCTTTCATGAGCGAATTGTTGGGGTCCATGATGCCCACGCCGTCGACGTTGAACGTGTAGCCGTAGATATCGGGATCGAGGGCGGGGGACGTATAGGTCCAGATTTCCTTGTCTTCCAGTTGCATGGGCGCGGCCTTCGCGCCTTCCAGGTTCAGAGTCACGACCTTGGCATTGGGGGCCCGGAGGCGGAAGGTGACGGTGCGATCGGCGTGGACCTGCGGCGAGACAATCGGAGTCGGAGGCGGCGTCTGAGCAACGGCGGCGGCGGCGAGGGCAAGAAGAACGGCTCGGTTCATGGACGTTATTATACTCATGTGTACCCCACGGAATCGGGAAAAGCGTCATTATTGAATCATGAGGGTGGAAACGATTCCGTTGCTGCTATGTTTCTCTGGCGCGATGGCGCTAGCCCAGTATCCTGGCCAGTATCCGCCGGGCCAGTACCCGCCGGGTCAGTATCCCCCAGGTCAATATCCGCCGGGCCAATGCCCTCCCGGACAATATTGCGGGTCCAGGCGTCAGCCGAACAACACCACCCCGGTCGGCAGCGGCAGGTCGTCGAAGAAGGATAAGAACAGCAATAACGCTGTCGTCACCACCACCATCGGCATGGTGCGGCGGTCGGTCGCGAACCAGATCGTGATTGAGCCCGACGACCATCGCATCATCTGGTACCGCGTCACCTCGACGACGAAGTTCATGAAGGACAACAAGGAGGTCGACGCCGCGAGCTTCGCTCCGGGCGACCGCGTGACGCTCGATTCGACTTCCGATGACGAGGACGTGTTTGCTGCCGTCGAGATGCGGTTCGACAAGGCCGGAGCGCCCGAAGATCGCGCCCACGCCGCCGAGGATTGGGATCTGCCGCCGCTGGTGGGCGGCGCGGTCGGGAAGGGAACCAACTCGGCATCGTCGCCGCAGCGCGAGCCTGGTGACGATCGTCCAGTTCTGCGCCGGGCGAATTCGGGCGACGATAGCCCCCAGAAAGACGCAGCCCCTAAAAAAGAAGTAGCGAAAGCGGAGCCTGCGAAGGTCGAAGAGCCAGAGGATACGCGGCCTTCGACCACCATGAAGCCGCCCGATCCTCCGAAAGACCCCGACGATCCCGGTCCTCCGTCGCTGCGGCGCGGCGTTCCATCGGGGCGCCAGATGGCGGATCTGCCTCCTCCGCGCTATGAGCCTTTGCCCGAAAAAGCTCCTGCCAAGGCTCCAGAAGACGCGCCCCGGCAGGCGGCGAACGCTCCCACCACGCTGCAGGGCCGGCCCGTCGACCCGGTGATCGAAAAAGCCAGGGATGCGGCGGCCAATTATCTCTCTTCTTTGCCGAATTATTTCTGTCAGCAGATGACGGCGCGCTATCAGAGCGACCATCCCAAGACCGGTTGGGACGCCCTCGACGTGGTCACGGCCGACGTTATGTACGAAGGCGGGCGCGAGAGCTATAAGAACGTCAAGCTGGGCGGCAAATCGGTCAAATCCATAGAGGACATCGGCGGAACGCGGTCGACGGGCGAGTTTTCGACCATCCTCGAAGACCTGCTGAGTCCGTATACCGACGCCAATTTCCGGCGCACCGGCTCGGATACGCTGAGTGGCCGTCCTGCCTGGACGTACAAATACGAAATTCCCCGGGAGCGGTCGCACTGGCGCATCGAGGCTCCTTCGCAACTCTTTTATCCGCCCCATACGGGCACCATCTGGATCGACAAGGAGACCTCGCGGGTTCTGCGGATCGAGCAGGGAACCATCAACATGCCCAAGCTGTTTCCGTTCGACACGGTAGAAACGGTTACCGACTACGCGTTCATCAGCCTGGCGGCGGGTCAAAAATACCTGCTGCCCGCCGATGCCGAGGTGCTCAGTTGCCTGCGGGGAACCAGCATGTGCACGCGTAACCGCCTGGAATTCAGGAACTACCGCAAGTTCGGAGCGGAGTCCAGCATTACGTTCGACGGCAAACAATAGGCGCCTTCCCCTTTGGCAGGCAACCTGCACCAAGCGAAGCGCGTCTCTACGTTGTTATACTTAACTTCAACCACTCGTTTATTTTGATGCTGAAATACTGTGCAGTTTTTTCACTATGTGCCGGAGTAGGCCTTGCTGCCGATTTTATGACCGGCATGGCCGCTCGAGCCGTTATCGGGCAGACAACGTTTACCAGTCAGGACTCGGGCGCCTCCAATAGGCTGCTGGGCGGCGTGGGCGGAATCGCCTATGCCAACAACACCTTGTTCGTGACCGATGCCAACCGGCTCGGGAACGCTCCCATCAACAACCGGGTGCTGATTTTCAACAATATTTCCCGCATGGTGCCGTCGGCCGTCGCCGAGATTGGCCCCAACAGCGGCCGTTGTCCGGTCTGCGTGCAGGGGGCGACCCTGGCTCTGGGGCAGCCGGATTTTACCAGTATCAATTACGCCACCACCGCCAACGGCATGCGTCTGCCGACGTCGGTCGCTACCGACGGCCGCAATCTGGCCGTGGCCGATACGGCGAATAACCGCGTTCTGATATGGAAGGAAATTCCCACGCAAATGGGCCAGCCCGCCGACCTGGTGCTGGGCCAGCCGGATTTCGTCACCGTGCAGCAAGTGGCGGTGAATCAGACCAGCCTGCGCGCGCCCCAGGGAGTGTGGATTCAGAACGGCAGGATCTTTGTCGCCGACACGCAGAACAACCGCGTCATGATCTGGAATTCGTTCCCCACCAAGAACAATCAGCCGGCCGACCTGGTGTTGGGGGAACCGAATTTTACCACCTCGCCGAACCTGGATCTGACCAAGAGCTCTCTCACCGCCGCGGCGAATACACTGCTCAACCCTGTGTCGGTGACCAGTGACGGCACCCGCCTGATTGTCACCGACCTCGGGTTCAACCGCGTGCTGATCTGGAAGAATATTCCAACCCAGATGGACCAGGCCGCCGATGTCGAGATCGGCCAGAAGGATTTTACAACGTCGATTTTCAACGACAATTCCGACCTCTGCGCTTCGGTCGGCGCCGATTCGAGCGGCAATCCGATCTTCCCCGCCATGTGCAACCGGACGCTCAGCTTTCCGCGCTTCGCCATGTCCGACGGGAAGCGCTTGTACATCGCCGACGGCGGCAACGACCGGGTGCTGATTTTTAATACCATCCCCACCGCTAACGCTCCCTCGGCCGATGTCATCCTGGGCCAGCCAGATCAATATAACGACATCCTGGTGACCAGCACCAACAACGTGTTCGATCCGAACCTATTTCAATCCGCGTCGAGCGTGACGCCGTCGCCCACCGGCCTCGCCTGGGACGGGACGAATCTTTATGTCACCGATTCGCTGAATTACCGCATTCTGGTGTTCACGCCGGGCAGTTCCGACGTTCCGGGCAACGGCGTGGTGAATGCGGCCAGCCAGGCGATTTACGCGCAGGGCAGCGTCACGATCAGCGGAACCATCACCGCCGGCAACGTCATCCTGGTGCACATCGACCAGCCGTCCGACGTGCAGAGCATTTATTACGTCTACACGGTGGTGGCCGCCGATACGCTCGACACGATCACCACCAACATTACGAATCTGATCAACCAGGCCAACAACGGCGACGGCGATCCGAACGTGCTGGCGATCGCGCAGCTTGGTTTCGAAACCGTCCAACTGGTCGCCCGCCATCCCGGCTCTGCCGGAAACAGCATCACGCTGGCGGCCACCACCGGGACGTCCGTCGCCAAGACCAATACCACCACCAATGGCGTGACGACCTATACCCAGGTGGTCTCGGGCACTCCCACCATCGCCTCCACCGCCAGCAGTGCGACGCTCTCCGGCGGAGGCAATGCCGCCACGCTCGCCCCTGGCACGATTATCGCGATCAAGGGCGCCAACTTGTCCGACAATACGGCCAGCCTGGGGGCCGATCAGCCCAGTTATACCGCGAATGACGCGACGCTGCCGCTCCAGTTGGGCGGCGTGGAAGTTTATATCGACGGCATCCGCGCCCCGATTCTGGCCGTTTCGCCCACCGAAATCGATGCCCAGGTGCCTTTTGAGCTGATCGATACCAACAGCAGCAGCCTCTACGTGCGCACCC
>OCZT010002578.1_pt1 | contig 18675 bp, 15 predicted proteins | sample 1539031 | NCBI WGS metagenome assembly OCZT01 (sample SAMEA3539308, study PRJEB22396) | soil metagenome | biome: tundra; feature: field; material: soil | place: USA | collected 2010-05 | depth 0.15 m | reverse complement strand
GCCGTCTACGGCTGGCTCGACGATGTGCGCAACACCGCCAATCCCCAGGTGCTGGGCAAGCAGTACAACGAGGCGGCCAGCCCGGATATGGCGAGGACCATTGCGCACAGGTTTGCCGATGAGATCATCCTGCGGCTGGGCGGCGGCATCAACGGCATTGCCGAGACAAAGATTTTCTTCGTCAGCTCGCGCAGCGGAAGCAAAGAGATTTGGGAGATGGACTACGACGGGCAGAATCAGCACCCGGTCACGCACCTGGGCACCATTTCGCTCTCGCCGCGCATCTCGCCGGACAATACGCGCATCGCCTTCGCATCGTTGGGCCGCGAGGGCTGGGCCATCCGCATGTATTCCCTGGAACTGAACCGGCTGGTGAACTTCCCGGCAGGCACGGCCAAGGGCCTCAACCAGTCTCCGGCCTGGTCGGGCGACGGAACGAAAATTGCCTTTTCATCGTCGCGCACGGGCGATTCCGAGATATGGGCCGCGGACGCGAGCGGCGCTAATCTGCGCCGGCTGACCAACTTCGTCGGGCCGGATTCCTCGCCTACCTGGAATCCGCGAACCAGCGCGCAATTAGCGTGGGTGAGCGGACGCACCGGGTTGCCGCAGATCTACACCATGGACCAGGACGGCGCCAACGTGCAGCGGCTGACTGACGGTGGATATGCGATCTCGCCTTCATGGTCGCCCAACGGACAGTTTCTAACCTTCAGTTGGAATCGCAAGTACGGTCCAGGCGCGCCGGGCGGGCAAGACATCTACGTGATCGACATAGCCAGCAAGCGCTGGCTGCAACTGACCCACGAGGCCGGCAGCAACGACTTCCCCTCCTGGGCGCCGGACAACCGGCACATCGTCTTTGAGCGGGCAATCAACGGCCACAGCCAGATCTGGACCATGCTGTCCGATGGCACTGAACAGCGTCAAATAACTCAGGCGGGCAACAACTACATGCCCAACTGGAGCTGGAAGTGAATTGACTTGAGTCAAGTTGACCAGCCAGCGAGACTGCAGTATGGAACAATCCAGTTTCCGGCATTATCATGTTTATGCCAATGAATTTGCGGAAGGAGTAATACCTTGAACAAACTTAATCGCATTGTGGCGCCTGTCGTTCTGCTGGCCGCCCTGGTTTTTGTTGCAGGTTGCGGCACCAAGAAAAAACCGATTTCCCGCGAGGAGACGGCTCCGGCGGCTGTGCTCGCGCCCACAGCGCAGATGACAGCAACTCCGGCGCTGGTCTCGGCCAACGATCAGGTGCAGTTGAGCTGGCGCACCACCAATGCCGCCACTGTCTCTATCGATGGCATCGGCGACGTGCCCACCTCGGGCGTGAAGACTGTGACTCCCTCCGAGTCGACCACCTATCACCTGGTGGCGAAGGGCGACGGCGGCACGGCCGAAGCCACGGCGCGGGTGACGGTGAATGGGCCGCCTGCCGTAGTTGTGCCCAACAGCGCGATGAGCGAGGAAGAGCAGTTCAAGAGCAATGTACAAGACGTTTTCTTCGACTACGACACCTACGATATCCGCGGCGACGCACAGGCCACACTCTCGCGCGACGCGTCCTATCTGGTAAGCCATCCAGAGGTGAAGATCGTCCTCGGCGGCTACTGCGACGAGCGCGGCTCCAACGAGTACAACCTGGCGCTGGGACAGAATCGGGCCGATGCGGCCAAAGCTGCCCTGGTGACGGCCGGCGTAGCGGCCAACCGCATCCGCACGGTCAGCTTAGGCAAAGAAAAGCCCTTCTGCTCCGAATCGACCGAGGCGTGCTGGCAACAGAACCGCCGCGGCGGATTCACGCTGGAAAGGTAAAATAGCTAACAGCGGACAGCGGCGAGTGGAGAGGCGCAGAAGAGCTAGTGCGAGTTCTCAGCCATCAGCTTTCAGCTTCGAAGTTGCGTGAGCGAGGCTGTAAGTGCAGAGCGAATCCGGTTTTATCCCAGGTCTCAGAAGCGAGACCTGGGGCACCCCGGCTTCACGGATAATGGAGTTATGTCTTCATGGAAAGGAAGAAATCATGAATCGGATGTTATCCATTGCAATGTTGGCGCTGCTGATGTGCTCCGTTTCGTTTGCGCAGGACGAGGCGGCAAAACGAGAAGCCGCGCAGCTGAGTGCGCGATCCTGGTTGGCGTTAGTGGACCGCGGCGACTATGGACCAAGTTGGCAGGAGACAGCATCTTTCTTCCAGTCGAAAATATCGAAGGCCGATTGGGAGAAGGCCCTTCAGCAAGTGCGCGCGCCGCTTGGAGCCGCCAGCAGCCGCACGCTGTTGGGGTCGCTGTATCAAACCGATCTTCCCGATGCGCCTAAGGGAGAATACGTCATCATCCAATACAAAGCTGAGTTTGCGAGTGGTGGGTCGTTCATTGAGACGATCACTCCCATGCTCGACAAGGATGGGAAATGGCGCGTCTCGGGATATTTTATCAAGCCGGCACAGTAACTCGGTGGGCCGATTACAGCTAACCGTCGCCAGTACGCAGTCAACTGTTAGCTGATAGCTGTCAGATTTTCTTCTTAGGTGACTCATGCATACAAGAACATTTCGCAATCGTTTTCTCGCGGCGGCAATCACCGCCATGGTGCTCATCTCCCTTCCGGCGCCTGCGCGCGCTGCGTCAAAGGAAATCATTGAGCTGCAAACGCAGGTGCAACAACTGCTGGACATGGTGCAGCGGCTTCAGACCACCATGGACACGCGCTTCGCCGTGCTGCAGCATTTGGCCGAGCAGACCGCGGACAACGCCAACCAGATGTCCGCGGCCGTGACCACGCTGCAGCAGAAGATCGCCGCCCAGAGCGACGCCACCATCAGCAAGCTGGACACCGCCTCGGGTCAGGTGCAGTCGCTCAACGACTCGGTGGACGAGCTGAAGTCGCGCATCGCCAAGCTGGATAAAACGATCCAGGATATGCAGGCGCAGTTGCAGAACACCCAGAATCCGTCCGCTCCTCAGGCAGCTGCCGGTCCTGGCGCTCCGTCCGCCCCTCAGACGCCACCGCTCAAGGAAACCCTCCAGGCCGGCGTGCGCGACTACAACGCGGCCAAGTACGATGTGGCCAGCGGCGAGTTTCAGGACGTGATTCACTACTATCCGATGGATGACATGGCCGGCACAGCCCAGTTTTACCTGGGCGAGATTGCTTATCGGCAAAAAAACTACGCCGATGCGATAAAGGCCTACAACGCCGTCCTGGAAGGCTTCCCCGGCAACACCAAAGCTCCAGCCGCGCAACTGCGCAAAGGGCTGTCGCTGCTGCAGATGAACAAAAAGGACGCGGGCATCACCGAGCTGCGCTCGCTCATCAAGCGCCATCCGCAAACCCCGGAGGCCGCGCAGGCGAAATCCAAGCTGAGCGCACTGGGCGTGCACAGTACGGCACGCTGAGAGGGATTGCAAATAAGCAGGCAGGAACTTGGCGAACACCGCTAGCCAAACCCGGGAAGTTGGCTGATCAGCTTCCCGCAGAATCACAATAAATAGCTGCCTTTACCCCTCCACCGTGCGCTTCAATTGCCCGCAGGCGGCGTAGATGTCGCGTCCGCGCGGCTTGCGCAGATAGGCGGGAATGCCCGCATCGATCAGCGTGCGGCGGAAATTTTCGACGGCTTCCGATTGCGGCGTGGCGTACTCGATGCCGGGGCCGGGATTCCAGGCGATCAGGTTCACCTTGGCGGGCAGACCCGTGCGGCGAATGAGGCGGGCGACCTCGGCGGCATGTTCTGGCCGGTCGGTGACGCCGCCCAGCAGGACGTATTCAAAAGTAATCCGTTCGCGAGGGCGGAGTTTGACCCGGCGCACAACGTTCATCACGGATTCAATTGGCCACTTGCGGTTGATGGGCATGATTTCGGAGCGAATGGCGTCGTTTGGGGCGTTGAGGCTGATGGCCAGCTTGGGGCGGAACTCCGGGGGCTCGGCGGCAAAGCGCTCAATGCCGGGGACAATGCCCGATGTCGACACCGTCATGCGTTGCGGACTCAGGCCAACCTCGCGCACCAGCAGGCGCACCGCGCCCATGAAGTTGTCGTAGTTGAGGAACGGTTCGCCCATGCCCATGAAAACCAGGTTCACGCGGTCGCGGCCCACCTCGACGGCGTGACGCGAGAAGACAGCAACAACCTGGCCGGCAATTTCGCCCGCGGTGAGGTTGCGCTGGAGGCCGAGTTTGGCGGTGAAGCAGAATTGACAGTTGACCGCGCAGCCCACCTGGCTGGAGAGGCAGAGAGTGGCGCGGGACCTGCGGTGGGGCCAGTCGCCTTCAACATTGGAGATTGATTCCCAGGTCTCAGAAACGAGACCTGGGGCACCCAGTCCAGACTCCGGTTGAGGTTCGTGGTTTCCCACCCTTTCCGCTAAAAAACGCGGAAAGGATGGGGCACCCAGGGTTTGTGGGGTCTCCGCATCGCTGCCGTCGCCGGATTCGCCGTCGTCGCCCTCCGGCATCCAAACGGTTTCCACGGTCAAACCATCGCCGCCCTTGCACTCGACCAGATAGCGTTCCGTGCCGTCCACGGATTGGAAGACTTGGGCGATTGTTGGGCGGCCCACTTGCCAGCCTTCAGCCACGAGTCGTTCGCGGAGCGCCTTGGGTAAAGTAGTGATTTCATTAAGTTCCGTAACCCATTGACGATACAGGGCTTCGGCTAACTGGCGGCCGCGCCAGACCGGCTCGCCCACCGCGACCATGCAAGCGGCAAGCGCCTCGGCATCGAGTCCGAAGAGTCTCCGCCCCTCCGACGAGTCTTGGCTTCCACCCGCAGGGCCATTGGCTTGCAAACGCACGAGTTGGCTCAAATCTTTGCTCACGGCTGGGGTCAGAATAGAGCATTTCCCCTATGCGCCGCATTGTCCCCAACCAGCAGCCCTCTGCCGCGCCAGCCCGCATTGGCCTACAATCGAAGGACTGGAGAGCGATGTCCACCGAGCGAAATATTCGCCATACCGTACTGCCGAACGGTCTGATTGTGCTGACCGAGCGGATGGAGTACCTGCGTTCGGTGGCCATGGGGGTGTGGATCAAATCCGGCTCCCGCTGCGAGCCGGCGGAGATGAATGGCATCTCCCATTTTGTGGAGCACATGCTCTTCAAGGGCACGCGCTCCCGCTCCGCGCAGCAGATTGCCCGGGAGATGGACTCCATCGGCGGCAACCTGGACGCCTTCACCGGCAAGGAAACCATCTGCTTCAACGTCAAGTCGCTGGCCGAGCACGTTCCCATCGCTCTGGATGTGCTGACCGACCTGGTGCTCAACCCTGTCTTCGATGCGTCCGAAATCGAGCGCGAGCGCGGCGTAATTCTGGAAGAGATCAAGATCGACGCGGACAATCCGGAGGTGCTGGTCCACGAGCTGTTCACGCAGGCTTTCTGGAAGGATCATCCGCTGGGCTGGCCGATTCTGGGCACCTCGAAGACGGTAGCCCGGTTAGACCGGAAGAGCCTTGTCGCCTATCACGGAGATCGTTTTCACGGCGGCAACATGATTTTTTCGGCAGCCGGCAACCTGGACCACGATGAATTTGCCGAGGCTGTGGCGCGGAAGTTCTACCCGCTGGCCGGCGGGGCAACGCTCCACGAGCTGCCGGCGCCCGAGGCTGGCGCGCGCATTGTGCTGCGCAACAAAAAATCCCTTGAGCAGGTGCAGATTTGCCTGGGCGTTCCTGCGCCGCGCATCACCGACGTGAATCGCTACGCCACGCTGATTTTGAATACGATATTGGGCGGCGGCATGAGCTCACGCCTCTTCCAGACCATTCGCGAGGAGCGGGGCATGGCCTACTCCATCTACTCCGACGTGAGCCCCTGCCGCGACACCGGAACCCTGTGCGTCTTTGCAGGCACCTCGGTAAATAAGAGTCTGAACGTGGTGCAATTGATACTGGAGGAGTTCCGCAAGCTGAAGCAGGAGTTGCTGAGCGTGGAAGAGTTGACCCGCGCCAAGGATCAGGTCAAGGGCAACATCCTGCTGGGGATGGAGAGCTCCAATGCGCGCATGGCCAACCTGGCGCGCCAGGAGATGTACTTCCACGAGTTCATTACTATTGATGAGATCATCGCCCGCATCAGCGCAGTGGACGCGGCCCAGGTACAGGCCATGGCGCAGCAGCTCTTTGACCCTGCCCGCATCACCGTCACACTGCTGGGTCGCCTGGATGGGGTCAAGCTGAGGCGGGCGAATCTGGTGTGTTGAAAGACAGGGACTAGGGATTAGGGACTAGGGAATAGGGAATAGGAGACAGCTTTCATTCGTAATCCCTGACTGCGGTATAAACAGAAGTGAGCCTTGAGTTTTCGGCGATGAAGATTCCTGAAGCCAGTTCGAGTTACGCGTTGCCCGCGGGGATTGCCGTGGGTGCCAACAGCCACTTGACCCTTCGCGCGAACTCGGAACCGTTGCACCCTTATCGCACGCCCTTTGCCCGCGATAGCGCTCGCATACTGAACGCACGCGCCTTTCGCCGCCTGGCCGGCAAGACGCAGGTCTTCCGCCGCCTGGCTGGCGATTCCCCTTCAGACCACTTTCGCAGCCGCCTGACACATACTTTAGAAGTCACCCAGATTGCCCGCACCGTGGCCCGTGCGCTGGGGCTGAACGAGGAGCTAGCCGAGGCGCTGGCGCTGGCGCACGACATCGGCCACCCGCCCTTTGGTCACGCCGGCGAAAAGGCTCTCGACCTGTGTCTGCGCGGATTTGGCCTGAGCTTTGACCATAACCTGCACGCCCTGCGCATCGTTACGTGGTTTGAAGAGCGCTACGCCGGATTTCGCGGGCTGAATCTGACCCTGGGGGTGCGCGAGGGCATCGTTAAGCACTCCCATGACTACTCCGCCGCCACCCACCCGGAGATGGCCGAGTACTTCCTCGACCAGTTCCCTCCCCTGGAAGCTCAACTTATCGATCTGGCCGACGAGATCGCCTACCTGACCGCCGACCTGGACGACGGCCTGGACTCGGGCATTCTCACGCTTGGCCAGGTGCGCCAGGACGTGGCCCTCTTCCGCGGCTTCCACGACGCCGTGCTGCGCGATTATTCCGCCGCTCCGCAGAAACTTGCCGTTTACGAGACACTCAAGCGCGTTCTCGACGCTCTGGTCACGAATTTGATGGAAGAGACACGCAGGCAGGTCTCCGCGCTGGGCGCGACGACATTGGACGGGATTCGACGCGCTCCCCAGCGGCTGGCGGCTCTGAGCCCGGAGATGGAGGCCGCGCGCCTGGCAGCCAAAAAGTTTCTCTACGCCAATTTGTACGAATCTCCCGGCATGGAGGAGGAGCACGCCAACGCCGCCGAGATCATCCGGGAATTGTTCTCGGCAATCATCGCCGACCCCAGCCTGCTGCCCGCCGACCACCAGGCGGAAATTCCCGCCGAGGGCCTGGCTCGCACCGTTGCCGATTACATTGCCGGCATGACCGACAGCTACGTTGAGCAGGCCTGGAAGCGCTACTGCGGGCGGTGAATAAGAACAGGGACTAGGGACTATGGCGACCGCCGCCTCTGCTGACGCGGCGACGGTTACGACTAATCCGATAGAGTAAATCAAAGCCATGAGCGAGTCTCGATCCATTGATCTTCACGACTTCACGGTGGCGGAAGCGCTGCGGGAGTTTGTGCGTTTCTACAATGCCTGCGTGAAAAGCGGCTACAGGGGACGCATCGAGGTGATCCATGGGTACGGATCGACGGGCGGCGGCGGGGTGATTCGGGAGGAACTGCGCAAATATCTGAAGGCCCACTCGGGAACCTTCGGAGAGTTCCTTGCCGGAGAGAGCCTGCGCAATCCGGGCGTCACCATCCTCTACCCCAGAGAGTCCCTGGCAACAATGCCGCAAAGTCTGGGCGCGGGCCACTTCTCCATCCCGCGCATGAAGCCACCTCGCAAACGCAGATAATCGCCCCCGGCAGAGGTAGTGGTCACACTCGCTTCGCCCTTTTACGCCTTCAAGATTGTGAATACGGGCGCGACCATCGGCGCCTTCAGCGAAGACCGCGACGCGGCTAGAGCGGCTGCTCGTCTCGGATGCTGGGACGCTGGACCGTGTCCTGGATCAGCCGCGCCAGCCGAGCCACTCTTCGGATATGGACACCACGCTGGCCCAGGCCCGCCGGCGGAGTCCTGAGCGGTTTTCAACTGCTCACCCTGCGCATAGAACCGGGCGGCGGGTTAGAATAGGAGTAGCAGAGAGAGTTTCATACCAACAACAGGGCGGCGCCTCCCCATGCCAACTGTCCTGTTTGCTATCCCTACAATGAGGACTCGGAATCGACCATGACACAAATACAAGGACTTGCAGCACATGCGGCCGGCGCAGAACTATTGGCCTTCAAGTACGACCCCGGCAAGCTGGGGCTGAACGAGGTAGAGATCGCGATTACCCATTGCGGAATCTGCCACAGCGACCTTCATCTGATCTCGAACGACTGGGGGATCAGCCAGTATCCGTTCATTCCCGGCCACGAGATTATCGGCAAGGTGACGGCGGTGGGCACCGAGGTGCGGTTGCTCGAGGAGGGCCAGCGCGTGGGCCTGGGCTGGCAGTCAAACTCCTGCGGGATATGCGAGTGGTGCTCCCGGGGAATGGAAAACCTGTGTCCTGCCTCCGAAGGGACCTGCGTCCACCGGCACGGCGGGTATGCGGACCGTGTGCGCGCAAATGCACGCTTTGTGATTCCCATCCCCGACGCTCTGGACAGTGAACATACAGCGCCTCTGCTATGTGGCGGCATTACGGTCTATAACCCGCTGCGCATCCATGGCGTCAACCCCTCATCGCGGGTGGGCATTGTGGGTGTCGGCGGGCTGGGACACCTGGCCATCCAGTTCGCGCGGGCCTTCGGCGCAGAGGTAACGGCGTTTTCGACCTCGGTGGAGAAGGAAGAAGAAGCACGCGCGCTGGGAGCGCACAATTTTGTAAATTCCCGTGAATCGAAGGCTTTGAAAGAAGCGGCCGGAACGCAGGACTTTATTTTGAACACCGCCAACGCCGACCAGGAGTGGGGAGCCTACGTGCAGGCGCTGCGGCCTACCGGGACGCTGTGCTTTGTGGGGGTTCCGTCGTCGCCGGTCAGCGTGCAGGCGTTTCCGCTGATCAGCGGCCAACGCTCCATCAGCGGCAATCCGACGGGAAGCCCCTATCGTATCAAGGAGATGCTGGACGTGGCGGCGCGGCATGGGATTAAGGCCACAACCGAATCCTTCCCCATGGCCCAAGCCAACACGGCCATCGAAAAGGTGAAAAAGGGCAAGGTTCGCTACCGGGCGGTGCTGGCCAATTAGTATCTGCACCTTCGAACGATTTTTTCTTGAAATGGACCGCAACTTAACCGCAGGAATGTTGTCTGAGAGAGTAGTAGCCGGTTGGGAAGAAAAGCCCAGGAGCCGGCAGTGCTGAGGACGGAGATCGTCTTCAGCTCCCCGGTCCGATAGAAGCGGGACGGGCGGTGCAAGTCAGCACAAGGAGGATGTTATGCGGAGTATTCGGCTGGTTCTGATTGCAATGCTGCTGGTGGCGCCATTCGCGGTAACGGCGATGGCCCAGGATGTGGAGGAGGATGTTGGAGTCGGCCCCGCGCTTGTTCCCGCTCCCATGGTCTACGGGCCTCCGGTCTGTGAGTGGGGCTATTACTCTTACTACCCCTACGCCTGCTCTCCCTATGGTTATTACGGGCCAGGCTGGTTCCGCGGCGGTATTTTCCTCGGCGTGGGGCCGTGGTACGGTCGTGGCTGGGGCCGCGGCGGCTATGGCAATCGCGGCGGCTACGGCAATCGCGGCGGCTACGGCAATCGCGGCGGCTACGGGGCTCGTGGCGTCAATACAGGGCGCGGAGCTTATGGCAGCGGCAATAGAGGCGGCGTAGCCAACGGTACACGCGGCTATGCCGGTGGTGCACGCGGCGGATATAGTGGCGGCGCACGCGGTTATTCCGGCGGTGCTCGCGGCTACAGCGGTGGTTCGCGTGGCGGCTACAGCGGTGGCGGCGGCCATGGTGGCGGCTTTAGTGGTGGCGGCGGCCACGGTGGCGGCTTTAGCGGAGGCGGCGGTCATGGTGGCGGTGGCGGCGGCCATGGTGGCGGCGGTCATCGGTAAACAATTGCGATTTTCATCAAGAAGGCTCGCCTGCTTCAGCAGGCGAGCCTTTTTTCGTGGGTGAAAAACCAAAGTCAGGGGTTTGCTAGCGAGCGCAGGGGCTTATTGGGGAAGGACTTCAATGCCCGTCACCGTTGCATAGCCCTCCACGGGAACGAAGTTCAAAAGCAATTTCCCCTGGGCATTCGGCCTCAGGTCCGTAGCTTTGCGAATGACCACGTCGGTCTGGTGCGCCTCCCTGGCAGGGTTGAAGTTTTTGAGAAGCGCATTCCCATTGCAGAAGACATCAAAGATATGAGCGACCGGCAACCGGTTCTCGCCTGAGGCGGATGAGGGCTGGTCCCAGTCTCCGTGACGCACGGCAAAATGCAACACAACGGAGTATGTTCCCGGCGAGACGGGAATCGCATAGGAAAAGTTACCCCAGCGCTCGGTTTCGTAGAGTTCAGGATCGTCGGTCCCTTTAACCGGGGCCGTGTAAACCGCCAGTTGGCCACCCTGGAAGTAATTGTCCGGACTCCACCAGTGGCTGTCGTTGGAGTAATAAGGCGTTTGGCGGGCCAGCAGGCGCACGGGCCGGATATGCCCCCGGAAGCCGGGCAGAATCTCAATGGCGGAGAGGATGGCTTGCTTGCCATCCTCGCCGGAAAACTCGAGGTGCAGCAGCCCATCGGGCGCTGGTGTGAGGTCGGTGAATACTTTGACATCGGCAGTGCGGCTGGCTCCGGCATCGGCCGCAACATCAAAGCGGGTCATCAGCGTTCTCCCGTTAGCACGCACCGTCATCAGGCGGCTGCCTTCTCCACCCGATCCGGTAGACTCCGGACCATAAACCGTTTCTGCAAAGTGCAGGCGGAGTTCGTAGATGCCTTTTTTCAGGGGAATCGCGTAGCGAAACTGTCCCTGCCGGCTGGTGCGGTAAAAATCAGGATCCTGCGTGCGCCAGATGTGCTGCACGGAGCTTTTTACTGCCGTGCCGCCATCAAACCAGGCATCGGCGTTCCACAGTTTACCGGCATGATCAACGAAGCTGCGTCCGGCGCCCGCCAGAATGCGGACCTCCTCGCCCAAAGGCGGGCCAAACTGCGATTCCTGAGGCAAGTTAAAGGACTGATTCGATTCAGATGGTGGCGAGGCTTGCTTCATCTGCCGGAGGATCAACAGAGCGCAACCGAGACCGAGAGAGAGAAGCGCGAGCGCTGCGACAAGCCACCAGGCCCAGTGAAACCGTTGCCCCGAGGATAGGGAGGGACGGGTTTTGGCACTCTCGCTTCCCGGCCGCTTCAAGCCCTGCAAATCAGCTGAATTGAACTGCGGAACATATTGTCCCAAAGGAATAGCGATGTGGAGACGATGCGATGCGCCTTCGCCGGCATAGTACTCGGCAAGGCGTTTGCGCAGGCGGTTGGCCTCAACCCGCACAATCGAGTCAGAGTCCTGGTCAAAGGAAGGCCCGCGATGGAAGACCTCCACTCCAACGGAATACTCCTTGATCTGGCGGGCTTCGCCGGCAAAGAGTTTTTCGCACAAGTACGACAGCAGATGAGCGAGCGTGGGCGCGCGCGTAAAGCACTCCGAATGAAGCACCGCGTCCAGTTCCGCGCGCCGTGCTTCTATATCGACAGGCTCTGGGTCTTCATTCGCCATCGTTACCGTCTCCGGACTGATTGTAATGCTATAACCGGTCTCATAAACCAACACCATTGAGTCGCGAAGCGCATGAGCCCCGCGTTGCACCACCCCAACGAGTAAAGATCACTCGTTGGGGGCCCCGGTTGTTCGCGGGTCTCACAGTCGACAACACGGAGTCTAAGCCATTTATGAGACCGGTGTATCGTGTATTCATTGTTTTTCCAGCATTTAACGGTTGAGGAGACGCAGGAAATCGGCATGTAACGGCGGGTAACCCCTCCCGCTTTCTGCCGGTGAGGCACTTGGTGCCGCATAGCAGTCTGTTGTAAGCTCTGGCAGGGCATTGAGTTCGGTTACGCCTGAACAAATTTAACCCCGGCGAAACGGGCAGGTAGCAGGTATAGCGTTGCGGAGTTTTCGCCGGCGGTCTTTACTGGAATGAACGCAGGGAGCAGATCGCCAGAGCCGGCAAGCGCAAACGCCGCCTTACAACATGCTCTTATGCAGGAGAGGTGACCCATGAGAAGACTAGTGATGATGGTGGCAGCAATGAGCCTGCTGATTGGCGCGGCAGCGTACGCAAAGACAAACCCCGCCACGGCTGCGGCTAAGAAGGACAAGCAGGCGGCGGCCAAGCTGGCAGAGGAAAAGGGAGACCTGGATCGCTTGCACAAGGATTATGAATCGGCCCTTTCCCACTACGAGTCGGCCCTTAAAGTTAACACTAAGAGCGCCGACCTTTATAACAAGATGGGCATTGCCGAGCTTCAATTGAAAGAACGGAGCCTGGCACGCAAGTACTTTATCCGGGCGCAGAAGCTCAATCCTCAGTTCTTTGCTCCCATAAACAACCTGGGAGTCCTGGACCTTCTGGACAGGCGGTACAAGTCTTCCATCAACTACTTCAAGCAGGCGCTGGCTCTGGATGAGACCAATGCGCACACCCATCTCAACCTTGCGGAAGCCTGGATGGGGCTGGGCGAAGTCGATTACGCCATGACCGAATACGCCCGCGCCTTGGAGCTTGACGCCGATGTGCTGAGCACTACTACGGAGGGAATTGCCGCCCAGGTATCGACGCCGGAGCAGCGCGCCCGCATTGCGTTTTTGATTGCCAAGTCGTATATGAAACGCGGCAACATCGACGGCGCTCTGGAGTATTTGCGCAGAGCCAAAGAGGGGAACTACCCGGATATGGCCAGTGTCTGGAAGGACCCGGCTTTCACCGCGCTGTGGACTGATCCCCGCCTGCCGAAGATCGTCAAGCGGTAGGGTGCGCGAGGGCAACGAGGCGGCCGGCAATGCGCTGGGCGGCGTCGGGATGGGCTTGGGTGCGGGCCGCAACGGCCATGGCAGCCAGGCCCTCCGGGCTTTTCAGCAGGTTGGTGAGGGCGGCCAGCAGCTTACCGGAAACGCCGAGGTCCGGCTCGCTCAGCATAACGGCCGCACCGGCCTTCACCATTTCCTCGGCGTTGCGGCGCTGGTGGTCGTCGGCGGCGGCGGCAAAGGGAACCAGCAGGGCGGGCTTGCCGGCGGCAGCCAGTTCGGCCACCGTGGAAGCCCCGCTGCGGGCCATGACCAGCGTGGCCTGAGCAAACCGGGAGGGCATATCGTCGATGAAGGGCAGTACCTGCCAGCGCTTTCGGTCTGCGCCGCTGGCGGCGTAGGTGGCCTGAGTTTGCTCACAGTGGCGCGAACCGCTTTGGTGGAGAACGGTGAGTCCGGGGATTGCGTCGAGCAGCGCCGGGACGATGCGAGGCAGATGCCCGTTGAAGATGCGCGCGCCCTGCGAGCCGCCGAAGACAAGCAGATTCGGCGTGGTGGGGGCTGAGAGGCTGAAAAACTCCGCACGGACCGGAATTCCGGTGACCTCGGCGTTGCGGAACCACCGGGCAGCCGAAGGAAAGTTGACCGCGGCGGCCTGGACGCGCTTGCCCACCAGGCGGTTGGCGAGGCCGGGCATGGCGTTGGGCTCGAAGGCCATGGCCGGGATTTTGAGCCGCAAGGCCGCCGCCATCGCCGGGCCGGAGGCGTATCCGCCCACGCCGAAGACGACGTTGGGCTTGAATTCGCGGATGATCCGCTTGCAGGCTGAGATGCTGCGGGGCAGGTTCAGGAGCGTGCGCAGGCGGGTGAGCAGGGAGACATTCTTGAGCTGGCCTACATCCACAAGTCTCAGGTTGAAGCCGGCCTCGGGAACCAGACGGCTCTCCAAGCCCCGCGCCGTGCCGACAAAGAGCACCTCAGCCGCATGACGCTCAACTAGCTCGCGAGCCACGGCCAGTGCCGGAATGATGTGTCCTCCGGTGCCGCCGCCGGCGATGAGTACGCGCAGGTTCGCCATCAGTCCACCTTCCTGCTGATGTTGAGCAGGATGCCGATCGAGGCCAGGGTGAAGCAGAGCGAGGTTCCACCGGAGGAGATCAGCGGCAGGGGAATGCCTTTGGTGGGCAGCAGGGCGATGACCACGCTGATGTTAAAGAAGGCCTGCAGCAGGATGGTCATGGTGATGCCGAAGGCGGCCAGGCGCGCGAAAGGATCCTGGGAACGATAGGCGGTGCGCAGACCGCGATAGCCGAAGTACGTAAAGAGACAGAGGATGAAGATGGCTCCGATGAGACCCATCTCCTCGGCGATGTTGGCAAAGATAAAGTCGGTGTAGGGCTCGGGCAGAAAAAAGAGCTTCTGCTGGCCATCCATAAAGCCGAGTCCGCCCACTCCGCCTGTACCGACGGCAATCAGCGACTGGCAGGTGTGGTAACTGGCGGCTCCAGTGTCCTTTAAATCGCAGTTTGGATGGAAAAAGAAACGGACGAAGACCAGTATGCGTTTCAGGCGCCAGGAAACCCCGAAGAGCTCCCAGGCCAGAATAGGCAGCGATATGCAGACGCCGCCAATCAGGAACTTCCATGCCATGCCGGCCAGAAACAGCATCATGGCCGTGACGCCGGCCATGACCAGCGCGGTACCCAGGTCGGGCTCAAGAACGATCAGAGCGATAAATACCAGCGGAATGAAACAGGCACGCCAGAGGGTGCTCCATTTGTTGATCTTGTCGAGCCGGGTGGAAAGAAACCAGGCGAGAAAGAGGACCAGCATGAGTTTGGCGAGTTCCGACGGCTGGAAGGAAAACCCGCCGAAGCGAATCCAACGGCGGGCATTGTTCGACTTGGGAAAGAAGAAAACCATCGCCAGCAAGATGGTCGTGAGGGAGAAAGCGGGGAAGATGAAGCGCGGTGATTTATAGAGCGAGTAGTCGAGGCGCGAGAGAAACAGCAGGGCCGTCAAACCGGCCAGTGCCCAGAGAGCCTGCTTGCCGATGAAAGTGTAGGGGGAGTGATACCGCTCCTGGGCCACGACCGCCGAGGCGGAAAAGACCATGGCCAACCCCACCACGACCAGCAGCACGGTGGTAAAGAACATCCATTTATCGCCCCCAATGCGCTTTGCCATGGTTCAATCCTTCAATTCCTTGACGAGTTGCTTGAAGACCTTTCCGCGCTGCTCGTAGTTTTCAAACTGGTCGTAGCTGGAGCAGGCAGGCGCCAGCACCACGACCTCGCCGGGGCGCGCGGCGGCGGCGGCGGCGGCGACGGCCTTGTCCAAAGTTTCGCAGGATTGGATGGTCACCACGCCGCGCAGATGTGATTCGATTTTGGCCGCCGCCGCGCCAATGGTGTAGACGGCGCTCACCCGCGCGCGCAGCAGATCGGCAAGCTGGGTGTAGTCCGAGTTCTTGTCCTTGCCGCCAAGAATGAGATGAATGCCGCCTCTGAAGGCGGCAACAGCCTTGGCGGTGGCGTCCACATTGGTGGCCTTGGAGTCGTTGTAAAACTCGACGCCGTTGCGCGTGGCGACGTACTCCAGGCGATGCTCGACGGCCTGAAACTTCTCGATGGCAGAGCGAATGACATCGGCCGGCACGCCAATTTGACGCGCGGCGACCACCGCGGCCAGCACATTCTCCACGTTGTGCGCGCCCTTGAGTGGAATTCCGCTCAAAGGCATTACCTTTTCCGTGGGCGCATTTTTAGCGGGGCGGTAGACTACATACCCCTGCTCGAGCCAGGCTCCTTGCGGGACGGGATGCTCAATGGAGAACCAGAAGACCCTGGCCACCGCGCGCGAGGCGGCTTCTTCGCAGGGGGTGTTGTCGGCGTTCAGCACCAGGCAGTCCTCGGCGGTCTGCGCGGCAAAAATGCGCTCTTTTACCGCGCAATAGTTTTCAAAGCTGCCGTGACGGTCCAGGTGGTCGGGGGTGATGTTGAGAATGACGGCGATGGATGGATGGAACTGCTCCGTGGTTTCGAGCTGGAAGCTGGAGACCTCAAGGACCGACCAGGTTTCGTCGGTGCTGGAGTCGAGCAGGGCCACGACCGGGACGCCGATGTTGCCGCCAACCAGCGTGGGCAAGCCGGCAGCCGTAAGGATTTCGCCCAGCAACGTGGTGGTGGTGGTCTTGCCATTGGAGCCGGTGACGGCGAGCGTCTTGCCCTTGAGGAAGCGCGCGGCCAGTTCCAGTTCGCCAATGACCGGCAAACCGAAGCTCTTCACCTGCGCCAGTTCGGGAGTGTCCATGGGCACGCCGGGACTGACCACAATCAGGTCCTGTCGGCGGAAGGTGAGCAGGCCGTGGCCGCCGGTCTCGACCATAATGCCCGCCTCAATCAGGGCGGGAATCTCCTTGGCCAGCGCCTCGGCCGAGCGCACGTCGGAGACCGTGACCTGCGCGCCTCGCCGGCGCAGAAACAACGCTGCCGCCAGACCGGATTTTCCCAGTCCGACGACCAGAACTTTTTTACCTTTGAGTTCCAACATCGGGTCTTGTCCTCGGGCTTCTTATATTTTGCGCTGCGCGGAACTGGTTTAACGCAATTTCAGTGTGGTGAGTGCAAACAATGCAAACACCAGGGCGCCGATCCAGAAGCGGACGATGGTCTTGGATTCACTCCAGCCCACTTGCTCGAAGTGGTGATGGAGGGGGGCCATCTTGAAGATTCGCTTCTTGTTACGCAACTTGTAACTGCCGACCTGAAGGATGACGGAGACCGCCTCGAGGATGAAGATACCGCCGATGAAGGGCAGCAGCAGCTCCTGGCGGATGATGATGGCGACCGTGCCGATGGCCCCGCCCAGGGCCAGCGAACCTACGTCGCCCATAAAGATTTCCGCCGGATGAGCGTTGTACCAGAGAAAGCCGATGGAAGCGCCCACCATGGAGCCGCAGAAGACGGTCAACTCGGCCACTTTAGGCATGTGCTGGAGTTCGAGGTAGTCGGCAAAAACCACGTTGCTGCTGACGTAGGTGAGCACAGTCAGGGCGCCGGCGGCGATGATGGTGCAGCCGATGGCCAGCCCGTCCAGCCCGTCGGTCAGGTTGACGGCGTTGGACGAGCCGATCAACACGAAGATGATAAAAGCGATGAAGGGCAAAAAGGCCAGCAAGCCCAGGTGGGGGATGGTGCTGGGCCATGCGTGCCACAGCAGGTCAGGACGCCAGCTCTTGATGAACGGCACGGTCAACTGGGTGGAGAAGAGCTTGAATTGATCCAGGATCACCAGAGAAACCGCGACCGTTGCCCCAGCGAGGCCTTGCCACAGCAGTTTGGCGCGCACCTTCAGGCCCAGGCTTCGCTTCTGAACGACCTTTATATAGTCGTCTACAAAGCCAATTGCCCCAAAGGCCAGGGTGGAAAAAACAGCGACCCAGACAAAAGGGTTGGCGGGATCGGACCAGAGCACGGTAGGCAACAAAATGGCAATCACAATGAGTACGCCGCCCATGGTGGGTGTGCCGGTCTTCTTCAGGTGCGACTTTGGCCCATCGTCGCGCACAAACTGGCCGATCTGGAATTCACGGAGTTTCCGAATCACCCACGGACCGATAAACAGCGCAATCAGCAGCGCCGTAAGCGAGGCAAAGGCGGTGCGGAAGGTGAGGTATCGGAAGACGCGGAACGGGTGAAAGAACGGAAAAAGCTTTTCGTAGAGCAGCCAGTAAAACAAAGGGCCTCCAGAGCCAGAGATGAGGCTGGTTTCAGCTTGATTTTACTAGGCTGGAGGGCATTATGGCTGTGGAAGATGGCGGATTCAGCCGGAAGCCTATTGCCTACTGAGTGTCTCGATGGCTCGCTCCAGATGCACGCCGCGGGAGCCCTTCACCAGCACTACATCGCCTTTGCGCAGATTCTGCTTGAGCCAGCGGCCCGCGGCCTCGGCATCCGGCAGAAATAACGCTGCGACTCCGCCCTCGGAGGCGGCGGTGGCAAGGTACTCAGCGTTTCCCTGAACGCCGACGACCAGGTCAAGGCCGGCCTCGACGGCAGCGCGGCCAGCTTCGGCGTGCAGCGCGGGACCGTGTTCACCCATCTCCAGCATTTCTCCGGCCACCAGAATCCGGCGCTTGGCGGGCCGTGCGGCCAGAGTGCGAATCATCGAGCGAAGCGCCTCGGGGTTGGAGTTATAGCAGTCGTTCAAAATCGTCGCGCCGTTGATCTGAATCACCTCGCCGCGCTTGTCGCCAGCGGTCAGAGTTTGGAGTGCGATGGCGGCTGCCTCCAGATCGACACCGGCCTCGAGCGCGACCGCCAAACCCGCCAGGATATTCATCGCGTTGTGCGCGCCTAGAAGGTTGAGCGCAAGCTGTCCCTCTCGCTCCCCAACTCGATAGCGGACATGCAGGCCGATGAGATCTTCGATCACTTCAAGAAGCCGCGGATTGGCAGAAGGACCGGCGCCAAAGTAAACCGCGCGCCCGTGAAAGTCTCGGCCAAACTGCGAGACGTAGGGATCGTCGCAGTTGAGGAAGACGACGCCGTTGGGCGGCAGCGCGTCAACTAACTCGAATTTCGCGCGAGCTATGCCGGCCTGACCGTCGGTAAAATTCTCAATGTGCGCTGTGCCCACGTTAGTAACCACGCCCCAGTCGGGCGCGGCTA
>OCZT010002577.1_pt1 | contig 18677 bp, 16 predicted proteins | sample 1539031 | NCBI WGS metagenome assembly OCZT01 (sample SAMEA3539308, study PRJEB22396) | soil metagenome | biome: tundra; feature: field; material: soil | place: USA | collected 2010-05 | depth 0.15 m | reverse complement strand
CAAAACTTATTCGTAATAAGGAAGCGGTTTTAGTCTGGCTCTTAGTGTCTTGTAATACTTCTATTGTTTTTTTTTCAACATCCAACTCATTCGTTCATGAGTATCTGCCCATGGAACCTCAAGTGTTTTCAATCCTTCGTCGCTTTCATACCTTGGAACACTTGCGTAAATAAAGGTTTTATGTTGCCACAAGTCTAAATGCCTCCATTTCCGTTCACTTCGATGGTCATACAATTTGTATTTCTTCCCATCAATTTCAATTTTGTCTTTATTGTAGCTTAAATGAACATGAACTTCTTCCTGTTCTTCGTCTACTTTGATTTCTTTTACCTCCCAACCTTCGGTTACAGGTAAAAGAATTTTTTCTAATGCTTTAAGTATATCTTTTTCCATATGCAAATTACCGAATTAATTTGCTACCCATAAAATTCCCAGTAGAACCTTTTAATTAAATAAAACGGAATTATCACAGATTATTCCCCTTGAACGGATAAGAATAGCAGCCATCTTTCATAATTAGTCCTTTTAATATGCATTAAAAGCCCCACTAGGACTTAATCCGATGTATCGGATGAAAGAAGTTTGATGTAAAAGCAAGCCCTGAATAAATTAAACCTTAAACTTTGAGTTTTATAGTGATCCTATAATATAATCCAATTAGAATCAGATTTCCAATCCCAAGGAATCCATGAGCAAGAACCCATGCCGATAGGTTCGAACCAAGCAGATCATGTATATTTCCTGCATATAATATAATACCTATCCAAAAGAAAATAAACCAAAACAGATTCATTTTTATCATTCGGATATGATAAATCATTAATGTGATGAGGGGTAAAGTAAGGAGGAAGTGTTCGGTATCTGTAAGTGTTAGTGATGGAATAAGAGCTAATAACAGGAAGAATTCAAACATGAAACTCTTTGACACATCATTGGTTTTATTGTTTGAATTATGTCTTACTATATATAATAATATACCGGCGGCAACTATAATTAAAATCATCAATATATATATTTTCCCGGGTTCAGGGAGAAAGAACCTTAATATATAGGTATATAATATGGAATAAATTGTTTGTTCAGCTTGTAAAATCCCGGCGTTGTGAGTTTCCATAGTTGCCAACCATTGCTTATGCAGGAAAATATTAGTTGGTATTCCATAGAAGAATGATGGTACAAGCAAGCCGACAAAAATAAAAAGCAGAATTAATACTACAACAGGAAATCGTTTCCTTAAAATTAATAAAGGAATAAAAACCAGAAAATGTGGCTTGAAAAGAATTGCAATTGCTAGTAGTAACCCGGGTAACCTTGTTTTATTTTCAAGAAGTCCTTTGAGTGATAATAGCAGTATTGATAATAAAAGGATGTTAACATTCCCAAGATGTAGTTCCCTTTGTAAATGAACTATTGTAGCTAGGAAAACGAATAACAAAATTATCTGATTCCTTTTGGATACTATATTTTCATTGCCATAGTATTTGGTTACTAATGCCAATGAAGTATTTAATACATATATGATTAGAGCAGAAACCAGGAAGTAATAAATAACTGATGCTATATAATAAGGTAGAAAAGTAAAAGGAATGAAAAAGATTGCTGCAAAAGGAGAGTATTTGTAAAATCCAGAACCTAAACCATAAGCTTCATTATAAATATTACCTCCATGAAGAAGATGAGAAGCTGCCGTATAATACACCTTGAAATCATTGAGCCAAAACCTTCCGTTGATGTTTTCGATGATGAAAGATGCTATTAATACAAGAGAAATCAACAATGATATCTTGTTCTTATTAATAAAGTCTTTGGTGAAAAGCGATACCATCAATCAGTTTGTTTTTCGAACTGCAAAGATACTGAAGTATTTTCGGTAACTTTACCGCCACATATAAAATATATAACATCATGTCTAAAACAAAAGTTGCAATTAATGGCTTCGGGCGCATCGGAAGGATGTTCCTTCGGTCGGCTTTGAAAAGAGGGAACTTCGAAATTGTGGCTATCAATGACCTCACTGATAGTCATACTCTGGCTCATTTATTTAAATATGATTCCATTCATGGAAGATTCGATGGCACTTTATCCTCAACTCCAACAAGTCTTATTATTAATGGAAAAGAAATTAAGATAACAGCCGAGAAAGACCCTTTGCAACTTCCATGGAAGAGTATGGGAGTAGATATCGTCATTGAATCAACAGGAAGATTTACTGATGAAGAGGGTGCAGGCAAACATATTACCGCAGGAGCAAGGAAAGTAATTATCTCTGCCCCTGCAAAAGGAAGTATGAAAACAATTGTGCTTGGGGTTAATGATTCAATTCTTGTCGGTGATGAGAAAATCATTTCAAATGCCTCCTGCACTACTAATAATGCTGCTCCGATGCTTAAAATATTGGATGATTTGTGGGGAGTTAAAATTGCATTTATCACCACTATTCATGCATATACAGGTGATCAGAGTTTGCATGATGCACCTCATAAAGATTTAAGAAGAGCACGTGCTGCTGCTGTTTCTATTATCCCAACAACAACGGGTGCCGCTAAGGCGATGGTTGATATTTTTCCACATTTAGATGGCAAGATTGGTGGTGCTGGAATCCGCGTTCCTGTCTCTGATGGGTCCTTGACCGATTTGACTTGCACTCTCGTTAAAACTCCTACCGTAAAAGAAATCAATGCTGCTTTTAAAACCGCTTCCGAAACTACCATGAAAGGTATCCTTGAATATACCGAAGACCCGATTGTTTCTGTGGATATTGTTGGCAATACCAATTCCTGCATTTTCGATTCTGAACTGACAACTGTTGTTGGTGAGATGGTAAAAGTGGTTGGCTGGTATGATAACGAGATTGGTTATTCCAACAGGCTGGTTGATTTGATTGCGAAGATTGATTAGGAATAATTTCGATGGCTTCGGCTTCACTTCACGAAATACTTGCAAAATATATCCCAAGTGATTCTGTAACCATTGTTGCAGATTGGATATTACAGCATAAGATTAAGGTTAAAATCACTAAAAGCAGGCTTACCAAGTATGCCGATTATCGTCCGCCATTCCATGGGGCAGGGCATCGCATCACTATAAATCATGATATGAACAAGTATGCTTTTCTCATCACTTTCACGCATGAAGTGGCACATCTGAAGACCTGGTTACTTCATAAGAACATGGTTAATCCGCATGGGAAGGAGTGGAAGAAGGAGTTCAAATTGCTCTTGCACCCGCTCATCCATCATTCTATTTTTCCGCCCGATGTGATTATTGCTTTGAAGGAATATATTCATAACCCTGCAGCTTCGAGTTGTACGGATGTTCAGTTGTCGAGGGTGCTGAAAACTTATGATAAGGATACTGATGAAACGCTTCACCTGGAAGATATTCCAATAAATAATTTGTTCAGGATAAGTAATGGAAAGGTTTTCAAGAAAGGGGAGCAGATGCGGAAAAGATTCAAATGCACCGAAGTAAAAACAGGGAGGATTTATTGGGTTAGCCCTATTGCTGAGGTGGAGGTTGTGGAATGATTGAAATGAAAAAAGCGGTATATCTTATACCGCTTTTTTCATTTTTTACAAAAATCTAAAATTCCTCGAAATATTCAGAAAGGTTTTTAATTTTTCGAATGATATTATTTCTTCGGAAGAGAATTATATGACTTCTGATGTATTTTCTGTATATCAGTTGCAGATTTAATCAAGTCGCCAATGGAATTAAAATCTTTTTTGGATGAAGCGGTAAGTTTATATTCCTTACCATTCCAGGTAACGCTCTTGGTTCTTTCTGCCGGTTTTTCATCCATTATCTGACCTTTTGTATAATCATCAATTCTAGAAGAGTAAATATCTATCATTGATATATCTGCACTATATGCGTCTGGTCCACCAAAAAGGTCTTTTGAGTTGTTTGCAACATCAGTTAGAATCTTTTTTGCATCGGCAAAATCATATTTTCCTAAACGTAACATCATGGTGTCTTGTTTAACGATAAACTCCTCATAGCTTTTTAGCGCATCAATTTGGAGGCTGTCTGATTTTAATTCTAAAAGTCCTGCTTTTTGATAGGAGTATTGTGCATTGACCTGAATTCCTATAATTAGGAATAGTAAAGAAATTACGATTGTTTTTGTTAAATTTTTCATTTTATTTTTCATTTAAGTTTAATTATTATTTGAATTTATTTTTCTCTTTTATTGAACCCTATTTCCTGAATTATCTATATAAAATTTCTCTCCGTTAAGCGTTACTTCTGCTTTTCCTGAGCTGAAGAAGGTTATATTATCATAAATTAATTGGATTACCTCGACTCCGGATTTGTTTACATATCCCCACTTGCCATTTAATTTTACTTTCATCATTCCGGATTCAAAAAAGCTGCCTACTGCATCATATTTTATGGGTATAGTTTCCATCCCTGATTGATTTATGAATCCATATTTGCCATTTAATTTTACCCAAACATAGCCTTCATCGAAAAATAAATCAGTTAATTCATATTTAAAAGGAATTACTTCTTTGCCTGATTTGTTTATAAATCCATATTTACCATTCATTGCCACACATGCCACTCCGTTGTCGAAAATATAGGCGTTATCATATATTAATGGTATGATCACTCGTCCGATTCTGTCAATGAATCCATACTTGCCGTTTAATTTTACGCTTGCAAGTCCATCATCAAATGAAACTGCTGCATCGTCATATATTGCAGGCAATGCAGGGTTACCGGATTCATCATTATAACCATATTTGTCGTTCACTTTTACCCTTGTGAATTTATATGTTCTGTCCGAACTTTCGTTGTGATATGAAGGCGATTTATTGGGTTTGGAATTATTGGATGGGGTGGCAGGTGCATAATTTTTTGGAGTATGATCACTCCAATCTCTTAATCCCAAAGGATTGCTTGGAGAATATTTATATTGGTCTGCTGAACCTTGTGCTTTGATTTGTGCATTACTAAAAATCAAAGTGATGATAAAGATTAAGATTTTTTTCATTTTATTTATTTTTAGTTTAACTATTTATTTTTTAACCCATTCGGTTGGTTCGTCCTTTTTAAAATTTCCATTGATATTGATGTTTTCCGAAATAAAGATTTGGATGATGATATTATTATTGCAGCTCAAAACCAGAAGGCTTTTATTTTTTGTTAAATCTAAAGCTGTAAGCGAATTATTACTGCAGTCAAGATTGCCGATATACTTGTTTTTAGAAACATCCAATGAAGTAAGTTTATTATGGTCGCATAAAAGAATTGTGAGATAAATATTTTGCGATAAATTTAAAGAACTCAGTTTGTTATTACCACAATCGAGTGCTGTAAGATTTATGTTTTGAGATAAATCAAGAGAAGTAAGTTTATTATCATTGCAGGCAAGTTTACTAAGGTTTTTGAACGAGGAGATTCCATCTAAAGAAGAAATATTCGATTTTTCAACCGACATTTCTTTTACTAATAGGGCTTCACTTTCTTGTATTTCTCCATCTTTATTCAAATCAAAACCGGCATCAATCAAAACTTTTTTGAAATTAGCATCAGGAATATTAACGATTCCTGTTTTACTTGAATTATTTGAAATATTTATTTTTGTACCCACATAATCAGGGGAAGGTTTATCAATATATATCCAATTGCCATTTAGCATTACCTTTGCTTTGCCGCCACTAAAAACATAGACATTTTCATATATTGCCGGAACTACCAGGGTATTCGTTTTATCAATGAAACCATATTTGCCATCTATTATTACATCTGCTAATCCATCACAAAAAAGAAGGCTTGCGTTATATTGCAGTGGTATTATTATTTTACCTGTTTTATCAATGCTGCCCCATTTCCCATTTAGTTTTACACTTACTAAACCATCATAAACTTCGCTTCCATCATCATATATCAATGGAATTACTACCGTACCGGTTTCGTCAGCATAACCCAACTTTTTGTTTAATAATATTTCAGACAAACCGTCTTTTAAATTACTTATATAGTCATATTTTGGAGCAACAATTATTTTTCCGGTTGCATCATTAAATCCATATTTACCATTTACAATAGTAATCACTGCCGGATTTTGAGCAAAGGAAGTTTTGATTAGCATTATTGCAATAAGGGCAATTAAGAGTCTTTTTTTCATTTTATTTATTTTTTAAGATTTCATTTATAAAGACCTCCGGATATTTCTACCCGGAAGGTCTTTTATTGTTTTATTGATTTGACTAATCTTCAAAATTATAAGGTTTTATATCTGAAATATTTTTCTCCATCAATTTTAAAGAACTCTTCTCCATCTTCTGAAAAGAAGGGATGAGGAGTATCTTTCATTTTGGAGATGATTTTACCGTTGCTAAGGTCAAATCGAACGAATTCATCCATTTTGAAAACATCGCTTCCTGTCCAGACATAAAATAAATTGCCGGCAAACCACGCCGACAATGCCTTCTTTGTGCTTGTAGCATAGTTTTGCTTTCCGCTGCTCATATCAAAACTTCCAATGCCTTCTACAAAAACAATAATGATGTTATTTCCATTCTTGAACATCGTTGTAGGATTCCCTAAACCTGCTTTACTTACAGGAGTGCTGAATTTTGGTTTCCCGTCAGAATTAAAAGCATAAAAGTTTTTATCACTTGCCACATACAGCATGTTGTCTTCATTGACCATATTGGTAATTGAATTACTGAATTTATCACCGAGCTCTTTCATTTTGGTTGTTTCCCACAGCAATTTTCCGGTTTCTGTATTGTATGCTTTCAATCCGAAATCACCAAGCATTTTAGGCTCTGATTTAAGAATTTCTCCACGACTGGTGTTTGGAGGATAATAGGACTCCAATTGAATAGTGCCACCAAAACGTGCAACTAATACATTACTAATAATACTTAACTCAGGCACTATGGCATCTTTGGCAAAAGGTTCACTTTTCCAAATTTGTGCTCCAGTTTGATTATTGAATTTCTTGATACAATTTTGACCTTTTGACAAATCAACAACATACACGCCATCCATAGTTGCTAAAGGGTTTGCTGCCCTCCCCAATTTTTGGCTCGACTTAAATAGTCCGAAATCATATTCTGTATTCACAAAAGTTGTTTCCCATAAAAGGTTTCCAGTATTCAAATCAAAGACTGAAAGTCCGTCATACACTAAAAAAACTTTATCCCCCTGAACGCTGAAATCAATAAGTGGCTCTCCACCTTCTTCCCTGTTATCCACCAAACTCGTTGTTGCTTTTACACTTAATGTTTTAGACCAAATCTTGTTTCCTGAACATTCAATAGTAATAGAGACGGGTTTATTACTGATTAATTCGCCAAACGTACGTTTCTGATAAGTTAAATTCAGTTCCAAACCTTTATCTTTTATTTCAATATAACTTGCGAAACGTTCTTTGCTATAAGACTTTTTTGTCTTAACAACAGCTTTAGTATTCTGACTAACAGATTTACCTGATTTGTCATCATAATAAACTTCTTTTTCTTCATCTTTCGCCTCGCCTTTAACTGTTACTCTTATTTGTCCCATGTCTTCAAGCCATTTCCATTTTTTCGCAGATTTAACATTAAGTTCTTTTTTAAAGTTTACCTGCCATAAAACGTTTCCTTTTACCATATCAATCATTGCCATATCATTCATGTTGCCCTCAAGCATCATAAGATGATCCTGACTTATCATCCGGTATTTTGGTTCCACCGGGAATACATTTTTCCAGATAAGAGTGCATTCTTTTTGGGCATAAACACTCACTGTGAGTGCTAATAAAATCAATAATGTTTTTAAATTTTTCATTTTTTTTAGTTATTTATTGTAAGTAATTATAATTTTTATTTCATCGGCAAAGGTATGGGGGTTTATTGGAGGTGGCAATACTACTTTAGTAGTAATTTTATTTTTGCTACTTTTCTATATTAAAAAGACCTTCCGGAGATTGATTTCCGAAAGGTCTTTTGTCATTTTATTGATATGTAATTAGATTTTAATAAAACTACCAATTATGAACTTCAGAATTGTCGAGTTTTGAGAGAATAGTGCAGCAAATATAGGAATGATTCAAATCCAAGGAAATGAAAATGGGGAGTACTTTTTGGGTAACTCCTATTTCAAAGGTAGAAATTGTGTAATAAATGACTTTTGGTCAATGAATTTAGTATAAATGATTGATATTAAGCATCTTAACACCTAAATACCTCTCCAAAAAATTTGCCCGCTTTCATCTTGTAACGACCCTTTTTCATCTTGTAATGACCCTTTTTCATCTTGTAAGCCCCCGCTTTCATCTCGCAACTTTCCGCTTTCATCTTGTAACAACCAATTTTCATTTAGTAATGCCCCGCCCCGATATTGTAATGCCCCATTATCGTATTGTACTAACCCAATCCATCTTGAAACGACCCGAAATGGTCTCGTAACCATCCTTTTTTCTCCCGACTTAAGACATAGTACATAAGACTTAAGACTTTTTCCCTACTTTTGCCCGATGATTAATTATAACAAACTACAATTTAAGCTCACGGTAATCTTTCTGATGGGCTTTATCGGCAATTTACTTGCTCAGGAGGATATTGTTTATCCTCCAATGACCCCTTCGGCAAAGCGTTTTGAGGGCTATGAACAGCGAAAGAAGCTGGATGAAAACTCATTGGTTTCAAATGTCAAATTCCGTTGCGTCGGACCATCAGTAATGAGCGGAAGGGTGGTAGATGTAGATGTTTCTCCCGATGACCCGACTCATTTTTATGTGGCTTATGCCTCCGGAGGATTATGGGTTACCTATAATAATGGTCAGTCCTTCACCCCTTTGTTTGATAACGAAGCCGTCATGTCTATTGGTGATATAGCAGTTGACTGGAAGCATGGCGAAACCATCTGGGTAGGCACAGGAGAAAACAATTCAAGCCGCTCCTCCTATGCAGGTGTCGGGATTTATAAAAGCGATGATAAGGGCAAGACATGGCAGTATAAAGGGCTTGGAGAATCGCAGCATATCGGCAGAATAATCCTTGCTCCTGATGATGCGAACACGATTTATGTAGCGGTTCTGGGACATCTTTTTACTCCGAATGAGGAGCGCGGCGTATATAAATCCACCGATGGAGGTGCGACCTGGAAGAAGACTTTGTTTGTTGATAATAATACGGGTGCGATTGATTTGACGATGGATCCATCGAATGCGAAAATTCTTTATTGCGCCATGTGGTATAAGGTTCGGAAGCCTTATAATCTTACTTCGAGCGGTGCGAGTTCGGGGATTTATAAAAGTGTGGATGGAGGAGAAAACTGGAATCTTATTACTACCAAAGAAAGCGGTTTCCTGACGGGTGATGGCACCGGCAGGATTGGAATTTCCATCTACCCGAAGAATACAAATATAATTTATGCCGTAGTTGATAATCAGGACAGGCGCGAAAAGAAAAAGGATAATAAGAAACATGAACTGACGAAGGATTTATTGAAAACAATGACGAAGGAAAACTTCCTGGCGCTGAAAGATTCTGTGCTGACAAAGTTTATGAAAGACAATGATTTTGATGAGGAATATACTGCCGAGCGTGTGAAAAACATGGTGCGGACGGATAGCATAAAGCCCTATGCGCTGTATGAATATTTGTTGGATGAGAACAATAGTTTGTTTGATACGGATGTGAAAGGTGCGGAGGTTTATCGGTCGGATGATGCAGGGAAAACATGGAAGCGGACGCATAAGGATTACCTGGATAATGTGTTTAATTCGTATGGATATTATTTTGGTCAGATAAGGGTTTCGCCATTTAATCCTGATAAGATTTATTTCTTTGGAGTGCCGTTTCTGAAATCGGAGGATGGTGGAAAGACTTTCAAATCTATTGATGCAGGAAACACTCACGGGGATTATCATGCCCTATGGTTAAATCCGAATCGGGATGGGCACATGATTGTTGGTAATGATGGTGGTTTGAATGTTTCTTATGATGATGGAAAGACCTATTTCAAGGCGAACACTCCAAGTGTCGGGCAGTTTTATTCGGTGAATGTGGATATGGAAAAGCCTTATAATGTTTATGGTGGATTGCAGGATAACGGGGTTTGGTATGGGTCATCAGCAAACAAAGAAAATCCAAATTGGTATGAGGAAGGTGAGTATTCTTTCAAACGGATTATGGGTGGGGATGGGATGCAGGTGGCTATTGATACCCGTGATAATAATACAGTTTATACCGGCTATCAATATGGAAATTATTTTCGCGTTAATCGGTCATTGGGCGATAATAAATACATCACTCCAAAGCATAAATTGGGCGAGCATCCTTTGAGATGGAACTGGCAGGCGCCCATCTGGTTATCTCGCCATAATCAGGATATTGTCTATTTTGCATCAAACAAATTTCATCGCGCATTGAACAAAGGAAATGATTTCCAAACCCTCACCGGAGATTTGACAAAGGGCGGAGTGAAGGGCAATGTGCCTTATGGGACTATCACTACAATCAATGAATCGCCTCTTAAATTTGGGTTGCTTTATTTAGGTACAGATGATGGTTTGGTTTATGTTTCGAAGGATGTCGGATATACCTGGAATAAGATTTCTGATAATCTGCCAAAAAGCCTTTATGTCAGTCGCGTTATCGCATCTGCCTTTGATACCGCTACTGTTTATGTTTCCTATACCGCAAAGATTTTTGATGATTTTACATCTTATCTTTATACTTCAAATAATTATGGAGATATCTGGCAACGTATTGGAAATGATCTTCCAACAGAGCCTATAAACGTGGTTCGTGAGGACCCGAAGAATAAAAATATTCTCTATGTTGGCACTGATAATGGAGTTTATGTTTCATTGAACAAGGGGAAGAATTTTATGCGAATGGATGATAGTTTACCTGCCGTAGCGGTGCATGATTTAGTGATTCATCCAAGAGATAATGACTTGGTTGTTGGCACGCATGGACGTTCCATTTACATTGCCCATGTTGGCGAATTGCAACAGTTGACGGATACTTTATTAGCCAAAGATATTTATGTATTTAAGATAAGCTCTTTCCGATGGAATGATAACCTTGGGAAAATCAGTAATTCCTGGTCAGAACCTCGAACTACAAAACACGAGATTCCTTATTATGTAAAAGATAAAGGTATCACTACGATAAGAATAATGACCGATAAGGATTTAGTTTTGAAGGAATTTAAGGATACTGCTAAAGCGGGTTTGAATTATCCAACTTATGACCTTAGTGTGGATTCTATTTCAATAGTTAAATATCAAAGTTGGGTGAATGAGAATAAGGCTTTGAATGATGAGAAAAAAAAAATACTGCCTGCTGATAATAAAAAATATTACCTCAAACCGGGGAAATATATTGTTGAGATTGAAACATCAAAGGGAGTGAAATCAAGGCAGGAATTTATTATTAAACCAAAAGAAAAAGAGGAAGGGCATGGGGGAATGCCTAGGGCAGGGAATGAATAGGGTTACTCCTTAAACTCTACCCTCTCAGTTTATCATTATCATGATGGCGGTTTTTATCTCTATCTGTTTTCTTTTGGAGATTCTTTTCTAAAGCATCTGTAAGATTAATTCCTGTTTGATTGGCAATGCAAATAACCACAAACAACACATCAGCCAATTCATCTTCGAGGTTCATCTTTTCATCAGATTCTTTTGATGATTGCTCACCATATTTGCGAGAGATTATGCGCGCCACTTCACCCACTTCTTCGGTGAGGATAGCCATGTTAGTTAGTTCATTGAAATAGCGAACGCCATTTTCTTTTATCCATTTATCAACAGTTTCCTGGGCTTCTTGTATTGTCATTTTATTCTTTGTTTTTAGAGTCAATTATTATGGTAACGGGACCGTCGTTCAGTAATTCAACTTTCATATCGGCACCAAATATCCCTGTTTGAACTTCTTTCCCGATTTCTTTTTTCATTTGTTTGATAAACTCTTCATAAAGTGGAATAGCTATTTCGGGCTTTGCTGCTTTGATATAGGATGGACGATTTCCTTTTTTTGTTGATGCATGCAAAGTGAACTGGCTGATGATAAGTATTTCACCATTTATTTCCTGCAATGATAAATTCATAACGCCATCGTAATCATTAAAAATTCGGAGACGATTTATCTTGCCACATAGCCATTCAATATCTTCTTTAGTATCCGATTCCTCAATCCCTAATAAAACAAGCAAACCCATTCCGATGGATGATTTTATTTTATCATTAATGGTAACGGAAGCATAGGAAACTCTTTGGATTACTGCTCTCATGATTTATTTATAAGAATCTTGTCCATCAATAATGCTCAGATAATTATAATATCGAGAGACGGCAATCTTTCCTTCTTCGACTGCTTGCTTCACCGCACAATAAGGTTCATTGACGTGCATGCAATTATTGAAACGACAATTATTTAGCACCTTTAACATCTCCGGAAAATAATGACTGACCTCTTCTTTCTTGAAATCAAAGATGCCGAAATCCCTTATTCCGGGGGTATCAATGATGAAAGTATCTTTATCCACTTCAAATAATTCCGCAAAAGTAGTGGTGTGAACTCCTTTGGAATGCGCTTTTGAAATAGCTCCTGTTTTAAGATTTAGGGTTGGATTGATTGCATTTAACAAAGTTGTTTTACCGACACCTGAATGCCCAGAAAAAAGATTGATTCGATGCTTCATCATCTTCTTTACTTTGTTCACATCGTCAGGATTCAGGGCAGAGATGGAATGACATTCATAACCAATATTAGTGTATAAATCCATCATCGAATGCTGGAATTCCAATGCCTCCTCATTGTATAAATCTTTTTTGTTGAATAGAATAGTAACGGGGATGCGATATGCCTCGGCTGTTGCAAGGAAACGATCTATGAAACCAGTGGAAGTACTTGGCATAATCATGCTTACAATCAAGTACGCCATATCAATATTTGAAGCAATAATCTGAGATTGTTTAGATAGATTAACTGATTTTCGGATGATGTAATTCTTGCGTTCGAGTAGCGTATTTATTACTCCTGTGTTTTCATCCTTCTCAAATTCAAACTCTATTCTGTCTCCCACTGCTAAAGGATTTGTTGCAACAATACCTTTCAGGCGAAAGGAACCTTTTATACTGCAATTCACAATCGTTCCATCGTTGCAACGAACTCTGTATGAACTTCCAGTTGATTTTATTATTAATCCTTCCATGTTGCCTTTATCGTTGACAAAGGTAGTTTAAAATTGATGATAAAAGATAATTTGAGGAGAATGACAGTTTAGTATCGCAGCCACTTTGCGATTTCTTTATAACTGACTTTCTTCCCGTACATCAATATTCCGATGCGATAAATCTTTGCCGCCAACAATGTTGTTGCAAGAAATCCCATGACGAGGAAAAGCATTGACAATCCTAATTGCCAGAGAGGAACTCCTCCAAAAGGTACGCGAATCATCATCGTGACAGGTGCTGTCAAGGGTATCATGGAGAGCCAGACTGCAATTGGTCCATTGGGATTCAACATAACATTTGGTGCCATGACAATGGAAAGAATCAGTGGCATAGTTATCGGTAAGGAGAATTGCTGAATGTCGGAATCACTATCAACTGCGGAACCTATCGCTGCAAAGAGAGCTCCATATAATAAATATCCAGCTAAGAAATAAAAGATGAATGAAACGATAATTAATTTTATCGGTAGGCTTTCGATGCCTGAAGTTAATGAATTTGCAAACTCATTAGTTTCATCCAAATTTGCTCCTTGTTGCATTCTGCTCATTGGGCTGGAGACAACTTTTTCGGAACTTATTTTCTCCATCTTCTGATTCTTTGTAAAAGTATTTACGCCTGTATAAATTGCAAACGTCAATATTACCCAGAGAAGAAATTGAGTTAATCCAACCAAAGAAATACCAACTATCTTGCCCATCATTAGCTGAAATGGTTTGACAGAAGATATAATTACTTCGATTATACGACTTGTTTTTTCTTCAATTACACCACGCATTACTTGATTTCCATAAAGGAAAATAAAGAAATAAATCAGGAAGCCGCAGAAATACGCTACCCCGGATGTCAGTCCAGCATTTGTTTTCTCGCCACCTATTTTAACGGTGTTTATAGTTACTCCTTTTTTAATGGAAGTCAGCATTTTTTCATCACAACCTGCAAGCATTTCAAGTTCTCGGGTAACTGTATTCTGAATAGTCATCAGGATGGTAATACTTGGTTGGGTCTGCCCGTGATGCATGGTAAGAACAGGAATATTTGTTCCTGTTAATTGCTGAATCTGAAGTATTGCAAAGTAATCTTCGTCTTTAAATTTAGCTTCTGCCTCCTGAATGTTTCTGTTGGTAATTACAAACTGCAATCTTTCATCATTTGGAAACTTCTTAGAATAAAAACCTGTTTCATCCACCACTTCAATCTTCACCGTTTTTTCGGTAACATTAGTCAATAAAATTGGTATCACGAACAAAGACCCCATGAGAATAGGTCCTAAAATGGTCATGATTATAAAGGATTTCTTCTTGACCCTGGTCATGAATTCCCTTCTGATGATGAGTCCTATTTTTCCCATTATGTGTTTCTTCTATTTGTTTTCCCCATTTTCAAATTACCAAATTAGTTCTTTTCGTTTACTTTCATAATAAAGATATCCTCCATGCTTGGAACTATCTCTACGAAAGAATGAATTTTTACATGTGGAAGCAATGCTTCCAGGAGATTATTCGGAGTATTTCCGTTCAGCATTTTCACCCGCGCCTTCATCAAACCATCTTCATCTTTTGTTTCATGAAGCTCAAAACCGGTCCACAAAGCATTGGCAAAGCCAATGGTATTTCCCTCATAAGCCACTTCATAAACATTAGATTTATATTGCTTTCGGATGTCCTTTACCGAACCATCCAATATCTTTTTCGATTTATTTATCAAGGCAATATGCGTGCACAATGTTTCCACCGATTCCATCCGATGAGTAGATAAAATTATCGTCGAACCTTTCGCCTTCAACTCCAGCATTTCATCCCGAACCAATATTGCATTTATCGGGTCAAAACCACTGAATGGCTCATCCATTATCAATAATTTCGGTTCATGAATCACCGTCACAATGAACTGAATCTTCTGCTGCATACCCTTGCTCAGGTCCTCAATTTTCTTCTTCCACCACGATTGAAGTTCAAACTTTTCGAACCAATATCGCAGCTTTTTAGTTGCATCCTGCCGGCTCAAACCTTTCAATTGTGCAAGATACAATGCCTGTTCGCCCACCTCCATCTTTTTATACAGCCCTCTTTCCTCGGGCATATAACCAATCAGTTCGGTATGAGAGCGCTCCAAAGGTTTTCCATTAAACAAAATCTCACCCTTATCGGCAGCCGTAATCTGGTTAATAATCCTTATCAGCGAAGTTTTTCCCGCGCCATTCGGACCCAATAAGCCAAAAACACTTTGTTCAGGAACATTAATACTCACATCATCCAAAGCAACATGCGCTGCATAATTTTTCGTGATATGATTTATATTGAGGATATCCATTTTTTACTAATCAAGTCCTGCAAAGAAACACATTTTATTCCATTATCGAAAATCATCACCAATCCTTAATCCTTAATCCCTGTTTTTTTTTGAAGCACATCTTCCCATCTCGCTGGAAAGTTCAGTCCCGCTTTCCGCTCATATCTTTTTTTTGCGATAGGCTGTTCGCTAATACCAAGTTCAATTCAACAAAAAAAAGGATATCCGCTCCAATCGGGGCTAAACTCCAAGTTCATCGCTCCGAATTCAGTTTTATTATAATATAAAAATTTCATGATACAAAACACATATCCATCCCAATCAAAAACATATCCGTCCCAACTAAAAACATATCCAGCCCAGCAATATAAGAATCCATCCCAGCCAAAAACGAATCCACCCTAGTCAAAATTGAATCCATCCCACCCGATAACATATCCATCCCACTTAAAAACATATCCGTCCTACCTTAAAACATATCCGTCCCAGCAATAAACATATCCGTCCCACTTAAAAACATATCCGTCCCACCTTAAAACATATCCATCCCAGCATAAAACGAATCCATTCCACTAAAATAGAGCATCCACGATATAAACCCCTATCAAATTTGATAACAATCCCTATCAAATACACATACCTATAACATTGAATATGAACAACTTAAACCAAAAATCAACGATAGTCGGGATTTGAATCGAATCCTGACAGATTCTGTGCGAAGCTCCTTATCAGATTTGTTCCTCAAAAACCCAAAATATCCCCTAACCCTCAAAAAACATAACTATTCTCCTTCATGGTTTGACTATTCTCAATTATGGAGTAGCTATTCTCAATAATGGGGTGACTATTCTCAATAATGGCACCATCAAATTCCCTACCTCCCCGCACTTATCATATTTACCAGCAAGCGATAAGCACCCGTAACTCCGACGGGCAATTCCCTGAAAAAGGATAATCCGGTATAGATAAAATATCCTTTTCCGAATTTTGTAACGATAACACTTCCCTTGCTTGGTTTTTCGCCCGGGTCGTTGCAGGAAAATATGGTTTCATAATGCGAGTCAATATCTGTGGCAAAATATAATCCACGCTCCTGAATCCAGCCATCGAAATCCTTATCGCTGATTTTATTCGGAGTGTTTAATAAGGGATGATTCGGGTTATCAAAAGTCATGGGCGCTTCCTCAACCGTCACGCGGTCGCGGGATATTTTGAAGGGATAAGGACCAATATCGCCCTTGGTTGAAGAAAGGAAATTATTGGTGTTGTATTGAACGATAAGATTGCCGCCATTGCTCACATAATCCATCAGTTTGGTATGATAATATTGCATTCTGTCGTTGGTATTAAAGGCTCTTACCCCAACAACAATTGCATCATAATCGGCTAAGGATTTATTGCTTATCATGTCATCCGTAAGTGTGGTAACTTCATACCCAATCTGCTTCAAACACTGAGGAATCTCATCTCCGGCACCGGGAATATAGCCGATATTATTTCCTTTTTTATTGACATAGATAGGCACAAACTTCGACTCCGCATCAGGGAACAAAGTCTGTATGGGAATGTGGGGATAATTAACCCGAATAACACTTTTGCTGATGGTGGTATTATTTATTTCGACCGATGCTTTTGCAGTTATTGCATCATTCATATTGGGGGTGAAAAACACTGGGGCAGTGACTTTAAAAGTGATGGTTATTTCATCGCCTTTCTTCTTCAGATTGAAGGTAGCCGAGGCAGGTTCCACTTTCCAATCGCCTTTTCCAAGCTCCAGTTTTGCTGTTCCCGATGCATCATTTATGCCCGCTTTCAGCACCACTTTTATTTGTTTGGTTTGATTATTCATAAACATGATAACAGGCGCTTCGATGTTGGCAGTAACGGCAGGAGTTATCTCCAAAGGTCTGTATTTCTCACCATCCACAGGGTCAACCCATTTATACTGAACAGGTCTTTTGAAAGATATTTCCTGCTTGTTGAAAGAGATGGTAAAAGTCACCATTACGGGAGGTGCATTCTCCGGTCTGCCCCGCAGTTGCTGGTCATCAACATTATAAATCCCGATGCTGTGTTTCTTCTCCAGCCAATATGGAGTCGAATATTTTGTATCCGCCGGAATGATTATCGAATCAACAATGGTATAAACTTTATTATTGATCATTGCACTATCACATTTCATCTTTTTATCAGTTCCAAAGACCACGTTTTCAAGTTTTATGGTTGGATTATTCCGTTGAATTACCGTTGCCGTTATCTTCAATTGTTTTCCCGGCGAAACCGAATAATCATCGGCACTTGCATCTAGATACATCCCCGAACAGGCAATTATCAGGTTCTCAATTTCCTTCATCTTTTGAGTTTTCCAATAATCATCGTTCAAATCCTTCAATTCGGCATAAGCATTCAATAAATAAGGAACAATTTTCTCCGGTTTCTCCGGTTGAAATTCATCATAAGCCTGTTTCAGATAAGAGGCAACTTTATCACTTCCCTTAATTCTTTTCCATGTTTGATTAATGCCGACAAATAAATCAGTAGCACTCGAATCTCCTGCAATATGTTTAAAGAATTCATAAAATGTTCCACGCTATTTGGGTACTCCAAAGCCCTGACTTTTATGCATGCTTCGGCTTTCGGCAGCCATCTCGCCATAACCCTTTCCCAATAAATCATTATAAACACCCACATCAATTTTCAATTGCGATGAATCAATGGTATTCGTCCCTGAACCGAAGTTAAAAGTGTTCCAATACAGACTTTTTGCTTGCCAGACTGATACATATTTCAGTTGTTCAGGAAACATTTTAGGATCAGCAGCCGCTTTAAAAGCTTCTCCTGCCAGAATCGCAGAAGCAGTATGATGTCCATGACCACCTTCGCCCGTCGTCGGGAAACGGGTAACAATAATATCCGGCTTGAAACAGCGGATTATCCAAACCACATCAGCAAGAATACTATCATGCCCCCAGATACGCAAAGTTTCCTCTGGTCCTTTAGAATATCCAAAGTCATTGGAACGGGTAAAGAACTGTTCGGCACCATCAATTCTCCTTGCAGCAAGAAGCTCCTGAGTCCTTATCAAACCCATCAATTCACCCTGCTCGGTACCGATAAGATTTTGTCCGCCATCACCACGGTTCATAGATAAATAGGCAGTTCTCAAGCACTTTTCATTAGCAAAATAAGCAAG
>OCZT010002576.1_pt1 | contig 18679 bp, 18 predicted proteins | sample 1539031 | NCBI WGS metagenome assembly OCZT01 (sample SAMEA3539308, study PRJEB22396) | soil metagenome | biome: tundra; feature: field; material: soil | place: USA | collected 2010-05 | depth 0.15 m | reverse complement strand
ACGAGACGAATCAAAAACGCGAAAAGTCTCAGTATTTACGGGCCGAGTCTATAGGGACTGGGGACTAACGGCTGGAGAACAAGCGTTCGTGGTATCCCACCCTTTTCACGATGAGACAGTGAAAAGGATGGGGCACCCGAAGAGTCAGGGTGGGTCGAGGGTGGGGTACGCGGCCGGTATAACCGAAGTGCCCGTGGCTAAAGCCACGATTCATGTAGGCTGGTTTTCAGAGGCCTCGACCCACGTTGTGGGTACCCCGCCCCTGCTCCCTCCGCATGGAGAAAGATGGTGCGCCCTTTCAGCAGTTACTCGGTGTAGGAATAGGACTCGTACGCTGCGAGGAATACGCCGAGGGGCAGAGTGAAATTCCCATTCGGTTCGGGGCGCCTTCCCCATGGATTGCGCAGGCTCACGGTCTGCGTTTCATCGTCGTAGTCCATCACCGTGTATGCGTGGCCGGGGACCCACCAATCGGTTCGCTCATAGTCGGCGCTGGGCGCACTGCCGCGCGTACCGGCTACCAAGGCTACCCGGCCGCCACGGAGTCGCCGGAGTTGCTGCATGAGCGGCGGTTGGTCGGCTACCAGTCCGGCGCGTGCGGAGCCCTGGAAGGCCTCAATGACGCGCACCGGGATTCCACCCTGGCCGACACTCTTGTAAGCGCCGAAGACTTCGCCATTCTGGCTTACGGCGGTTACCAGCGAATCGAAGAACCCCTTCTCCTCAAGGAAACCGCTGAGCATTCCAGCCTCGGCGGTGGGGATTCCCAAGGTGCTTAGCTGTGTGGCCAGAGCTTGCCGGAAGGTGGTCTTGTTCATGATTCCTTCCTGGTTGACCACCGAGCGGATGGCGCGGTCATAGGCCACCAGGAGCATTCCTGACGAATTGATCCAGCTGAGCGCAATGGGCTTGGCGTAGGAGGGAATCATGGTGGACTGCTGGATGGAGGTGGCGAGGCTGTGGCGAACCTGACGCTGCGCGTAGCCCCGCATCAAGACCAGCACCCAGTCTCCGTCAGAGCGGTCGAAGCTGTGCGCGCGGCCATAGGCCAGATCCGCGGGCAGAACAACTTCTTCAGGGCCCTCGACAAAGCGGACGCGGTAGCCTCCCTCGGAATTGGAACTGATGGCATTGCGCAGCGTGTCAGGCGCGATTTTTGCCAGCGCCGCGATGGAGGCATGAAAGTAGCAGCTGCCCAGCACGCCCTGTTTGATTGCGTCAGGGCTTACACCTTCAGGTCCGTACAGCGTGCCTGGGTCTTGCGCAGTTGCCGCCTGGGCCATGGATGTGACGGCGGCGAGCAGGGCAATCGCGGCGCGGCTGCGAACGGGTGTGTTGGATATGCCGAACATGGGCAGCCTCATTCTCCTGAAAGTAACAAGATTTCGATCGCGTTCGAAGTTGAACCATGCAAACAGACAGATGGTAGAGGATCCTCAAACAAATGTAGCGAGTCAGACCGGAACCAGAGTTACTGTGTCCTGTTTGGTTTTGTGCAAGGTCGTCACTCCCTGATGGTCGCGCCGACTTGAAGGTTGTGCTTTCGAGATAAATCGACTCTGGTTCCGGTATCGCCTCCGCTCGCGCGGAGTTAGCAAGTTAGCAGGTTGGCGGCGGCAGCGCCCTTGCCGTGTTTCACACTACGCAGGTCAGTCACACCGGTAGGGGACTGTTACTGGGCCTCTGTGGGCGGCTGGACGGCGATAAACGTGAAATGTGTCGATCCTGTGCGGATGCGGGCATAGTTGCGCAGAGGCACGAAGGGGACTTCAACCGGTTCGCCATCGACGTCGGTTCCTCCCATGCTGACGTCGTCGCCGATGGTGAAGCTTTTGCGGAAGATGATATGGCTGTTTATCGAGGAGAGGGTGTCGTCCTGGGGGATAACGATGTCGCACTTGTCGGGATCGCTGCCGATGCGGTTGCGGCCCTCACAAACCGGGAAGATCTGGCCCTGGTCACTCCAGGAGTAGGTGACAAGCACGCCGACGATCTTGCGTCCCGCTGCCGCTGCGGCGGGCGGTTTTGGCTGGACGTCTCCGGTGGCCGCGGCGCTCTGGGCGGGCGCGGCGCTGTTGGCGGGCGCAGCGTTTTTGGCGGCCGCGGCTCCGAGCGCGGAGGGGTCGAAAACCGTGACCCGGCGCTGCGGAGTGCTGGGGGCCGGAGGAGCCTTCTCTGCCGGTTGTGGCTGGGCCGCACCCGCACCCTGCCAGCCAGCAGGCGGCACGGCGCTCACGTCCTCAAAGACCGTGGCCCGGCGCGCGGGCATTTCCGACGTGGATTCAGGGATGGTGGGCCGCCGCACCGGCGGTTTCGCGGCCGGCCTGTCGAGTGCGGCCTTGCACACTGAGCAAACAACGGCCGTGTCAGGATTACTGGCAAAGCAAACCTTGCATTTAGTCATGATCTCGCCCCCATTGGAATTGAATCTTGCATGCCGCTCACCCGCTCCGCACACGGAACACTGACCGGCCCATCCGAATTTCATCACCTGGTTTTAACAGTTTGCGATCCTGCCCCAGCCGCTCGCCGTTGACATGCGTTCCATTGGTGGAGTGCGCATCTTCAATGGTCAGCACCGAATCGGCCAGCCGCACGCGCGCGTGGAAACCGGAAAGGGTTGGATCGCCCGATATGACAAGGTCGTTCCCCGCAAGCGCGCCGATGAGCAACTCGCCGGTGATGGGGAAACTTTTGCCTGCGACCGGACCGGCTATGGCTTCAAGCACGGCTCCATGGGAACCTTCTTCGGCGTGGAAGAAGGCGGCCACGCGGGTTTTGGACCGTACCGGCGCCGGCGGCGCTGGCGGTTCGGGCGGGGGGGCCGGCGGCTCTTCATCCACCACGGTGGGTGTATAGGCGCGCACCGGCGGCGGAGCAGGCCGGGGTTCCGGGGCTTCTGAAATCGGGGGCCGATTCACCAATGGTTCCGTGCGGGGCGGCCTTTGTATGGGTGGTGGCGGCTCTTGCACGAGCCGAATCGGTGCAGGGGGTTCGGGCCGCTTCCGTTTGAGGGCTACGATCAACAGGACCACAACAAGCAAAAGGCAGCCACCCGCAATCGCGGCCCAGACCAGGTACTGATCTGCAATTTGGGGAGCGTGAACATCGACTGACGCCGTGAGGCTGCCGGGCTCCCAGCGCACCTGAACATTGTGGGTCTCGCCATCGGCGGCCAGCTTCTCCGTTTTGAAGAGGACCACGGGAGTGGCCCGCATGGTCCTGATGCCCTGCTCGATCAGGCCATCCAGCTCATCGGGTGAGTCAGCCTTTGCGTACCTGCCACCGGTGGCCTTGGAGATGCGTTCGAGCGACTGAAGGAACTCGGGGTGGGAGCGGCTCAACCCGATCGAATCGATCTGGATTTTATCTTGAAGTGCCTGCTTGATGACTTCGTCGATGGAGTGGATAGAACCTTCGTCGTGGCCGTCGGAGATGATGGTGAGTTGGCGGAACTCGGGTGGGGCGCCTTCAAGCTGCGCCAGGGCGAAGAGCGCGCCGTCGTACAGGCGGGTAAGGGTTCCGCGGCTGCTCACGCTCTTGAGCCGATCAGCCAGAGTGGCCTTGTCGGCTCCGAATGGAACCTCGACGCGGGTGTCGTCGGCAATGGTGAGGACCGCCACCCGGTCCTGATCGTGGGCCTGGTTTACAAACCGGGCCATGGTGGCGCGGACGGCGGCCAGAGGCGCGCCACTCATGCTTCCGCTCAAATCGAGAGCGAGAATCGTCTTTACACCATAGCCAGCTTCGGCCAAGGTGCGCATGGAGCCGCCGCCGGCTAATTGCGTGCCGCCTGCATACAGTTTCAGGTCCCTGGGCTTGAAGGCAGCCGGGGCGCCATCTGCGCCTGTAAGCCGAACCACCACGTCGATGCCTGGAAACTTCGGCCCGGCCTTGCTGGTGTAAGCGGGGCCTGCGGTGAGTTTGGCAGGAGCGGCAGGCTTTTGGGCAATTCCGGCCGCGGCACAACAGGCGCCGGCTAGTGCGAGAGCGATCCATGCGGTTGGCTTCAGCATCGTCTTGTTCCCATTGATCGTTCTGCCCATCATTGCTGCGGCGTCTCTGGGCTCTCCGGTTTCTTTGGCGGCTCCGGCAAAAGCCCCATGGCCGTCTTGAACACCTGGAACTTCACGGAGTCAGTGGCGGCGCCGGACGGAACCGTTACCCCTTCCAGTTCGTGCCGGATGGCCTCTGCCCGCTCGGGAGTTGGCGGATGATCCGAGAGGAAGGGAATCCTGATTCCGTTCGAAGACTTCTCGAGCGCATTCAGATGGTCAAAGAGCGCAAGGTATCCATGCGGGTCCCAGCCGGCGCGCAGCATTTCGTAAAACCCCAGCAGATCGGCCTGAGACTCATCGGCCCGGCTGAAGTGGAGCATGGCGAGCATGCCCACCGCGCCGCCCAATTTTAGAATGATACTTTCAATCACGCCATTTGTTTTGTGCAGGTTGTCCAAGACCGGCTTCAACAGCGACTTGGCCGCAAAGGACATCAAGAGCTTGTTGACAACGTGGCGGCCGGCAACGTGACCAATTTCATGGGCCAAGGCTGCCGCCAACTCGTCCTCGCTGTTGATCATTTCAATTAGGCCGCGGTTTACATAAAGGATTCCGCCGGGCAGCGAAAGGGCGTTGGGAACGTGGGAATTGATTAGCTTTACCTGGTAAGGAAGATTGGGGCGCTGGCTTTGCGCGGCCAGGCCGACCACGATATTGCCAAGGTAGTGGTCGATCAGAATATTAGAGATAACGGTCTCTTCTTTTTCCAGTTCCGCGGCAAAGCGCCGGCCCAGCTCGATCTCGTCTTCGTCGCTCAGCTTGTTGAGCGGAGAGATGGTGATGTGCGGCTCTTCCGCAAGGAGGCTGGGCGCCAGAGTGAAGGCCGCTGCCCCGATCCCAAACTGCGACAAACATTGACGCCTGGTCCAAACCGCCATTTGCCCTCGCTTTCCACACGGGGAAGATGAATTCCAACTCCCATGGACCGCAGACTGCCTGAGGATTAGTTGGCGAAAGCATACCACTTCTGCGGCTGCTCTGGAATCCGGGCCGGGAAGGGCAGGAGGGCAATCGCATGAACACCGATGGAGATCGGACCGTGGTTCACTCCGCCCCTACGGGGCGGGTGCCTTTGATAGGTGCACCATCCCAGGATTCAAGTCCGCCGCGGCGGACTTCATCCTGGGCTATTTTCGGGTGCTCCCTCCGGGAGCCAGCCGGAAGCTCGTCAGCTTCAGTGCCAGAGAAGTTCGGCTTCGGCGACAACGGACGCTCATACGATAGCCCGGGAAGGGCAAAAAGTCGATTACATCCACTCAAGCCGGCGTGCTAAAGTGTGAGCACTCTCGAATCAGCTTCTTGGAAATTGTTTCTATGGCCCAGGATGAGTCCAGACCGCAAGCTTCATGGGTAATTGGCCGCGCTGAAGGCTGCGACATTCAGGTGGCGGAGCCTACCGTCTCAAGCCGTCATTGCCGCCTGACCCGCCAGGGCGACGGGTTCACGGTGGAAGATCTGGGCTCGTCGAATGGCACCCTAGTGGACGGCGTGAAAATCGCGCCGGGCGAGCCGGTCTGGGTGCCGAATGGGGCTCGGGTCACCCTGGGAAGCCAGGTGCAGATGCCCTGGCCGGCCGCAGCGTCCGGCACGCCGGGACGGGGGAGAACCATCGTCTCCGATCCTCCCCAAGGCAAGGGCGGCGCAAAGCCCATCACCATTGGCCGCGCCCCGGACTCCGATGTGCAGCTTGACCTGCCTATTATTGGCTGGAACCACGCGATCATCACCCAGGAGAACGGCCAGTACATTCTTGAAGACCGCAACTCGCGCAATGGCACTTCGATCGGGCAAGTGGGGAACCGTATCCAGCGCGCCGTGCTCGACCCTACGGCCGACGTCTTTTTCGGATCTTACAAGATTGCCGCCGCCCAACTGCTTTCGCACGGCAAAAAGGTCGAGATCGGCGAGGCGGTTTTCCAGAAGGTTTCGTTTCCGGGCAACAAGAACCAGATGGAGATTGGGCGCGACCCGGATTGCGACGTCCCGCTGCAATTCCCCATGATCTCCTGGCGGCACGCGCGGCTGACCAGGGCGCCGGAAGGCATCCTGGTTGAGGACCTGGGCTCGCGGAACGGCACCTTTGTGGATGGCGTCCGCATCAGTGGGAAAGTTTTGGTCAAGCCGGGGCAGGAGATTGGCCTGGGCAGCTTCCGCTTTCAGTTGCTTGAGGGCGGCCAACTGGCCCAGAGAGAGTACTACGGCAACGTTACCATTGAGGCAAACGAGATCGTGGTCCACGCGCCCAACGGCAAGCGGCTGCTCGATCCGGTCTCGCTCACGGTATTTCCGTCAGAGCTTGTTGCGCTGATGGGGCCGGCCGGCGCCGGAAAGACCACGCTGCTGAAAGCGCTGAATGGCTATACCCGGCCGGTCGAAGGCAAAGTGCTGTTCAACGGCTACAGCCTCTACGACTACTACGACAGCTTTCGCCAGCAGATGGGCTATGTGCCGCAGGACGACATTGTCCATCCGCAACTGACGGTGCGGCAGGCGTTGTATTTCTCGGCCCGGCTGCGCACCGACCTTACGGATCATGAAATAGACGCGCGCACGGAGAAGGTGCTCCACGATCTCGGCATTCCCGACAAGATCGACACAGTGATCGGCTCGCCGGAGCGCAAGACCCTTTCGGGAGGCCAGCGCAAACGCGTCAACATCGCACTGGAACTCATTACCGATACACCGGTGCTGTTTCTGGATGAGCCGACATCGGGCTTGTCTTCCTACGACGCCGAGTCGGTTGTGGACCTTCTGAAGGAGTTGTCGAAGTCGGGCAAGACCATCATCACCACCATCCACCAGCCCAGCCTCAAGGTCTACAAGCAGTTTGACGATCTGCTGATGGTCTCCCGCGACAAAGGAGACTCGCCGGGTGCGCTGGTGTACTTTGGGCCGGCTTTTCCTGACTCGATCCAGTTCTTCAATCCGCCAGTGCAAGGCGCGCAGGCCCCGATAACACGTCAGGAAGCCACGCCGGACTTGAATCCGGAGATGCTGTTCTCGGGGATGAACACGGTTCCTGAAGCCAACCGCACCGATACCTGGCGCAAGCGCTACCAGGAATCGAAGTACCGCCAGGAATTTGTGGTTGGGCGCAGCGGAAAACAGCCAGCGGCCGCCGGCAAGACCGGGGAAGAAAAACCTCGGCGTGTTTTCGGTTTTACCCAATGGCTGGCGCTGGTTCGACGGAACGTGATTGTGAAGCTGCAGGACCGCGCGCAGACCGCCATCCTGCTGGCGCAGGCGCCATTCTTTGCGGTCCTGGTGTGCGTGATTGCCTCGCCGCTGGACAAGGCCGACTTTCAGGGCCTTGCCGAAAAGCTGCTGATTGCCCATTTCCTGATGGTGGTGGCGGCGATCTGGTTCGGCTGCAATAACGCCGCGCGCGACATTGTGGGCGAGTGGACGATCTACAAGCGCGAGCGGATGGTGACGCTGAAGCTCGTCCCTTACGCTTTTTCAAAGCTGGCGGTGCTGCTGGCGCTGTGCATCTTCCAGTGCGGGTCGATGCTGGCCATTGTTTATTTTGTCTGCGGGCTGAAAAGCAACTTCCTTTACGACTTTGCCGCCCTGCTGACCGCTTCATTGATTGGCGCCGGCCTGGGGCTGTGCATCTCGGCCGTGTCGCATACGAATGAAAGCGCCATCGCCCTTTTGCCCGTAGTGCTGCTGCCTATCATCGCCCTGGGCGGCGGCATGCGCGCCATTTATCAAATGCCTGAAGTGGGAAGAGTTGTCAGCGTGGTGATTCCTTCCCGGTGGGCCTTTGAAGCTACATTGCTGCAAGAGGCGAAGGCCGAGGAATGGAAGCCCGATATTTCATCGATCCCCGCGGCGCCGCCGCAAGGCATTGAGGGCCAGGCGGCAATGCCAAGGCTGGCACCCCTCTCAGATATCGCTCAGCACAGCATCCCCAGCTATGTGATCGCAGTCCACGACTCCAAGGGAGACCGGCTTCGCCCGGCTCTCGAGTCCGAGTATCCCGACAAGGACCCGGCAACCAATGCAGTGAAGTTCCGCCACCGTTACCGTTATTCGATGGCCGTACTGGGTTCAATGCTGGTCGTTCTGGTGGCCTCGGTCATTTTAATCCTGCGCAAGCGCGACAAAGATCTACAGTGACAGCCATGAGACTGAATCGATTTTTCGCGAACGAAGTGCTTGCCGGCAACCCGTGGGTTTGTTGCGCAAAAGAGGTTAGAACATGAGCAAGGTACCCATTACTGGGCAGCCGGCCATTACGTTTGCTGAAGCTTGCGATCGCGGCCTGGTGCGCGACGAGAATCAAGATTCGGTGCTTCACGCCGCTATCCCGCTCGGAGATCTGCTCATCGTCGCCGACGGGATTGGCGGATACATGGGCGGGGCCGTGGCGTCGAAGATGGTGGTGGAGAGCTTTCACGGACACCTGGCCGCGCTACCGCCTGACTACGCGCCGGACCGCGCTATTGAAGAAGCCGCGGCGCTGACTAACTCGAATGTTATTGCGGCTGCAGTGGCTCCCGGCTCGCTTTACCAGCACATGGGCTCCACCATGGTGATGGCCCTGGTGCAGCTGGATCCCGCAGGGCCGCGCGCATGGATTGGCCACATCGGTGACAGCCGCGCTTACCTGGTTCGCGACGCACAATTACACCGCATCACCAACGACCACTCCGCTGTTCAGGCGCTGCTGAACCGCAACCTCATTACACCGGAACAGGCGCTCAATCATCCTGACGCCTCCGTGCTTACGCGGAGCCTGGGCCATCAGGCCGAGGTGGAGGTGGATATCGAAGTGGTCCCGCTTCTTGTAGGAGACAGTTTGCTTCTTTGCTCGGATGGCCTGTGGGGGTACGTGCCGGAGAAGGAGATCCACAGAATTGTGACTGACCCGACGCTTACCTTGGAGACCGCGGCCAAAGCGTTGTTGGAACTTGCACTGGCCGCCGGGGGACAGGACAACATCGGCATTGAGATGGCGAGGCTTTTGGATCCAAGTTTGGCCGCGCCGGAAAAGGCGAAGCATCACGGGTTATTGGATTTCTTTGGGCTTTGAGGGCCGAGGCTTCAATCGCAAACCAAGGCGCCATCGGGATAGGATTGCGGCTCGTCGTCCTCGGGGTCGGCGGCGTTGTCTTGATCGCCGGCGAGGCGGGCTTTGAAGAACTCGTCTACCACGGCCAGCACTTCAGCGCCGGTGCGCTGATGGTAAATGGCGCCGCGCAACTTGGCTCCGCCGGGCACGCCGTGGGTAAACCAAGTGGCAAACTGCTTCATCTTGCCGGAGGTCTCGCCCATGCGTGCGTCCCTGAGTAGGAACTGCGTGGCCTCCGCTTCGGCCAGCAGCATTTCAAAATAGGCGCGGATCATGCGGTAGCGGTCTTCGAGCGTGGGCCGCTGGTAGCTGCCGGTTGCTGTGTACTGGGCGATCTGGCGGAAGATCCACGGATTCGCCGGAGCAGCGCGTCCAATCATCACCGCGTCGCAATGAGTTGCGGCTACCATGGCGGCGGCGTCCTCGGGGGTGCGGATGTCTCCGTTGCCGATGACGGGAATTTGAACCACCTGCTTGACTTGGGCGATCCAATCCCACTGGGCCTGGCCTGAGTAACCCTGCTCGCGGGTGCGCGCATGCAGGGCCACGGCGTTGAGGCCCTCGGACTCGGCCATGCGAGCGAGTTCGACGCAGACGATATCCTTTTCGTTCCAGCCCATGCGGAATTTGACGGTGAAGGGAATGGTAACCGCTTTGCGGACGGCGCGGAATATTTCGCCGATGCGAGGCAGATCGCGGAGCAGGCCTGAGCCGCCGTTCGACCCGACGACACGCTTTGCCGGGCAGCCGAGGTTCAAGTCTACGAGGTCAAAGCCGGTTTCTTCGACAATGCGGGCGGCTTCGGCGAGAGTGTCGGCGTTGGCTCCGAAGAGTTGCGCGCCGATGGGGTGCTCGTCGTCATAGAAGGTGAGGTAGCGGCGGCGCTTGGTCTCGCGCATGCGGGCAAGGCCGTCGGCGGAGGTGAACTCGGTCATCAACAGGCCGCAACCGGACTGGGCGTTGGTGACGGCGGTGTCAATCGCCGAGCATGGTGGGAAAACAGGCCCATTCTCAACCTGAGAGCCCGAAAAGCATACCTCAGGGGCTGAAGCCCCCGCCGATTCTGTTGCCTTTGTGCCGGGACTAAAGTCCCGGCCTACCGTCCGAAGGGCCTCTTCCGCAGCCTTCGAAGCCGCGGTGAACAAACTGGCGTGGCGAATGAAGCGGCGGAAGACCGTGTCCGTGACGCCCGCCATGGGAGCGAGCACCGTTGCCGGAGTCACCAGGACGGAGCCGAGGCGCACCTGGGCCGGCACCCGCGCTTCGGCGGGCATGGCATGCTCGAAGGGGTTGTCCCAGTCCTTCTTCACGGTGAATCCCTTGCCAGCCATCTGAACCGCCTGGTCTTTCCGTGCGCCCTAAAACTAATTGCACAATTGATGTTGGACCATCGAGGGAACGTCCCTCAGGGGCTAAAGCCCCAGATATTATGCGCCTGTTACGGCGCGGGACCCAGAGGGTACCCCGCCGCGCCCTTTCAAAGCGTCGACTTATCCAGAGGCTCCCTGGATCAGCCCGGCAACTCAGCCACTTCAAACACAAAAGGCTTGCCGCGCGAGGCCGGGTCCCATCCTGCTGCTATCGCCTGGTGAATATGAGCTTCCACCCGGGCAGGCGAGATGTTCTGCCGGACAAAGTCGGTTCTTGTGAAGCCGATCTTCTGCGTCTTGACAGCCGGATATTCCAAAATGAGCTCCCGGCGCACGCCTTCTGCCGCCTTGACGTGGATGGCAACACCCTTCCAGCCATCGGCGGTCGACCATTGCTGTTCGCGGTGCAGACGCCAAGTGAGACGGATGCCGTCGGCTATCAACGCGGACTCAATGGAACGCTTGGCGCGGGGCATTGCCGATCCTGTCTCCCATTCGGAACGCATGGCTTATCTGCCCGCATTCCTGTATGTGCTTCAACACAACTTGGGCCTCCGCCCAGGCGGAGGCCCAATCGTATCAACCTTGCTGGATGCGGACTACTTGGTCGCTGCTGCCGCTGCCACTGCGCCATCGGACTTGGCATACTTGCGGCGGAAGCGCTCAACGCGGCCTGCGGTGTCAACCAGACGCTGCTTGCCGGTGAAGAACGGGTGGCAAGCCGAGCAGATTTCCACGTGAATGTCGCCCTTGTGGGTCGAGCGGGTCTCAAAGTGGTTTCCGCAGGCGCATTTTACCTGCACTGCGGCATAGTTGGGATGAATCTTTTCCTTGGGCATCTCAGTAGACAGACCTTTCCTGCAATTCTTTTATTGTATGGGGATTTGGCGGGTTTAGCAATTCGGAAGGGTCCGGCGCATGGGTCGACTCGGCTGGACGGAGTGACACGGACGGCTGGTGAATGGTCGTGGTATCCCACCCTTTTCGCAAAGAACGCGAAAAGGATGAGGCACCCTACATTGGTGGAAGAACGATTGGTCAAAGACCCAGGTGGCAGGAACTTGCGGTCAGAGGCCCAGCGCTTTCTTGATTCCTTCTTCCACGAGCGGGGTCATCACGGCGTAGCCGGCGGGGAGAGGGTGGACGCCGTCGCGGCTCAGCATCGGGGGAAGGCCGTCGTGCTCGTCTTTCATGGCGGAGTGGAAGTCGACATAGACGTAGCCTTTTTCGGCTGCGTAGGCCTTGATCCAATCATTCAGCGCGACGATCTTGGGCGCAGGCACCTGTCCATGATGCCAGGGGAAGTCGAGTGCCGGCAGCACAGAGCAAAGCACGACGCGGATATGGTTTGCCGTGGCCAACTCGGCCATGGTCGCCAGGTTGGCCTCGGTCTGCTCGAGGGTCATGGGTCCGGCATTTCCGCCAATGTCGTTGGTCCCGGCAAGAATCACCACCACCTTAGGCTGGAGCGCAATTACGTCCTGTTGGAAGCGAATCAGCATGTGCGGCGTCGCTTGTCCGCTGACGCCGCGGTTGACATATGGCTTGCCATTGAACGAGCCCTGGGGCCCGGTAAAATGCCAGGCCTCGGTAATGGAGTCGCCCATGAAGACGACCCGGTCTTCATCCGCCGCGGGAGGACCCAACGCCAAGTCGGCCTCCTTGTACTTGTCCGGCCTGGCCCAAGCGGCCTTGTTCTGCTCGTCATTTGCCTTTGGCGCGGGAGCAACCTGCTCGGCGGTTGGTGCGGGTGGGGTTGCCGGCGCGGCTTGTGCAGCAGGCGGCGCTTTGGTTTCCGGTACGTTCCCGGGTTCCTGGGCCGCGAGGCTTGAAGCGGCAACGAGTGCGGCCAAGGCGGCCGCCGCGAAAAAGGCATTGCGCGGGTTGATTCGATTCACCGGGGAGTCTCCATTTTTTGCGAGCAAAGAAACCGGCTGCCCGCATGCGCTTTCGATTGTAGGCAATGCCGCCCCGGGCTGGCCAAGGCTTTTCCACATTCCGTCACCGGACGTCCACCGGACGGTTGCACCGCCCCATGCGCTAGGCTTGGAGAGATATGAGCGTGTGCCCCATCTGTAGCGGAATCGGTTTGGTGCGAGTGGTTAACGCTGAGGGGCTTTGGGTTTCGCGCGCCTGCGAGTGCCAGCAGATGGAACGGGAACAACGGCGGCTGGCTGCCGCGCATATTCCTCAGCGCTACCGGCATTACACCCTAGACGGCTACGAGACTGCTTTTCGCGGCGCCGACTCCTCGCTGGGACGGGCCCACCTGACTGCCCGGAAGTTTGTGGAGGCCTACCCGGTGGATACGGCCGGCAAGGGGCTTCTTTTCGCCGGCTCCATCGGCGTGGGGAAGACCCATCTTGCCGTCGGCGTATTGCGGCGGCTGGTGCAGGAGCGCGGAGTTAAAGGCCTCTTCTGCGATTATCGCGAACTGCTCAAGAGCATCCAGAACAGTTATAACCCGCAGGTGCAAACCACGGAACTGGAGCTGCTGAAGCCGGTGTTTGCCGCCGAGGTGCTGGTATTGGACGACCTGGGCGCGCAAAAACCCAATGAATGGGTCTGGGATACGGTTGCCCTGATTTTGAATGCCCGCTACAACGACAAGCAGACGACGATTATTACCACCAACTATGCCGATCTTCCGGCCGGCGGCGGCGCCAAAACCGATGCCGAGCGTTCTGCCCGCGAACCCACCCTGGGCGATCGCATCGGCGACCGCATGCTTTCACGCCTCTCTGAGATGTGCGTTCTTGTTGAGATGACCGGCAAGGACTTTCGCCAGTCAGTAAAGAAGGCTACGTTCGGCTGAGGGGCGACGCTTAGAACTGCGGTTGTATTTCCATCCAGTTCCGGAAAAGTTACCAGGCCCGGGCCTGAATGCCCCTCGAATTCGCCTGTTTTCAGGGGGCTGAAGAGGCTGCGGAGAAAAACCTGCTTTTGGGCAGAACGCCCGAAAAGCATACCTCAGGGCCTAAAGGCCCCGTTGATTCTACTGGCGTTATTGTCAGGGCTGAAGCCCTGACCTACTAGTCCCGGCTTACCGCCCGGGTGAGTTTTCCCGCAGCCTGTGAAGCCCCCTGCTCCCTCCGGAATCCTCTATCTGCAGCTGCAGTATCAGAATACCCAGAGGCTTCCCAGGAGCATCAGGATGGCGGCGATGGTCATGGCCTGGTACATCTTATCTTCGGCCTGGCGGGATGACGGGAACGCGCTCGATGCCGAGGGCAGTGAGGTGGATGCGGAATGGGAGGAGGGCTGCATCGTGGATCTGCCTTTCTCTGCCTTTGGGCAGTCGCTCAAAATCGATTGCGGGCCGGTTCCTGAATCATTAGACGACGTCTTTTCTTGCAGGACGACGACCAATCGATGGAGATGCAAAGAGAATTCTGGTCCTGATTTGCCTTTCGGCCCATGGCGCAAAAGTCATCACTCAATAACCAAAACGAGGGATGGGGAAGTATTCCTTCGGTAACAGGTGTAAAATCTCGCACGTGAGCGATGGCTCCGGAGAGACGATGACAGACCCAGATCTTCAACCCGTCCCGCAACTTGCACCTTCCGCCGAGAAACAGGAACGCAACTGGATGCCTTTGGCTATCGCCGCCGGCGTGGTGATTGTGGTTGCGGCGGTTTTCATCATCGTCCTGGAGCGTGGCAAGCCGGCTGCCAAAGTCACGCCCATTTCGGCCGCTCCGGATCCTTATGCGGTCAGTCTGCCGATCACCCGGCTGGTGATGAGTGAGTCATCCAACCTGGCCGGCAGCAAGGTGACCTACGTCGATGGGCACATTGCCAACCAGGGTACGCGCACCATTACAGGTGTAACCGTGCAGGTGCTGTTCCGCGACGGAGCCCACCAAGTGGCGCAGAATGAGACTTTGCCGATGAAGCTCATTCGCATTCGGGAGCCTTATGTTGATCTCGAGCCGGTCTCCGCGGCTCCCCTGAAGCCGGGCGACGAGCATGACTTTCGTTTTATCTTCGACGCCATCTCGCCTGACTGGGATGGAGCCTATCCTGAACTGCGCGTGATCCACGTGGACTGCAAATAGTGGCAGGGTCCCGGGTTTACCCGGTAAAAACTACCGAACCCCAGCAATAATTACACGTTACGCGGACTGGCCGCCGCCTCTGCCGGTTCTTGCAGCTTCGCGCCTGCAGGCTCCAAAGCAAACAATCTAAGCGAAATAGGCGATTTAGCAAGAAGTGGCTCGTTTTGGCACAGGCATTGCACTAGGTACAAGCGAACAGACAGTCCCGCTCACCCCGCAAAACGTGGCGGAGAACGAACCTGAGGTTATTGACACGATGAAACCCGAAACTGCCATTCGGATCTTGTTCCCTCGCCAGCTCGGCCTACTTTTGCTGGCGGCTGCGTTCGCAATCCCCGCGGTAGCTCAACAGGGCCAACCGGCCGGGGAACCCCAGAGTACCCCTCCCGCGGTGGCCCAGCAGCAGCCGGCCTCCCCCGCGTCGCAGTTGAATACGCCAGGGCGTGAGGGGTTCTGGGGCCGAGTGAATCCTTTTGCCCGCAAAAAGTGGGTGAACAAGCGGATAGATCCCATCAAGGACCGGCTCAGCGAGCTGGACGAGGTAAATGCCAAGAACACCCGTGACATTCAGGATGTGGATGGCCGCGCCCAGGCTGGTATTCGCAAGGCGCAATCCGCAGCCGATGCCGCAAACGAGACTGCTACTGCAGCCAATTCGCAGGCCCAGAAGGCCAGCGGGACCGCACAGCAGGCAGCCGGCCACGTAGACCAGTTGAACGGGACGATTGGTGGTTTGGATCAATACAAGCCCGTGACTGAAGTAGATGTAGTGTTTCATGGTCCCCAGCCTGTTCTGTCGGCCACGGCCCGCAAGCAGTTGGACGATCTGACCACCGGCCTGAACGACCGGCAAGGTTACATTCTTGAAATCGAAGGGCACTCGCCATTGGCGGGTCCCGCAGGAGTAGAGAGTTCGAGCAGGCTTGACGATGCGGTCAAGCGCTATCTTGTTCTCGAACACCAGGTTCCCGTCTACCGAATGCACGCCGTGGCCCTTGGCAATGCCCAAATAGCCACAACCGGCGATGAAGGCAACAAGCCGGCCAAGGTCATCAGAAGCGTGCACATTCGGTTGATGGAAAACAGTTTGGCGGCCCAGGGCACCGCGCCTCCCCATGGCGAGGCTTCCCTGAAAGGTGCGGAGCGGCCGTAAAGCCGAGCAGCTCCTCCCCCCGAGGCTCATTTCCGCGCCAACGGCCCCCCAGCCGAAGGCCGCCAAAAAAGCTCTCGTAACGCGAGAGAACCAAGGCAACTTGGCCCCCGTTAATGACGGGGGCCGATTTTTTTGTGCTCGCAAAAGATTCCCTGAACATGCAAAACGAGACCGGAACCAGAGTAACTGTGTCCTGTTTGGTTTTGTGCAAGGTCGTCACTCGCTCCACCCCAACGACGAAGACCTGTCGTTGGGGACCCCGGCCCTGATGGTCGCGCCGACTTCCACCCCAGCGACGAGGACCCGTCGCTGGGACCCCGGACTTGAAAGCTGTGCTTTCGGGATACATCTATTCTGGTTCCGGTATAGGCCGTGGATATCCGCTTATTTGCGCGATTGACCCGAAACGCTCAGTCGCGCCCGGCACATGGATTGTATTTTTAGTGCAACTGTGGAAGACCATGAACCACGGTCCAGCAGCCTCGGCTCATTTCGCAACGACTGGATGCCCCGCTTCTGCGACCGGAACAATCGCCGGTGAATCTAGACCGGAACCAGAGTAACTGTGTCCTGTTCGGTATTGTGCAAGGTCGTCACTCGCTCCACCCAACGACGAAGACCTGTCGCTGGGGACCCCGGACTTGAATGTTGTGCTTTCGGGATACATCGACTCTGGATCCGGTATACCACTCACCGCCAACCCGCCAGCCGGATGAGGAACCCCTGTATGAGAATGAATAGCAAGCTATCGACGTTACTTGTCAGAGCCGCCCTGGTGTCCGCACTCGTATGCGGACCGGCTCTTGGATCGAGTCAACCTTCCGCCGCAGGCCAGGACAGGGACAGCGGCGCCAAGCAGGACATGAAGGACGCGGGACACGAAACGAAGGACGCGGCCAAGGACGCGGGACACGGAGTAGAAAAGGGAACCAAGAAGGCCTACCACAAGACCAAGCGCGGAACCAAGAAGGCCTGGCACAAGACCAAGGACACCACGGAGGGCGCGGCAAACGGGGCCAAGGAAGGCGCAAGGAAGCCCGAGTAAAGTCAGAGGGTAGCGGACGACCGTGTCTCGGAATCATCCAGGTCGAGGCTGCCTGGAGAGCCCTGTCTGGATGGGGAAACACATCAGAGTGACGGCCCTCCGCACACCTTTCGTGATTCCGCTGTTGCCCTTTTTCTTCTCCGCGGTGTCCAATGAGATAACAATTCATTGCAGATTCCGTGCGGGAGGGACGCGATGTTCATGCGGGTTATTAGATTCCCCGCCAACCGGAGGATCACGGTCTTTGTGCTTTCAGCACTGGCGGCCGCGGCGCTTGCAGCCGCCCAGGAGGATTCGGACGCCAAGCCCAAACTGAGTGAAAAGCCTCTTAGCGCCGAACAGCTTTCGATCTATCGCTCGGTCCTCGGCAACTGGATGGAGAGCGAACTCAGCACCGTCAACCTGTCTATCCAGATGGTGTCTCTGGATTCGAACGGACCTTTCGACGACGGGGAGTGTGCCAAGGGGCTGGATCTTGAGCCGGTCCAGCCAGGCGTAATCCATCGTTTCCGCGTCCAGGATCTCGCCCAGCTGGAATCAAAGAACATCGTGCTTGTCGATCCCGACCGGCAACGGAAGGAAGTCGCGGATAACGATCCTGAACGGACCATTCACGACGGCAAGACGGTTGAAGAGGCGGTCAACAACGGCTTTGCGCATGGCCTGGTGACGCTGAGCGAGATTCGCTTCACCAAGGACCATAAGCTGGCAATCGTCTCGTATGGCTTCTTCTGCGGGAGCCTCTGCGGCAACGGGGGCACGGTGGTGCTGGAGAAGACGGACGCGGGCTGGCGGCGAAAGACGCGGTGCGGCGATTGGGTCTCTTGAGGCGGTTTTCTCAGCCAGTCCGCGTGAGTGGTTTCATTTCGTGTCAGGCTTCTCGTTCTCCTTATCCTCAGGCGGCTTGGAGAGATGAAGCTTGCTCATCTCCCTGGCTCCGGTGACTTCATCGACCGGCGTCACTTTGACCATGGTCGCCATTGTCCCCGCGGTCCATTTCAGGTAATAAGTCTTGCCTGCCTCGGCTTCGAAGCGAATCCGCTCGTTCTCCTTCTTTCTGGCATCGTTCAAGGCCGCGCCAGCAGACATGATGACGCTGCCGTAGTACATCTTCGTCAATCCGGAGATGACGACGGTGCCTGGCGCCACTTCGGTTGAGACATATTCACCGTTGAGCAATTTAGCGACATGGACGCCGTTGACAAAGAGCTCGTCATGGGAGGCAGAGCCGGTAAATCTCCCCACCCGGTAAATGCAGACCAGCGCTTTGCCCGCGGATGGCGGGGGTAGAACGGAAGGGGTTTTTGAGTCCTGCGCGAGAGCTGCCGGCAGAGTGTAGAAGAGTGCCAGCGCACAGAAGGAAACCAAGAGGTTTGCAGGTAAGTGGAATGCACGCTTGACGCGGCAATCCAGCGTGGAACCGCTGAGAGCAGCGTTATACATTTGACCACCTCTTTTGGAACGCTTTTGAAGTTAGCGAGAAGTTATCAGGTCGCCTAACTCCGTCAATCGTCATTTTGTTCAGCTAGGTGGAAGTCTCCCCGCCTGGCGATAGGCGCGCTTTCTGCCCATCTGTTTGGAGTTTTTCGGAGCGATGAGCTGCAAAACACTTCTGGACCGGGCGCGTCCAGTCCGAAGGTAAAACTATCCAGAATATTGAGCTAACCGGCCCAATGCCCCTACTGGACCCCTCCCCCGAGGTCAGAGAAGTCGCGGTGACCAATGGCTTTTCCCCACGGCTTGGTGACGCTGAGCGAGATTCGCTTGACCATGGACCACAAGCCGGCGATCGTCTCCTACGGCTTAGTCCGCGGTTCTGCCTACCATTGCGGATGCAATGGCAAGCCCCATTGGCATGGTCCTCCTGGCGCTCGCGCCGGTAAAGTAGACCGGCTTCAAAACCGCTATGGTCACATTG
>OCZT010002575.1_pt1 | contig 18688 bp, 16 predicted proteins | sample 1539031 | NCBI WGS metagenome assembly OCZT01 (sample SAMEA3539308, study PRJEB22396) | soil metagenome | biome: tundra; feature: field; material: soil | place: USA | collected 2010-05 | depth 0.15 m | reverse complement strand
TCTCGGCGATCTCCTCTGAACGGAACTCGATGTAGTTGTCCTCGCCGGCGCTCAGATAGAGGCGGGTACGGCCTTCAATTTGCGCGTGGTGGTTGCAGCGCATCTCGAAGCCATTGCTCAGGGTGATGCGTTCGGCGGCGTGGGCGGATGGGGCCAGGGCTGCCAAAACCGCTACGATCCCTGCCGTGATGAAGAAACTTCTGCGCATCCTTGATCCCGCTCTCGAATTCAAAAACACATCAAACACCCGCGGCTGCGCGATTGGCGATGGCGGCTTCCAGCACCACGGCCACGCCGTCCTCATTGTTGGGCGGAGCTTGATTCCAGCCGCGCATTTTGGCCATCGTCCGCAGCTCCTGCGCCGCATTGCCCATCAACACTCCCTGGCCGGCCCACTCCAGCATATCCACATCGTTCCAGTTGTCGCCGATGGCCATGGTCTCCGTGCGGTCTACTCCCAGCAAGGTTGCGAGTTTCTGGAGCGCCGAAGCCTTCGAGACTCCCGGCGGCAACAGGTCAAGAATGGAGATGTCGCGCGCCGGATACTCGGTCTTGATACATTCGCAGGAGCCGGACCATTCACTGGCTTTGAGCGCCTGCTCCGCCTGGCGCATCGAAGCCACTCCCCCGCAGACCATGCCCTGAATGGGGTCGTCGCCGTCCACCAGCGCATCTTCCAACGGCTTGACCACCGAGAGGTCGTTGCGATTTGCCTCGACCCACAAGTTGATGCGCCCGTTTGCCTGTTCCAGGTCTTCAAGAATCAGCCCGCCGCGGCCGGGACGATCAAAGGTGAAAACCAAAGCCCCGAAGGGCCGGAGCAACTGGCACAGCCCGCGCGCGGTTTCTGACGAGAGCTGGCTGCGGCCCAGAGAGTCTCCGCCCAAGGTGCGGATCACTGCTCCATTGGACGTAATGAGGGGCGTATCCGCTCTCAGGCCGAGACCTTCGAGCAGCGGCGTGGTGTAGGCCGTGCGGCGTCCGGTGGCGATGGCCACGGTGATGCCCGCCTCCTCTGCGGCCTTGAGCGCCTTCGCCGTGCGCGGGCTGATGACCTGCGCAAAGGTGGGCAGCAGCGTGCCGTCCATGTCGATGGCCACCAGGCGAACGGGAGGGTGCATAGATTTAGTGTACCGAGCCTGACGCTGCGCGGGCCGATCCGGTAATCTTGAAGGCATGGAACGCATTTGCAGCCAGTGCCGGGCAGTGCTTGCCGAAGAAACTGAGGCGGATTGGTGTCCGGCATGCGGCGGGGCGCTGGTGGAGCGAGCCAGCCTGCCTGCTTCCAATCAACTCAGCGCGCCCGCGGCCGAGGTCGATCATCGCGGCATCGTGCTGCCCCGGCGTCATGCGCTGGGCGGGATTATTACACCACAGTGAGCTATCCGTAGCAGAAAATCAGGCGCTCGTATCGAGGCCAACTGCCTCGGCCAATCTCGCCTGCCGTTCATCGAAGGTCCAGAATCGCTCCGCCTTCAACTCCAGCGCGCAAGCCACGTGCAACGAATCAAGTGTGCGAACGCCGAGGGTGGGAGCGTACTGCCGAGCAAGATCGGCGCAGGTTTCCCAAGCGCGATTTGGAAAGGCAAATATCTCCCACACACCGGCCGCGCAATCGCTTTCAAAGCTCTGCCATGCTCTCATCGATTCAGCCAGAGAGAGACGCCCGATAAATGCCTGACGATAGATCGCATTCGCGACTTCACTGCGACTGAAGGGAGTCAAGCAAATGCGAGGCCTGGCTGCCAGCCTTTTCACGGCCGTCGAGGAATGCAAATCCACGATATACGTGGAGATTTGAAAGCTGGTATCGGCGTAAATAATCAATAGCGGCTACTTTCCCGATCCGCGATCAGGTCTGCAACTGGAGTAAGAACCCGATCTCCGAACTGTTTCTTGAGTCTGGCGGCAAAATCCGGCCACTCGACGGGCTGAACTTTGGGCGACTCGGGCACAATGCGCGCCACAACGCGATTGCGCTTCTTGAGTTCGACAACTTCACCGGCGTCAAGCCACTTGAAGAGTTGTCGGCTGTCGCGGAGTTGGCGTACGTTTACGCTTGGCATAGATATAATGTGACACATAATGTGGCACATTGTCAAGAGGGCTTTGGCTTGTGGCGATGATACCGTTTCTGGATTGGCGACCAACCGGACACAATCCTCCCGCACGACAGGATTGTTGAGCTATGCTGTTATGCATGAGCCGAATCTCCTTCGTCATAGCCCTCCTGCTGGCGTCCGCCACCATGCTAGGTGAACCAAAAGGTTCTGGACGGACGATCCCATGCAAAACCCCGGAGATCGCACCATCATGCTACTGGACACATGGGCGGCTGGCGGTAGCAAATGGAAATCCGTCGTATCGGCTTTGGAGGATTGGAACGCATCGATTGTTGGGAATCTATAGCGGCCCTGTTGCATTCAGTTCGCGATGGGGAGGCAAGTACTAACTCGACAATGAAGGTCCGCAGGTCCCGTCCAATGTCGATGAGGCGCTTTGGCGATCAGTGACCGGGAATTGGCCGAATGTCATCCTTGGGGACTTTGAAGTTTGTCCGCTAGACAAAGAGAAACCTGAGGTAATGCAATCGGCTTGCATTGAATCTGCAAAGAACCTTGTCATCAAGAAGGACGACTGAGATTCTCGCTGTTCCTGAGTCACCGGCTAATCGGAGACTATCCCTCCGCCTGTTTGCTGAACCAAATTATTCATACCGCAGCGCCTCGGCGGGCAGGATGCTTGCGGCGGCCGACGACGGGTACAGCGTAGCCAGCAGCGAAATGCCAATCGAGACGACCGAGACGATCAGCCCATCGAGCGGACGCGGGGCGAAGGGCAGCGTGTCGATGGAATAAACTTCAGCGGATAAGTGGATGAAGTGATAGTGGCCGCCGGCCCAGGCGGTGAGATAGCCGAGCGCAAGACCAATTATTGTCCCAATAATGCTGATGAGGAAGCCTTGCAGCAGGAAGATGCGACGGACCTGCGCCGGCTGCACGCCGAAGCTCATCATGACGGCGATGTCGCGGGTCTTTTCCATCACCATCATGGTGAGGGCGATGAGAATGTTGAGCGCGGCGACGATGACGATGAGCGCGATGACGATGAAGGTGACCACCTGCTCCAGCTTGAGGGCGCGGAAGAGCTCGCGGTTCTGCTCCATCCAGTTAGTGGTCATGAAGCCGCGTCCGGCCTCGTGCTCGATGGCGCGGCCGATGGCGGGAGCGCGGTCCAGGTCGTCCACCTTGAAGCTGATGACGGAGAGCAGGTCGGGCTCGCTGAAGAGGCGCTGGGCTTCCGAGAGGCGCATGAAGGCCATGGCCGAGTCGTACTGATAAAAACCTGACTGGAAGATGGCGGCGACGCGGAAGCGCTGGTATTTGGGCGCGAGGCCGAGCGGGGTCAGTTCGCCCTGCGGGCTGGTGACGAGAACGCTGTCGCCCACCTGCGCGCCGATGGTTTCAGCCAGGTTTTTGCCCAGCACCAGGGCGGGGTAAGGCGCGTTGATCCAGGCTTCGCCGGGAACCGGTTGCGCGACCTTGCTGCGCGCCTCCGGTTCAAGGTCCTGGGCCGAGCCGGAGACGATGGTGCCGAGCAAGCTGCTGACCGTGCGTTCCTGGTCGGGGATGATGCCCTTGATGAGCGCGAAGCCGGCGCGAGGGCCGCGCGAGACCAGCACCTGTCCGTAGATTCCCGGCGCGGCGGCGGTGACGTGGGGAACGCGGCGCAGGCGTTCGAGCAGCGGTTGCCAGTCGCGAATGCCATCCGCCTCGACGCGCATCAGGTCCACGTGGGCCGAGACGCCGAGCAGGCGGTCCTGAAGGTCGCGCCTCATGCCGTTGGTGATGGCCAGGGCGATGATGAGCGCAGCCACGCCCGCGGCCACGCCCGCGATGGAGATGATGGTGACCACGCCCACCACGGCTTGACGCCGCTTGGCCTTCAGATACCGGGATGCAACGTACAACTCGAATCGCATTGAATCTATCCTAAAAAAACATTATGGGTTGAGTTTACTAAAGTTGGGTGAGAAGCGGCATATTACCGGCGGATGTGACGTGTGGGGCGCGGCTATCAGACCAATGACCACGGCAACTAATGGAAATATCTTGACGAGGCGCGTCATTTTTGCGATAGTAGTTCATGGTCTGGTTGGTGCAGCCGGTTGCTCCGCCCAAATTCCGCGACAGGCGCACGGAGCGTTTTGCCGCAGGGGAACGCATCCGAGAGTTTCAGGCGTTCAAGGAGCAGGCGGAGCGGCGTCTGGATATTCTGGAGACGGCGGTTAGTCGAAAGGACCTGATGCTGTTGCCCAGCAATCGCTTCGAGGCTTTGGGAGGCGACCGAAAGGGGCTATTCAGCATTCGCATCAACCAGCAGTGGCGTGTTTGCTTCGAGTGGCCGGAGGAGAATGACCGGCCTTGCAACATCGAGATTTGCGATTATCATTCGTGAGGAGACGGCTATGGCGCGCGATCCAATCCATCCGGGCAGGTTTCTGGCCGACGAACTTGATGCTCTGGGAATGAGCGTCCCCGAAGTGGCCGAGGTCTTGCACGTTCCGGCCAACAGGATTTATCAGCTTCTGAAGGGACAGCGAGCCTTGACCGCCGATACGGCCTTGCGCCTGAGCCAGTGGCTTGGCACATCGGCGGAGATGTGGCTCAATCTGCAAAAGCTCTATGAGTTGCGCCTTGCCGAGCAGCAAGTCGGCAAGAAGATCAAGAGCACAATCACCCGGCGAGAAGCTGCACAAGCGGCGTAAGGATTATTCCCTGATTAGATAATGCTGGCATTGTGGTCTCCCACCCTTGCCGCAAAGAACGCGCCAAGGATGGGGCACCCGCTATAACTCGCTCATCTTTTGCCCCTGTTATTTTTTCCAGTGTGACTTTCTGGGAATAGCCTTGCTTGAACCAGAGATTCTATCTCCACTTTGAGGGGCTTTACCTGTTTTTTAAACTTATTCAAGGCTTCTAGAAGAAAATTATTATTAGCATTGCTATAGCCCTTCAAATCCATCGTCTTGGCGGTCAAAGACTCCTGAATCAGGCTGTCGATTTGGTCGAAGTTTTCCTTAATTTCAGGACTCAGGAATATGCGATTGCTCTGAAGATACTTGTGAAAATCGCCAAACTCCTTGTAAGCCACAAGTAGATCCCGCCTCTCAAGAATTTTGCAATAAGCAAGACCTTTGTTTTTCTCTCCAACAAAATAAGACTTCTCGTTATCGGAAAGGTCGGAACCGTTGAGCCATTCGTTCAGGCTATCGACACCCATACTTTGAAAATCAGGAGATTCGCGAAAAAGCGTGATAGCTTGGTCTAAGCTGTCAAACGCATTGTTGAGCTTGGACCACAGTTCAGGGAATACGACATATTCCTTGTCGTGCAATTTCATTCTTCTGGTTGCGAGCATAGAAATCTCTGACTTCGCGATCTCAAGGTCTTTCGCTAGCTGGTTTTCAATCCAACTTTTGCCGAGAAATCTGAATATTACATAAGCGATGGCTGCGCCTCCGCCACCCGCAACAACAAGTTGTTCAACCAAACCAAGAAACTGTTGCTCGATATTACCAGTCATTGTCTTGCCCCTTTCGGTCTACTCATCACGCCCTCTGGCGGGTGGCCCATGTCCAATAGTATCAATCACATAAATCTTGGTGGCGGGTGGCGCACCCTTGACTAAATCATAAACTGCGGGTGCCCCATCCTTGAATCGTTCTTTGATTCAAGGGTGTGAGACATCGAAACTCAGACGCGTACCGCTTGCCGCGCCGCATATGCATCCGAACCCTCAGCGAGCGAAGAGCGAGCAGTTGGCCCCACCGCAGGTGGTCAATGCCGGAAATGGCGCATTCCGGTGAAGACCATGGCCATGCCTAACTTGTCGGCGGCGGCGATGACTTCTTCGTCGCGCACCGAGCCACCGGGCTGGATAACGGCGGTGGCTCCGGCGGCGGCTACGGCTTCAAGGCCGTCGGGGAAGGGGAAGAAGGCGTCAGAGGCGGCGACGCAACCCTTGAGCGGCAAAACGGCCTTCATTGCGCCGAAGCGGGCGGCGTCCACGCGGCTCATCTGGCCCGCGCCGACGCCGAGGGTCTGGCCGTCGTGCGCATAGACGATGGCGTTCGATTTGACGTGCTTGCAAACGCGCCAGGCGAAGAGCAGGCCGCGCAGCTCGTCAGCCGTCGGCGGACGCCAGGTGACCACCTTCAGGCCGGGGTCGAGCGCGGCGGCGTTGATGCGGCCGGTGTCGGCATCCTGAAGCAATAATCCGCCGGAAACTTGTTTGACTACGGTACGCGGAGGGGCGGAGCGCACTTCGACGAGGCGGAGATTCTTTTTGGCAGCGAAGCGTTCGCGGGCCTCGGCGGTGAAGCTGGGAGCGGCGATGGCCTCGACGAAGAGCTTGGCGATCTCCGCGGCTGCGTCGCCGTCCACGATGCGATTGATGCCGATGACTCCGCCGAAGGCCGAGACCGGGTCGCAGGCCAGCGCCTTGAGGTAGGCTTCGAGGATGGTGGAGCCGGTGGCCGCGCCGCAGGGGTTGGTGTGCTTGACGATGACCACGACTGCCGGATCAGACTCGCCGGTGGGAAACTCTTGTGCGAGTTCCCAGCAGGCGTCGAGGTCGACGAGGTTGTTGAAGCTCAGCTCCTTGCCTTGCAATTGGGTTGCCCCGGCAATTCCCTGCCCTGTTCCGTCGGCGTAAAGCGCGGCGCGCTGATGGGGATTTTCGCCGTAACGCAAGGCCTGCGACTGCGGGAGATTGATGCGCAGGATCGGCGGCAAACTAGCCGCGTCCAATTCGGCTGGCGATGAAGGCGCGGGCGCATCGGCAATTTGGTCGAGCGTATTGGCGATGGCCGTGTCGTAGGCCGCGGTCAGGGTAAAGGCCTGCTTCGCCAACCGCCAGCGAGTCTCGCGGCTGAGCGCGCCGTCGTTGGCCTTCAGTTCATCGATCAGCGCCAGGTAATCCGACACGCGCGTCACGATGGCCACGTCTTCAAAGTTCTTGGCGGCGGAGCGCACCATCGACGGGCCGCCGATGTCGATGTTCTCGATGAGATGACCAAAGGCAACGCCGGGCTGCGCGGCGGTTTTCTCGAAGGCGTAGAGGTTCACCACCACCATGTCGATGGGCAGGATGCCGTGCGCGGCGACAGCGGCTTCGTGCTCCTTATTGCCGCGGATGTAGAGCAGGCCGCCATGGACCTTGGGGTGCAGGGTCTTGACGCGGCCATCGAGCATCTCCGGAAAGCCGGTCAGATCGCTGATGTCCTTGACGGCGAGGCCGGCTTCGCGCAGCGCACGCGCCGTTCCGCCGGTGGAGACCAGCTCCACGCCAAAGCTCGCCAGCGCACGGGCAAACTCCACCAGGCCGGTCTTATCGGTCACGCTGAGCAGCGCCCGCCGAATCCGTTTTTTTGAAATCACCTCTGGAATCACGATTCCACTCCCTTTCAGGGCCTTGTCTCACAGGCACAATCTCTTCCCGCGCAGGATCTGCGGTGCCACACACCAGAGTACATCGAAATTATGGTTAGAAACCGTTGGTTTCATTGATCGGACGCTTGGTTCGAGGCAATTCACTCTTCCGCATACAGTACCGCTCCAAAATGCATTAAAGTTAAGAGATGGGAAGCTTTCCCCCCACACCTTCATCCCAAGGCCCCGGCCTCAATCCGGAGATTCTGCGTCCTGAGGCTGGTTACACGCCGCCTTCGCCGCCCCCGGCTCGCCGGCCGCGTCCCTCGTGGTCTTACGCGCCGGCTACTTATGCGCTGGTAGCCATCAACTGCCTGATATTTCTTGCCATGACGGCGCGCGGGGTCAGCGTCTGGGGATCCACCACCGATCAACTGCGCTACTGGGGCGCCGACAACGCCGGGGCCGTCCTGGTATACAGCGAGTGGTGGCGCATCGTCACCGCCATGTTCGTACATGTGGGTTGGATTCACCTGCTGGGAAACATGTGGTGCCTGTGGAACCTGGGATTGCTGGCCGAGCCGCTGCTGGGATCAGCGGGCGTACTGGCGGTCTATATCCTCACCGGCGCGGCGGGCAACCTGCTGTCTACCCTTGTTAACTGGTGGTTGAACTACCCTGACTGGGCAAAATTCCACAGCTCGATGACGATGGACCAGGTTCTGAGATTGTTTCCGGACGGCGCGGGCGCCTCGGGAGCGGTCTTCGGCATCGCCGGAGCACTGATTATCCTGCTCAAGTCGCACTGGCTGCCGGTGCCTCCGCTGGAACTGCATAAGCTGCGCAGGTCGGTGATCTACTTTGCCGCCATCAACCTGGTCATCGGCTTTACCATCAGCCTGGGCGTCGTTGTGCGGCATACCGGGGTGAGCATCGACAATATGGCTCATTTGGGCGGCGTTCTCTGCGGATTACTCTTCGCGGCGCCCATGGTGCCACGGATTGGCTCGCCTCGCGAACTGTTTATCTTCCGCCGCCGCGCAGCCACGGTGATGGTGGCGGGAATTCTGGTGCTGTTCAGTTTCTACCTGGCCCAGTTGCCGCGGTGAGGATCTTCCCCCGCCACGGGCATTCTGTGCAACAATGTTTTTCGTAAGCTGGACGTCTCATTCCCACTCTCAGGAGGAATACCATGGAACGCCGCGATTTTCTCAAGCAGGCCGCCATCACCGCTGCAGCCGTCGGATGCACCAGTCAGGCCAATGCATCGGCCGCGACACCCACCAGCACCATCGCCCGCCGGACGCTGGGCAAGACCGGCGAACAGCTCTCCATCATCGGCTTTGGTGGAATTTTGGTGATGAACGAGGAGACCGGCGCGGCCTCCAACATTGTGGCCGAGGCCGTGGATCGCGGCATCAACTACTTCGATGTCGCGCCCAGCTACGGCAACGCCCAGGAGCGGCTGGGACCGGCGCTGGCGCCCTATCGCAACAAGAGCTTCCTGGCCTGCAAGACCGACGGCCTCACCAGGGAAGCCGCGCGCGCGGACCTCGAAAACTCCCTCAAGCTGCTCAAGACCAGCCACGCTGACCTTTACCAGTTCCACGCGCTCACTAAAATGGCGGATCTTGACAGGGTGCTGGGTCCCGGCGGAGCCATCGAGACCATGGAGGCAGCCAAAAAAGAAGGCAAGATTCGCTTCATCGGCTTCTCCGTCCACTCGGCGGAGACCGCGCTGGCGGCCATGGACCGGTACAACTTCGACACCATTCTCTTCCCCCTCAACTGGGTTCTCTTCAGCCAAGCCAACTTTGGTCCGCAGATACTCAAGCGGGCGCAGGAAAAGAAGATGGGCATCCTGGCTCTGAAGTCCATGGCCAAGACGGTTTGGCCGGCCGAGCAGAAGCACAACCATCCCGAGCCCAAGTGCTGGTATCAGCCAGCGGCATTCCCGGATGAAGCTTCCCTCGGCTTGCGCTGGACCCTCGGCCACCCCATCACCGCCGCCATTCCGCCGGGAGACGAACGCTACTTCCGCCTGGCGATGGATGTGGCACAGAACTACAAGCCGCTGAACGCGACCGAAGAACAGGCATTGCTGGCCGGCGCACACGGAGCCGAGCCCATCTTCCACCTGGGCAACGACGTATAAAAGAAATCTAAGGCTGGCCGCTTATCGCGTCGCCGTGGCGGCGAACTTCTTCACCATGGCCAGCAGCAGCTTGCGGTCGCTCTCATTCAGGTTGCTGGAATAGCGGCGAATCTGGTTGAGAAAGCGCAACTCCTCGTCGGAGAGCTTTTGCAGGTTCGGCAGCTTGCCCTGCGAGTCATCGGCAAAAAACTGGGTGATGGGCAGGTCGAGGGCCCGCGCAATCTTCGACAAAGTGTCCAGCGAAGGCACCGTATGGCCATTTTCCACGCGCGAGAGGTAGCATCGCAACAGGCCAGTCTTCTTTTCGATGTCTCCCTGGGAAAGCCCCTTCTGCAGGCGGAAAGCGCGGATGGATGTGCCGATCTTCAACATGGAGAGTGTCCTGTTCCGATGCCGCCGGGGTTACTCTCGCGGTAGCAATCGATAGATTATTAACATAATAGTTAACACGGGCTGGACAGGAATGCAAGGGTTTTATAGGGCTCTGGGAACTATAGTTACCGGGGTTTCCGATGGCCGATTCCGCGCAGAGTGCGAGCAGCCGTAAACCTTCGCGGCGCGTAGACCGTCTGAATGAGAAGAGAGCGAAAGGTCAGGGAGCGTGAAGCGGCAAGGAGCAATACGTTGGGCAGTTGTAGCGGTTATTTTTGTGGCCGGAGGACTTGCCTCCCTGGCCCAGTCTCCGGCCACGCCAACAGCCCAGCCCGCCGCGCCAGCGAGCACGCCTGGCGGCAGTGAACTGGCTGCGCAGAGTCCACCCGCACCAGTGCCGTCTGGCGGAAAACTTCACGGTATGGTCAAAAGCGGGAATATTCCCCTGCCCGGCGTGACCGTAACCGCCCAGAACACGCTTACCGGCAAGCGCTTTTCCACCACCACCGACATCACCGGCGCCTGGGTTCTGGCCATTCCGCAAAATGGCCGCTACGTCCTCCGCACCCAGTTTGCGGGCTTTGCGCCCGGCTCGCAGGAGGCGGTGCTCAACGCCGCCAGTCGAGACCAGACGGTAAGCTTTGAGCTGCAGTTGGCCTCGCGGGCGGTCCAGCAGCAGGAGAGTGAGACGGCGAATCAGCAAGCCATCCAGTCAACCATCCAGCAACTCACGACGAACGGCGCGCAGAGCCTGAGCTTGATGAGCGCACTTGGAACGGACACCGAGAGCCAGGCTGGGCCATCCAATTCAACTGGCGCAGCGCTGCCCTCGATTGCCGGCAACTCCGACTTTGGAGACGAATCCGTGGCCATCAGCGGCCAAACAGGCGCGGTAAGTCCGCTGGCCGGCCTGGACATGGACCGCGTCCGCGATGCGGTGGAGACGTTGCGCGCGCAGGGAGTTCTGCCGGGCGGGCAAGGCGGCGGTAACTTCGGCGGCGGAGGCGGCGGCCTCTTTGGCGGGGGCGGAGGATCGGGTGGTGGCTTCGGCGGGGCGGGCGGGATGGGCGGTGGAGGCGGACGCGGCAACTTCCGCGGCTTCAACCCCAACCAGCCGCACGGCGCCATCTTCTGGATGGGAAGCAACTCAGCGCTCAACGCGGAGCCATTCAGCCTGCGCGGCCAGGCGCAGCAACAGCCGCCCTCCGGCACCAACCGCTTCGGGATTACCTTCATGAGCCCGCCTTATTTGCCGCATCTCACCAAGCCCAGCGGCAAGGACATGATGTTCCTGACCCTCAGCGGACAGCGCAACTCCAATCCGCTGGACCAGTACGCGACCGTGCCCACGGACGGCAGCTTTGGAACAGCCAACGAGCGCGCTGGAATCATTCCGGGGCTGGCCGCTCCGGTTACGCCCGTCCCGGCCGCCACCAACTTGCTGCAATTTTTTCCCGCGCCCAACCTGCCCGGCTACGCACAGAACTACCATCTGCTGACCACCGCTCAGACCAACTCGACGCAGGCCGGCATACGTTACATGCGCAGCCTGGGCAAGAACGCCGCCCTGCCCGGCGGTCGCGGAGGACTTGGCCGCGGCGGCAGCGGACGCAGATCGCAGAATCAAGGGCTGCGCCAGAGCATCAACTTCAACTACAACTGGACTGACTCGGCGGCGGATAGGGTGAACGTCTTTCCGCAACTGGGCGGCAAGAGTTCTTCGAGCGCGAACTCCGTGCAGGCCGGCTACACGGTGGGCTACCACAAGATCACCAGCATCTTCAACGCTAACTGGAATCGCAGCACCAGTCAGGCGACCAACTACTTCACCAATAAGACCGACATTGCAAGCCAGGTTGGCATTCTGGGGCCTCCGGGCAGTTCACCGCCCACGAATGCGCTGAACACCAGTCCGCTCAACTTCGGCCTGCCCAATGTGACGCTCAGCAGTTTCACCGGAATGAGCGAGCAGCAGCCCAGTTTCTCGCTGACGCAGACCATCTCGGTTGCAGAAGTGCTGAGCTGGATTCACGGCAAGCACAACCTGCGCTTTGGCGGCGACTATCGCCGCGTGCATCGTGATTTTCTGGGCGGGTCGAACTCCACCGGCACCTTCTACTTCACCGGCCTTTACACCGGCTCCTCACTGGCGGATTTTCTGCTGGGAGAACCGCAGGAAACCACCATCGACTCCGCCGCGGGCAAGAGCTACCTGCGCGAAAACGTGTGGGACGCTTACATGACAGACGACTGGCGCGCGCGGACCAATCTCACCCTGAATTACGGCCTGCGCTACGAGTACTTCGCACCCTATACGGAGAAGTACGGCCACATGGCCTTTGTGGATACCAATGCGGCCGGCGGGTTTACTTCGATTGCGGAAGTGCAGCCCGGCTCCCCGCCCTCCTTCAGCGGCAAGCTGCCCACCTCGCTGGTCTTTCCCTACCGCACGGCCATTGCGCCGCGGGTGGGAGCGGCGCTGCGGCTGCCCAAACAGACCGTGGTGCGCGCCGGTTATGGCATCAACTTCACCAACAGCCAGTACGCCACATTTGCCACCACCATGGCGCATCAGCCTCCATTTGCTAATGAGCAGACCAACGAAGTGGCTACAACATGCGCGCCCCCGGCGGGCGATTGCCTTTCGCTGGCAAACGGATTTCCCGCGCCGAATACGGTGGGCAACTACGCGCTTGATCCGCACTACCATCTGCCCTACGTGCAGGTTTGGAACCTGGACGTGCAGAAGACGCTGCCCTGGAATGTCGTGCTGAATCTGGGCTACAACGGATCGCGGGGCAGTCATCTGGACATCACCAGCGCGCCGCGTCCTACATCAACCAGCCACATCTTCAACTACGAGCAATCCGCGGCTTTCTCGAAGTTCAACGCGGGCCAGCTTAGGCTCAACAAGCGATTGAGCAAGGGCATTTCGCTGGGCGCCAACTACCAGTACTCGCACTCCATCGACAATGCAGGCTCGGTGGGCGGCACATCGACGGTGGTGGCGCAGAATTGGCAAAACCTCAAGGCCGAGGAAGGTAACTCCAGCTTTGACCAGCGCCACAAGGTGAGCGGGACTTACCTCTATGAGTTGCCCTTCGGCAAAGATAAATTATGGGTGACGAGCGGCGTTGGCGCGCATATTCTGGAGGGTTTTTCCGTCTCCGGCAGCTTTACTTTTGCCACCGGGACGCCACTTACGCCCGCTTACCAGGCAGGCGTGGCGGACGTGACGAGCGGCACAGCCGGAACGCAGCGACCGAATTACACAGGCGTCTCGGTTACGGCAGGCGCAGGCTCATTGAAAGAGTGGTTTAACCCCGCGGCATTTACGCAGCCTCCCAACGGTACGACCACGCCAAGCTGCCCCAACTGCGGCAATGTTTCGCGCAACTCCATCGCCGGGCCGGGAACCGTGCAAAACAATCTGTCCCTCGCCAAGACGATGCAACTGGGCGGCACGCGCAGCTCGGAGTTTCGCGCCACGGCCAACAATGTTTTTAATACCGTGCAGTACGCGGGTGTGGACACCAACGCGGCATCGCCGAGCTTCGGGCAGGTGACTGCGGCCGCTGCCATGCGGTCATTCCAGTTTACGGCCAGATTCAGATTTTGAATTGCAGCAGGCCAGTGGTGAAAGGAAGTTCATGAAGGGTTGGGCGCAACGAATCGGAGCGGGTTTTGCGGCGCTGGCGCTGGGCGCGCAGCCAGGACTGGGCTTTGCTCAAAATTCGCCGACCGCGCAGGTCCCCAATGCGCCGCAAAGCGGCTTCGTGCTCAAGATGAACGCAGAACTGGTGCTGACCAACGTGGTGGCGCGTGACACGAAGACCGGCGAGCTGGTGCGCGGACTCAAGCAGAGCGATTTCAGCATCTACGAGAACAGCAAGCAGCAGCAGGTTTCGACCTTCGATTTTGAAACCGTGGAAATGGCCACGCCGCTCAACGAGGCCACCATCAGCGGGCTGGCTGTGGGAAGCAACGCGAACAATGCCGCTGTTGTTGCAAAACCCGAGGACCTGCGCAATCACCGGCTGATCGTGATGTTCTTCGACCTAACCTCGATGCAGCCCGAGGACCTGGACCGCAGCGTCGCGGCGGCACAGGAGTTTCTGCGCAATAAAATGCAGCCCGCCGACCTGGTGGCACTGATCTCGCTTGGCAATACGCTCAAAGTGGATCAAGACTTTACTGCCGACAAAACCGCGCTCATCAACGAGGTCGCCGTCTACAACGGAACTGAAGGCCAAGGCTTCGCCGAGGGCACAACGGCAAACACCAACCAGACGGAAGATGCGACCGGCTACACGCCCGACGAGAGCGAATACAACGACCTCAACACCGACCGCGAACTGTTTGCGCTGAAAGCTGTCGCCAAATCGCTGGAAAAGATTACCGAGAAGAAATCGCTGCTGTATTTTTCCGGCGGCATCCAGCGGGACGGCATCGAGAACCAGGCTTCATTGCGGGCAGCCATCAATGCCGCGGTGCGCGCCAACCTGGCCATCTACAGCGTAGACACGCGTGGCTTGCAGGCCGTTTCGCCGCTGGGTAACGCCTCCACCGGCAGCCTGCGCGGCACAGGAGCCTTCAACGGCGGCGCGCTCACCAACAACATGAACGCCAACCTCGCCACGCAGGAGGTGATGTCCACGCTCAGCATCGACACCGGCGGCAAGGCTTTCCTCGATTCCAATGATTTTGCTCCTGCATTTGCGCAGGTGCAGCGCGACACATCGGCTTACTACGCCATCGGCTTCCACAGCTCGAATCCGGCGCGAGACGGGCGCTATCGCAAGCTGACCATCAAAGTGAACCGGCCCGGAGTAAAGCTCGAATACCGGCCCGGTTACTATGCGCCCGCCGACTTTCAGCACGCGGGCAAGGAAGACCACGAGCGCGATCTTGACGAACAGTTAGCCAGCGACCTGCCAGCCACCGACATGGCTGTCTATCTGGACGCTCTGTATTTCCGCCTCGACGAAAACCGATTCTTTGTGCCGGTTTCACTGATCGTGCCCGGTTCGCAGATTCCTTTCGTAAAGGGTGGCGACCCCAAGAGTCGAGAATCGGATAAGGCTACGCTGGACATTATCGGCACAGTGACTGACGAAGCCAAGCGGCCCATCGGCCATTCGCGCGAGACGGTCAAGCTCAATCTCGATTCGAGCCTGCAGGCTCGGCAGAAAAACATTCAGTACACCACCAGCTTCAACCTGCCGCCGGGAAAGTATCATTTGAAATTCGTTGTACGAGAGAATCAGACTGGCCACATGGGCTCCTTCGAGGCCGAGATCACGCTGCCGGATATGAAGAAGGCGCCGCTGAAAATGAGTTCCATCGTGCTGGCGTCCATGCGTCAGCCGAGCAAGAAGCAAAGCCCGCTTGTACGCGGAGGGCAGGAGTACGTGCCCAACATCAGCCACGTCTTCCGCCGGGACCAGCACCTTTATCTGCTCTACGAAATCTACTCACCGGCGCGGGAAAAGGCGGCTGTCGATGCGCCCAAAGGCACAAAGGCTGGGATTAATCTTCTCAGCAGCCTGGAACTGATTCAAGGCTCGACGAAAGTTTACGAAACGCCGCTGGTGCAGGCCAAGGCTGTCAATGTGGAGGGCCGCGATGCGGTGGCCATCGAGCTGGATGTTCCGCTCAGCGGGCTCAAGCCCGGCCAGTACGTTTGCCAGTTGAATGTGATCGACGACGCGGCCGGCAGCTTCGCCTTTCCGCGCTTTGCGGTGCTGGTTAAAGAGCCAGTGGCGGCACCGGCTGTTTCACCGCAATGAACCGCTGCTGCCGGCTTCCCTATCCGGGCACAGCAATTGTGGAGCCGCGCTAAGTTCTCACCAGTTTGCGCTGCAACGCTTCCAGCGTCTGCCCCTTGGTCTCCGGATAAACAAACAGCACCACCAGGAACTGGATCACCGTCATCACGGCGAAGAAGGTAAACGGAGCGCTGCGCCCGATCTGCGCCACTACCATGGGAAACGCCAGTTGAATCACGGTGTTCATGAACCAGTGGCTGGCGTTGCCCACGCCCTGGCCCTTGGAGCGAACTGCGTTGGGAAAAACTTCGCCGATGTAGACCCAAATGACCGCGCCCTGCGAGAGCGCGAAGAAGGCGATGTAGGTGATCAGCACCCACACCAGCGCCCCGGGGTGGGAGTTCGTCGCAAATAGCCACGAAACCGCCGCCAGGCAACCGGCCGTCCCCGCCGCGCCAATCAGCAGCAGCGTCTTACGTCCCAGCTTGTCAATCACGCTCATGCCCACGATGGTGAAAACCAGATTCGTGAAGCCGATGGCGATGGCCTGCTGGTCGCCGGAGATCTGGCTGAAGCCCGCCGAAGCGAAGATGCTGTTCAGGTAGTAGAGAATCGAGTTGATCCCCGCAAGTTGGTTGAACGCGCCAATGCTGATGGCAAGAAAAAGCGGATAGCGATACTTCCAGAGGAAGACCGGCTCGTTTGCCGTGGCGTGCTCCTCGGCCAGCGCGGCGCGGATATCGGCCAGCTCAGCCTCCGGCTCCGGCTCGCCCATCAGCTTGAGCACGGCAAGAGCTTCCTCGTTGCGCCCCTTCGAAGCAGCCCAGCGCGGCGAGCGCGGAATGCCGAACAGCAGCGCCAGAAAGCCCAGGGCCGGCAGCGCCGCCACGCCCACCTGCCAACGCCACTCTGTAGCGCCCAGGTGCAGCGTGCGAATGAAGTAGTTGGAGGTGTAGGCCACCAGGATACCGAAGACCACATTGAACTGAAACGCGCCCACCAGCCGTCCGCGCCATTTGGCCGGGGCCAGCTCCGCAATGTAAACCGGCCCCAGCACCGAGGAGGCGCCGATGCCCAGTCCGCCAACAAAACGGAAGAGCATCAGCACCGGCCAGTTCCAGGCCAGCGCGCTGCCGATGGCCGAGACCACATAGAGCACCGCGGTGATGCGCAGCGTCTCGCGCCCGCCCAGCTTTTGCCCTGCCTGGCCCGCGCCCAGCGCTCCCACCACCGTGCCGATCAGCGCGATGGCCACCGTCCAGCCCTTGCCCTGCGGGCTAAGGTGATAGAGCCGCACCAGCGCATCAATGGCGCCCGAAATCACAACGGTGTCGAAGCCGAAGAGCAACCCGCCCAAAGCGCCGGTCAGGGTTGCCTTCATCAGATTGAGGTTGGGTCGCATGATGCCGAACTCCTTGATTTCCCAACCATCCTACAGACTGGCCCCGCTGACAGCAAACAGTGAATCGCCGGCAGGCAAAAATGCATCCATCTAACCTGACGTGAAATGCTAGAATCACACAAATCGGGAATTCAGATTCAAGGAGGTCGATCAAAATGCACGGAATACACAATAGCCTTTTCAAGCGCTTTACCCTCGCTGTTGCCCTGTTCTCGTTTGCCGCCGCGATCAGCGCGCAGGCCCAGCAGTGAAAGACTTACAGCTATCCGGCGGATGGATTCCGCGCCGCGTTCCCGGCCGAACCTCAATTCTCAAAGACAGACGTCCCTACTGATAAGGGCAGCTTTGAATTGCGCGCATATCTGGCGGAGGATGGCCACGCCGCGCTGTACGTCGGAGTTTGCGATTACGGCTCGGCAATCTCGGACAGAACTCCGGACCAGGTGCTGAATGGCGCCCAACAGGGAGCCATTGATAACGTCAAAGCCCACCTGGTCAGCGGAAAAACGATCATGTTCGGCGCCTATCCCGGAAGGGAGTTCGAGGCCGAGAACGACTCCATGCACTTTTCCGCGCGCATCTACCTAGTGGGCTCCACGCTTTACCAAACGCTGATCGCTTCGCCGCTGGGCAGCCCGTACGCCGGCACTACAACCTTTCTCGACTCATTCCAGATGATTCCACGAGTCAGCGCAGCAACCCCTTAATCTGGTGTCTGCTCATACGACCGTGCTGTTCAGCCTTCTGCGCGCGGCCCGGCCGGCGTCACCGCCAATATCCGGCAGCGATGCTTGCCCGCCGCGCTCCAGGCCAGCGCCATCTCGCTCTCCATGCAGGCGCAATCGCCAGCCTCCGCAATAAGTTCATAATCTTCTGACATCGTTAGCCATCCCAATTCCACCGCGCTCTTTGCATTTCTTCGCACTCGTAGTAGGTCATGGTTGGGGGGTATTGGGCGGAGAGATAGGCGTCCATCTGCGCCTTATCGTGTGCCTTTGCTTGCCAACATAGTACAGCGCGGATGATGTCCCACATCAGCCAGGCGCCAACATAGCCGTCAGCCAGGGAGAACAGGACTTCAATCGTGCCCATTGTTGGCTTTCATTTCCTTGATTGCTCCCCGTCCGGCGCCTCGGACGGCGGGTTTATACAGAATCCAGCGCCATGTCTTATGGATCAAAGTGATTGCCTTGCCGCATCGCGCACACATCGTTATGGGGGCATCAGGAACCAACGGCGAGTGGTCATATTTTGCGCGAGCCATCATGCTCCTTCTTCCAGTGCTTCGGTGGGGGTGGGGCCGCTTGCGTTTTCTTCGGGCCACGCTACGTCTGCACTCTTCTAACTAAGAGGATGCTCACAGGTGTTGCAGTAAACTCTCCCATCTGTGAGTAATTCGAGATCGTGCCATGTGTGCTTTCCCGCCGTGCCGATGTGTTTATCTTTCGTCAGGTCGTTCATTCTGTGCCTTCTTTCTGTGTGGGGCCGATGGCCTTGGCGATGGCGGCCCGGCCGGCGTCACCGCCAATATCCGGCAGCGATGCTTGCCCGCCGCGCT
>OCZT010002574.1_pt1 | contig 18690 bp, 23 predicted proteins | sample 1539031 | NCBI WGS metagenome assembly OCZT01 (sample SAMEA3539308, study PRJEB22396) | soil metagenome | biome: tundra; feature: field; material: soil | place: USA | collected 2010-05 | depth 0.15 m | reverse complement strand
ACATCGCAGCGCGCATTACGTGGGCTCGATGGAGCGGGGAATCGAATCGGTGACGGCCGAGGCGCAGCCGGGCGATGCGATCGTCACGCTGGGCGCGGGAAGCGTTTCGCACGCCGGAGAAGGAATTTTATTGCGGTTAAGGTCATGAGTTCTGAGGAATAAAAAGATGTTGCCGGAAGTAGAGAACGAACCGAGATCGGCGCGGCCGCGCGTGCGCAGCGGTGCGCCAGTTCGCCGCGGCGTCTCCACCGTCCGCATCGTGGCGATTGCCCTGGCGTTCTGTGTCGTGCTGATCGCTTCGCTCTATCTCTTGCACCGTCTCGAGCAGTTCCTCATTCGCGATCCTCGATTCGCCTTGAGCGGATTGGACGGGGACACCGCGGCCATTGAAATCTCCGGCGCCGCGCACGCTTCGCGGTCGCAGATCGAACGCGTCTTCGCCATCGACCTGGGCCGCAGCGTCTACCTGCTGCCGCTGTCGGATCGCCGCGAGGCTCTCCGCACGGTCGACTGGGTGAAGGACGCATCCATCGCGCGCCTGTGGCCCAACCGGGTTGTGGTCAGAGTCGAGGAGCGAAAGCCTGTGGCGTTCCTGACGCTGGCGCCTTCGCGTTTCGCGTTGATCGACGAGGATGGAGTGATCCTGCCTCCGGCCGCGGACCGGTTTGCGCTGCCGGTGCTGACCGGCGTGCGCGGCTCCGACGCAATGTCCGACCGGCGCGACCGCGTGCATCGCATGCTGCGCCTGACACGCGAGTTGGGAGACGAAGCCCGGAACATTTCCGAGATCGATGTTTCCGATCGCGACAACCTGAAAGTGACGGCTCCGCGGAGCGGCCACATGGTAACGCTGCTGCTCGGAGACCGCAATTTCGCACTGCGATATCAAAATTTCGTGAATCACTTCAACGAGATTAAACGCCGCCTGCCGGATGCGGCGACGCTCGATCTGCGCCTCGAAGATCGCATTACGGTGGTGGAATAGCATGGCCTCGAAAATACAGCTCGTCGTCGGTCTCGATGCGGGAAGTTCGCGCACGCGCTGCGTGATCTGCGCGCTGGAGAACGGCTATATCCGCTATCTGAGCCACGGCCTGGCGCCCGCGCAGGGATGGGCGAAGGGCCGGGTGACGGATCAGGACGCGGTGGCCGAATCCATTCGCGCCGCGGTGACCGATGCCGAGCGCGGCGCGCAGGTTTCGGTCGAAGCCGTCACCGTCGGCATCGGCGGCATGCATGTGCGCGGCGCGCAGAGCCGCGGCCTCTACGAATTCGGTCGTCCCCGCGAAGTGGATACCGCCGACATGGCCTACGCCGTCGAACTCGCTTCGGAAGTGCGCCTCGAACGCGGTCGCATCGTGCTGCATGTGGAGCCGCAGGACTTCACTCTCGACGGGCGCTCCGGTTATCGCAAGCCTCACAACGGCGTCTGTTCGCGCCTCGAAGCGAACGTCCACATCATCAGCGGGTCCTTTCAGGAACACCAGGCGATTGTCGCCGCCGTGCACCTGGCGCATCTCGCCGTCGAGGAGACCGTGTACGAGCCGATGGCTTCCGCCTACGCCTGCATCACGCAGGAAATTCGCGCTCGCGGCATCGCCCTTCTCGACTTGGGGCTCGACTCAACCGACCTCGTCGTCTACGACGGCGAAGCGTTGCTGCTCGCCTCCAGCATCCCCATCTGGGCGGATCATTTCACGCGCGACGTCGCATCCGTTTTCAAAGTGACGTACGAAGACGCGGAGTGTCTGAAGCAGCAGTATGGATGCGCGCTGCTCGGCCTCACCGCCGATTCCAGCCTCATAGAAGTTCCGTCGCCCGAAGGCCGTCTTCCGCGCGAAGCCCGCCGCAGCGAGCTCAACGAAATTCTGGAAGCCCGCGCCGAAGAGCTGTTTCATTACGTACGCGCCGAACTGCAGCGCGTCGGCATGGAGCGCAATCTGCTGGAAGGCATCGTCCTCACCGGCGGCGGCGCTCTGTTGAACGGCATGTGCGACATGGCGGAGCGCGTCTTAAATTGCCAGGCCGGCAACGGGCTGGCCACCGAAAACGATATCGGCGAATGGCCCGAGGAATTAAAGAGTCCCTTGTGGACCGCGGCCGCGGGCTTGGCGATGTACTCGGGGAAGCTTAAACTCCATCGGCCGCCGCGCCGGCGGATGGGTGGACTGATGGGATTAGTTCTCAGGTAGGTTTTATTTTATGAGACAAAGGAGCACATTATGGCACTCGATGCGTTGAAATTCGTGATTCAGGAAGAAGCGGCGCCCAAAACTCGAATTCGTGTCTTCGGCGTCGGCGGAGGCGGCTGCAATGCAGTCGCGCGCATGCTGAACGAAGGCCTCACCGGAGTGGAGTTCTGCGTGCTTAACACCGATGTGCAAGCGCTGTCGGCATCGCCTGTGCCGAACCAGCTCGCCATCGGTGCGAAGGTCACGGGAGGCCTCGGGGCCGGCTCCGATCCCGCGGTCGGCCGTCAAGCCGCGCTGGAAGACACAGAAAAAATCATCGACCTATTGGAAGGCGCGGACATGGTCTTCGTCACCGCCGGCCTCGGTGGCGGAACAGGCACCGGAGCCGCGCCAGTGGTGGCCTCGCTCGCCAAGGAATTGGGCGCGCTCACCGTCGCCGTGGTCACCAAGCCGTTCGCGTTCGAAGGCCCCAAGCGCCGCAAGCAGGCCGACACGGGGCTCAGCGAACTGGCCAGCGTGGTCGACACCGTCATCACGATTCCCAACGATCAACTGCTCGACCTCGTCCCCAAAGGCACCAGCTTCTTCGAAGCGTTCCGCGTCGCCGACGACGTTCTGCGCCAGGCCGTGCAGGGCATCAGCGACATCATCACCACGCCCGGCCTCATCAATCGCGACTTCTCCGATATCCGCAGCATCATGCTCGGCATGGGCTACGCCATGATGGGCACCGCGTCGGCCAAGGGCGAAAACGCCGCTATCGTCGCGGCCGAGAAGGCCATCAGTTGCGCCCTCATGGAAGCCGGTGGAGTCCGCGGCGCGCGCGGCATCCTCATCAACATCATGGGCTCCAGCAAGCTCAGCCTGCATGAGGTTAACGAAGCCTGCACCCTGATCCGCAATGCCGCCGTCAATGAGGACGTGCAGATCAACTTCGGCGTCGTGCTCAACGAATCGATGGGCGAGGAAGTGAAGATCACCGTGATCGCGACCGGTTTCGAGCGCGAAAATCTTCCCACCATCGAACGCAGGAAAAGCACCGCCGAAGCCGCCGCCGCGCCCGCCCCCGTGCCCGAGCAAATGGAGATTCCCGAGCCCGAACCTGTCCAAATGGAAGCGGCCCCGGAAATCGCACCCGAGCCCGAGCCCGCGTACGTCGAACCCGCGCCGCCCGAGGCGCCTCAGATGACGATGGCCGCGACCGCCAATTCGCCAGCGCCGCCCGCGGCTCCGTTGTTCGACGATCTCGACGTCCCCGCGATTCTCCGCCGCGACCGCCGCTTCGTGCAGTAGCGCCGTTAACCGATAAGGTGCAGCACCACGCTTCTCCGGTGTGGCGCCGCGCGATGTTCGAATAAATAGATGCCCTGCCACGTCCCCAGCGCCATGCGTCCATTGACGACGGGAATCGTCAATGACGTCTGCGTCAATGCCGACCGGATGTGCGCCGGCATATCGTCCGGCCCCTCGTCCTGATGCCTGTAGCGCGGATCGTTCTCCGGCGCGAGCCGCTCGAAATAATCCGCCAGATCGCGCACCACGTCAGGGTCCGCGTTCTCTTGAATCGTCAGCGACGCCGATGTGTGCTGCACGAACACCGTTAGCAATCCGGTCTCGACCTGCAGCGACGACACCCACTGCGCCACCTCGCGAGTGAACGGATACAGGCCTTTTCCGCGCGTCGAAATCTGTAATGCATGCGTATGCTACGTCACTTGGACACTCTAAATGAAATGCGTGCTCTTTCGCTTGTCGTCCTGGCGTTGCTCCTCTCGGCCGCCGCGATCCGCTCGTTCGAAGCCGTGCCGCTTGAAACAGTCTCCGAAACCACCGCCAACGCCAGCATCGGCGATCTCAACGGCGACGGCCATCTCGACATCGTTCTCGCCAAGGGCCACCACTGGCCACTGGCCGACGTCGTGCTTTTCGGAGACGGCAAAGGTCATTTCAAGCCCGGCCCGCCGCTGCCCAATAAGCCCGACCGCAGCTACTCCGCGCCGCTGGCCGACCTCAATGGCGACGGTTCCCTCGACATGGTCATCAGCAACGACCGCCCCGATCCGAAAATTATTTTGCTCAACGACGGCAAGGGCAACTTCAGAATGGGCGGAACTTTCGGCGACCCCAACTGGTCCACGCGCAACGTGGTCCTGGCCGATCTGAACGGCGACGGTTTCCCCGACATCGCCGTCGCCAACCGACCCGGTCCCGCGCAGGTCTGTTTCAACGACGGCCACGCGCACTTTAAGTGCAAGCCCTTCGCGCCCGAAACATCTTCGACGATCCTCGCCGCCGATATGAACGGCGACGGAGCGATCGATCTGATTGTGGCTTGTCGCGACGACTGTCAGAGCGTGATTTACTTCAACGACGGCAAGGGAAATTTCCCCACTAAGAAACCATTCGGCCCCGCGGTCTCTTCGACGCGCGCGCTGGCTATCGCCGATTTCGATGGCGACGGCAAACCCGACATCGCCGCCTGTCACGAAGACGTCGGCCTCTACATTTACTTCGGCAACGGAGAAAGTCTCAAGATTGCGGATAAAGATGCGCTGCCCTACTCGATGCTCGCCGCCGATTTAAATAAGGATGGCAAACCGGAGATCGTCGTCGGCTACGTCAACGCCCCCGGCGCGATTTATTTCAACGATGGGACCGGCAAAAAATACAACCGCGTCCCCTTCGGCGACAGCAAAGGCGCAACCTACGGAATCGCCGTCGCGGATTTAGATGGCGACGGATGGCCCGACATTGTCACCGCCAGATCCGACGCTCCGAGCCTGATCTTCTTCAGCAAGCCAGGCCAAAAAAAAGTTGTCCGATCGGCGTTCATCCGCGTTCATCGGCGGCCAACATTGTTTTCTTGAGCGCGGACGAATCAATCCAGTTCCAGTGCCGGCGCATACAACTCGCCCAGCGAAATCTTGACCCCCAACCGCGCAATCGAAACCAACCCCTCCACCCCCGAGTGATCCCGCAGCACCCAACTGCCATCGTCTTGTTTCGAATAATGCTCGACATGACGCCGGTCCTGATGGACGAGCAAATATTCGCGGAAGCTCTCGATGGTCCGGTAAAGCTCAAACTTCTTCCCGCGATCATAGCCTTCCGTGGAAGGAGAAAGAACTTCGACGATGAGCAGAGGATTGAGCACCACGTCCTGCTGATCGCCGAAGTATTGGGGCTCGCCACAAATGACGCTACAGTCCGGATACGTGTAAAGCCCAGCCACAGCAACCTTGATCCGTAGATCGGACGTAACAGTCCTGCACCCCGGAGGCATCTGGCGATAGAGCAGGGCGGTGATGGCAGCGGAGAGCAGCGCATGATTCAGCGAGCCGCCGGCCATGGCATATATCCGCCCGTCGTGAAACTCACTCTTGGTTTCGGCCTGACGCTCGAGGTCGAGGTACTGCTCCTCGGTGAGCGGTGCATCGGGCAGGCTGGCCATGTAATTTATTATTGCTCACATGTGGGGCACGGCCATGCCATGCCGAATAAACGCGGCGTTGCGACGCGCCATTCTGTCCAACAGAGGCAGGTGTGATCAGACGAATCGTTTTGGCCTTGGGCGTCGTGGCGATGATCGCCTCATTGCGTCCGGTGTACCTGATCGGCGTGAGCCTTGGCTTCTGGCAACCGCTCACTCGCCCACGCGGCGTCTCGGCAAGTGCGCGCTATGTTGACACGTTCAAGAGCGCAGCCTGGTTCGACTGCATTCTTGATCGAACGAAGGATGTTAACGTTTGCCGGGCGTGGGACGAGCATGGGGACCTAATCGCCTTCGGCAACTACCGTCTGGACGGAGAAAGCCGAGCGGCAAGCGAAGCCGAACTGCGCCCCTCGTCTGTGCATCTTTATCCAGGCCATCCGAACCTCGCTTGGATTTACCTGTTTGGCGATCACGGAAAGACCGAGGGCAGAACCCTCGTACCGGTCAACGCCGCGGGAATTCCTCTTGAGCGCTTCGAAGTGCGAATCGGAAACGATTAGCGCTGAGTCGCTCGCTACTCCACCGTAACGCTCTTCGCCAGGTTCCTCGGCTGATCCACGTCGCATCCGCGCCGCACCGCGATGTGATACGCCAGCATCTGCAACGGCACCACTTCCAGAATCGGCAGCAGCAGATCGTGCGTGTTCCCGATCGGAATGACGTAATCGGCGACCTTTTTCACCTGCTCGTCGCCCTCGCACGCCACCGCCACCACGATTCCTTCGCGCGCTTTCACTTCCTGAATGTTCGAAAGCGTCTTTTCGTACAACACCCGGCTCAACTCATCGCGCGGATCGCACGTTGCCAGCACCACCGTCGGCAGATTCCCGTCGATCAGCGCATTCGGGCCGTGCTTCATCTCGCCCGCCGGATATCCTTCGGCGTGAATGTAGGAAATCTCTTTCAACTTCAGCGCGCCTTCCAAAGCAATCGGGAAATGCACACCGCGGCCAAGATATAAAAAGTCCGACGCCCGGAACAGAGCCTTCGATAGATCCTCGTAAATCGCGTCGCGACGCAGCAGTTCTTCCAGTTGCAAGGGAACGTGCAGCAACTGGTCCACCAATTTGTGCGACGTCTTCTCATCCAGCGTTCCGCGCGTCTGCCCCATGTACATCGCGATCAAGAACAGCGCCGTCAACTGGCCCGTAAACGCCTTGGTCGACGCGACGCCGATTTCCGGGCCGGCGTGGGTAATTAACGTGCCTGCGGCCTCGCGCGTGATCATCGACCCGACCACGTTGCAGATGGCCAGGGTCTTTGACCCCTTCCCTTTGGCTTCGCGTTGCGCGGCCAGCGTGTCGGCCGTCTCGCCCGACTGCGAAATGACGATGGTCAGTGAATCCGGCCTCACAATCGGATCTCGATAACGAAACTCGCTGCCGTAATCAACTTCGACAGGAATCCTCGCCAGCCGCTCGATCATGAACTTTCCGGCCAGCGCCGCATGCCAGCTCGTCCCGCAGGCGATAATGCGGACGCTTTGAAACGCCCGGAATTCCTTGGCCGTGATATCCATCTCGTCGAGAAAAATTCTTCCCGACTCCTGCCCCACGCGCCCTAGCGTGGTGTCGCGCACCGCCCTCGGCTGCTCAAAAATTTCCTTGAGCATGAAGTGCTTGTAGCCGCCTTTTTCGGCCATGATCGGGTCCCACAAAATGTGCGACACCTGCCGCTTCACGGCCCGGCCGTTGAAGTCCGTCAGGTGCACCCCGTCGCGCGTGAGCACCGCCACGTCGCCGTCGGCCAGAAAGAACATGTCGCGCGTGTAGCTCAGCAGCGCCGGCACGTCGCTGGCCACAAAATATTCCCCGTCGCCCAATCCCACCACCACCGGAGGACCGGAACGTGCGGCGACGATTTTATTTGGATCTTTTCTCGAAATCACGCTCAGTGCAAACACGCCGGTCAGCTTGCGAACGGCGTCGCGCACGGCGTTTTCCAGGTTTCCGTCGTAATACTTCTCGACTAAATGCGCGATCACTTCGGTATCGGTTTCGGTGACGAAGCGGTGCCCCTCTTCGGTCAGCTCCTGCTTCAGCGTCAGGTAATTTTCGACGATGCCATTATGCACCACCACGATGTCGCCATGGCAATCGCGGTGCGGATGCGCGTTTTCCTCGGTTGGCCGTCCGTGCGTCGCCCAGCGTGTATGCCCGATCCCATAGCTTCCATCAATGGGACTCAGCTTCAGCGCGTCTTCCAGGTTGCGCAGTTTGCCCGACGCGCGGCGCACCGTCAGGCAGCCGTTCTCCTCCAGCACGGCGATTCCGGCCGAATCGTACCCGCGATACTCCAGGCGCCTGAGCCCATCGAGAATGATGGGGACCGCTTTCTTCGGGCCGATGTAGCCGACAATTCCGCACATATATGTTTAATCGAAAAATTCCACGCGATAATCTTCAATCACCGGATTCGACAGCACGTCCCGCGCGATCTGGTCCATCTCCCTGGCCGCCGCCTCGCGATCGCCCGCCTTCAACTCGATCTCAAAAAATTTCCCCTGCCGCACGTCGGCGATCGAAGTGTGTCCCAATCCGTTGAGCGCTCCTCGAATGGTCTGCCCCTGCGGATCGAGCACAGTGGTCTTCGGCGACACAAAAACTCGAGCTTTCATAAATCTATCGTAAACCACCGCCAACAACGTTATAGTAAGAAGTAGTTCCACGGGAGGCGATCGTATCGTACAAGTTTCGGTTCTCGCGTCTTCGAGCTCTGGCAATTCCACGTTCATTGCCACCGAGCGGACCCGCATTCTCGTCGATGCCGGCCTGTCCCGCAAAGAGACCTTCGAGCGTCTCCACGCCGCCGGCCACGATCCCGAATCCCTCACCGCGATCCTGATCACCCACGAGCATTCCGATCATATAAGCGGCTTACAGGTGATCGCCCGCAAGCTGCGCATTCCGATTTATATTTCGCGCCTCACCGCGCCGGCCATCGCCTGGGATGAAAATTGGGGCGATACTTCGCCCCACCTCGAACTGTTCCAGGCCGGAACCAGTTTCACGATCGGCGATATCGACGTCACCAGTTTCACCATCCCTCACGACGCGGTCGATCCGGTGGGCTTTTCATTTCGCGCGGAAGGAATTAAAATCTCGATTGCCACCGATCTCGGCTATCTGCCGGATTCGATCCGCCATCACCTGCGCGGTTCGGATCTGCTGCTGCTCGAATCGAATCACGATGTGGAGATGCTGAAAGTCGGCCCCTATCCGTGGTCGGTGAAGCAGCGCGTGATGGGACGCAACGGCCACCTGTCGAACGATGTCGCCTGTTCGTTTATCCGCGACGATCTCGACACCACGACCTCGACCCTGATCCTCGGCCATTTGAGCGAGAGCAACAACCATCCGGAAATCGTGCGCCTGTGCGCGCAGCAGGCGCTCGATGGACGGACGCTGTTCACCAAGCTCGTCATTGCGCACCCCAAGCAGCCAACGGAAACGTTCACGTATTGAGGGTGGCGCGAGCTTCAGCTTGCAGCGCCGGCTTCAGCCGGCGTCTTTGCTTTCTTGCGGTAAATTCGGGACAACGTTGTCCCGCCCTCTGGCGCCGTTGCTCTTTGACAGGCTGTCAGGGCGTCCGCATCCGGTGGGCGTCGTCGGGACGGATGGCGCGAAAATGCTTCAGGTTCCAGGTGTAAATCGTTTCGGCTTTGACCTTGGCGGCGCACTGCAACAGAAGTGCGTCGTAAACTCGACCGCTGACAAAGCCTCGCGCGGCTGCCTGCTGAATTGTCTGGAAGTATTCGTCTTCGCCAAGAGAGACAATGGTGAAACGTTCCCGCGTTTCCTGCACGAACAGTAGCGCCTGATCGGGCGGGATCACCTCTTTGACCGGCAGAGCGGTCATCGTAGCGTATACCTCGGCGAGCGTGTGCGCGGCGCAGGCCGATTTCCGCTTCTTGGCCGCGCTCACCAGCTTGAGACTGGCTTCATGATGCGGATGACCGCGCCAGAACGCGCCGATCAATACGGACGTGTCGAAGAATTCTTTCATCCCAGCAGCTCGCGCAATCGCTTCTCGCGCTCGCGATCGATCAATGCGGGGATGGAAGCGGCCGTTGTTTCACCCTGGTAAACCCATACGCCCAGTTCTTTCTTGAGCAGCGCCTTGGGGCGGACCGGCCGCAAGGTGACGGTCTCCTCGCCCTGACTGTCGAGTTGCAAGGCGTCGCCTGGGTTGAGCCGCCATTCCTGTCGCAACGTTTTGGGAATGAGAACGCGCCCGGCCCGGTCGAGAGTAAGCTTAGTAGTCATCCGGCAATTCGCCAGTGGGAAAACCCACTTGTCAAACCCAATATAACACTCGCATGGAGAAAGCGATCGGCAGGAGATTGTGCCCAGGCGAGGCGGGACGGCCTCGCCAGCAACCGGCCGATGCCGCGCAAGCTTCGTTCTTTGTAGAATCAGTGTAAGCGGTCGTTGTCCCCGGATTTGTTTTGAGGCGGCATCGCGGGAGGTTTCAGGTAAACCCGGAAGGAAAATCCGGAAAAATCCAAACCCCTTCCTCCTCTCCGGAGGCGCAAATGGGACAGTACAAGCGGTCGCCGGATTTCCCGTGCCGTCCCTTGCGGGCCCCCCGAAAATGCTTGACTTGCGAATCGATCTGCGGTAACCTGAGGGGCTGTCCTGGATAGAGACAGTAAAACACTCGGAGGAACATAAAACTAATGTGCTATCGAAAATTTATCATGACCGCCCCCTTGGCCGTCGCCAGCTGCTTTTTTGCGCCGCAGGCGTTCGCCACCACGATATCCGGAGCGACCGCGTATAACGCAAATTCCGACGGGAGCTGGAATCATGCCGGAATTACCTCAACATCGGGCTGTTGTCAGGGCATCAACGTAGAACAGACGACGTTTACAGGACTTTCCGCTAACTATGTGGCGCTTCCGCTCACCTTGGCACTGGGCACGGACGTTCTCTACCTGGAAAGCGGCGATTGGACAGCGAGTTTCGGCGTTTCCACAGGCGGACTAAACTTGTTTTTCAATGGCAGTTCGACGCCCGGCATCGCAGCCCACACCACACCGACGTTCGACCAGAACGTCACGCCGGCGTTTACGGTCACTGGAAGCGGGCTCATCACGGCATCGCTCGGGAACACCGATATCAGTTCGCCTGGCTCGTTGGTGTTCGACGATGGCACGGACACGGTGACGCTGATCGGCCTTCAATGGGTCGGGGGCAGCGGCTCCAATCCTTATAGCAATCTCTTTACGGTGCAGAGAGTGACGTTGTCCGTGACGCCGGATGTCGGCCGCGGGGTTCCGGAGCCCGGTTCACTTTTACTCATAGGCGGGGGATTGGGAATTCTGGCGATGCTCCGTCTGAGACGGTCGGCGGCCTGACGGAAATCCGGGCCAGCAACCAATTTCTTTGAGAACCACTCCCCCTCACTCCACCCTACCTCTGCACAGGCTGGAGTGATGTGCCCCTTGGACAGGTCAGTTGGCGTCTCTCTGAGCGTCGTTCACAACTTTCCCCCACCCACAATCCCCGCCATATCATAACTTGCCCCCCACACCTCCCGAACCCTTCAGCCCTCGATGCTATTCCATGGGCATGGCAACTCAATCAAGACCCCAACTAGACTTCGCCCTGGCCTGCTGGCGTCTCCCCGTGTCTCGCTCTTCAAAAACTGCGAAACGAACCCAGGAAGTTGTTGAAAATAAACAAACGCCCCCCTTTTATTCTGATGAAACGACCCCAAGCGCCTATGGGGCGACTGCCGCGCCGGCTGGCACGCCCCGGGTCGGCCTCGATTGGTAGGATAGGACGTGCGCTTGCCAAACAGGAAATCATGATTGCCCGCTACACCAGGCCCGAGATGGGCCGTATCTTTTCTGACGAAAACCGCTTCGCGCAGTGGCTCGAAGTCGAACTGGCGGCCAGCGAGGCGTTGGCCGAGACCGGCGAAGTTCCCGTAGCCGCCGCCAAGGCTCTGCGCGCGCACGCCGCGTTCGATGTCGCCCGCATTCGCGAAATCGAATCGCGCGTGAAGCACGACGTCATCGCCTTCACCACGGCCGTCGCCGAAAAAATGGCCGCTGCCGGCGAGGCCGATGCATCGCGCTGGCTGCACTACGGCCTCACTTCGAACGACGTGGTCGATACGGCGCAGGCGCTGGTGCTGCAACAAGCTTCGGTCCTATTAATAAAGGCGTCGAAGACGCTAGCCGTCTCGCTCGACCGCCGCGCCCACGAATTCAAGCGCACCGTGCAAATCGGACGCACTCACGGCATTCACGCCGAGCCGATCACTTTCGGCCTGAAGATCGCTCTCTGGTATGACGAAATGCTGCGTAACATCACCCGCCTCTCGAACGCTTCCGAAGATCTGCGCGTTGGCAAAATCTCCGGAGCCGTCGGCACGTTCGGCCACATCGGCCCGGAAGCCGAAGAAAAAATCTGCCAGCGCTTGTCGCTCAAACCCGCCGCGATCGCCTCCCAAGTCATCGCCCGCGACCGTCACGCCGCCTGGATCAACGCGCTCGCCGTTCTCTGCGCCACTCTTGAAAAAATCGCCCTCGAAATCCGTCATCTCCAGCGCACCGAAGTCCGTGAAGCCGAAGAACCTTTTAGCGAAGGCCAAAAAGGCTCCTCCGCCATGCCCCACAAGCGTAACCCCGTCACCTCGGAGCAGATCTGCGGCCTGGCCCGCATCGTCCGCTCCAATGCGCAGGCGGGGATGGAAAATATCGCCTTGTGGCATGAGCGCGACATCTCCCACTCCTCGGTGGAGCGCGTCATCCTGGCCGATTCCGCCATCCTTACGGACTATCTGCTGGAGAAAACGCTGTGGCTGATCGACGGCATGCGCGTCTACCCCGACCGCATGAAGAAGAATCTCGATAGCACGAAAGGACTTATCTTCTCAGGCCAGCTCCTTCTCGACCTCGCCGCCGCCGGAATGCTCCGCGAAGACGCCTACGCCACGGTGCAAAAACACGCCATGCACGCCTGGGAAACTGAGGGCGATTTTCGCGCGGCGGTGGAATCCGACGATAAAATCCTTTCTTATCTATCGGTTGCACAGATTCAGACGGCATTTTCGCTGGACCGCCACCTGGCTCACGTCGACCAGATATTCGCCCGCGTGTTTGGCGAAAACGATATTTAGAATCAACGGTTTAAGCTGGTTCTAAAACAATCTAAGAAAATCTCCGGGTCGAAAATCAGGTCTTCTGGGTTAAACTGGAATCCGGAAGTTGCACGATCTTGACATATAGATCCCGAATCCTCGATTACGATTTGGCGCGGGTTTTGCTGGTTGACGACGACCCCACGTCGCGGTTGACCCTGCAAACAGTGTTGAAAGCCGGGGGCTATAATGTCGATTCCGCCGCCAGCGCCGCGGAAGCCGTGGGCAAGCTCGATGCAGGAGAATATGAGCTTGTTTTGAGCGACTTAGAGATGGAATCGCCGGATTCCGGGCTGAAAGTCATCTCTCATGCCCGCATGAAGGACTACAAGCCGGCGACCGCCCTGCTCACCACCTATCAGAACGCCCGCCCGGCGCCGCCCAAGGGCCAGAACTTCCTGCTCATCAAGCCCGAGGACGTCCCGGAGCTACTAAGTAAGGTTGCTTACCTGATCAGCGACCGCGCCACGCGCCGCATGGAGCGCGAGTTGCGCATGGCTGCTTCTTAACGTGACGCGTCTTAGATCAGTCTGAACTGCTCCTCCAAAACGTCCAAAGCGCCCGCAAAAAAGTGATCCCGCGCCTCCACCAGCCTTAGCTGCTTTGGCTCCGGCAGCGCCGCGACAATCGATTCAATCTGTTCCACCGATCCGAACTGGTCGTGCGTGCTCTGAATAAACACCCGCGGTGTGGTGCAGGTATCGAGCGACGCTTTATCTTTATAAGCAGCCGGAAAACCGACCGCGATCACGCGGCGCGCGATGCCGCAGCCGAGGCGCAGCGCGATCCTCGATCCGAAGGAAAACCCGGCGACCGTGAATGGCAGCTCGGGATAACGCTCTCGTAGATATTCGAGCACAACGCGCGCATCGTCGAGTTCGCCTTCGCCCTCGTCATAATTTCCTTCGCTCAAGTTCACACCGCGATAATTGAATCGCAGCACGACCGCTCCGGTGGAGCGCAATCCGCGGGCGATGCGGTAGACAACCTTGTTGTGCATCGTCCCGCCGTGTTGCGGATGAGGATGACAAACCAGCGCGGCTTCCTTGGGCGCGGAGTGTTCGGGTTCTTCTAAAAGAGCTTCCAATCGTCCGGCGGGTCCAGGGAGGAAGAGGGATTCAATTTTGCGCATTCAATTCGATCTTAGAACTGCGGCCAGCGAATGAGACTTCCTGCGATTGGTTCGATGGGCTTGATGCGCCATGCGGCGCGAAACTGCTGGTGGTGTTTCTCCGAGCCTACCTGGGGCAACGTCACGACGACCACTGCGAAACTGGGGAATGCCTTCAAAGCACGCGCCGCCGACTCACCGAAGCGCCGGTCTCGCGTCAAAAGGCAGGTGAAACCGGCGGCGAAAGCTTTGCCGACGAGTTCGCCATTCAGGAGAGACTTCCAGTCCAGCCGATCAGCCGTGTCGGAATTCACGCCCAGCTCTTTTAGGATTTCGACGAGATGAACGTCCATGTTGGCGTCAAGCAGCCACATGAAAAGAGTCGGCCAATTCGGATGCGACCTTCAAGACCTCAGGCAGCGCTTCATGCGGGAACGCATGGTTGAACGCGGCGTCGATGTCTTCGAGTGACATGCCATTCGAAAGACCTTCCAGGATCAGGGAGACCGATAGCCGGGTTCCCCTGATCGCCAGGCTTCCGCCTAAGAGTTGCGGGTCGGCCACGATCCATTTGTAGTCTTTGTAGGGGGCGGGTTCCCAGGCCATAAGGAGATCCTCGTCTTCATGATAAACCAAGCGCCTCACTCGGGGCTCCGGAATCAGAGAAGAAAACGCTGGTGTCCGAATGAACTCGATAGGGTGGTCACTATCTTAGGTCTTTCCTCTTGATTTTCTCAACAACCTCGGGCGTGCCACTGTTTTCTCTGTAACGAGGCAGGCCCAGAGGATCGAAAAATAACACAAGATCGGAGCTAATTCTTACGCTCTTCATCGAAAAACTACCAAAGTGCTTGCTGGTAATTCATCATACCGCCGCCAGAATTGGCCGGGCGTGCGGGGCTGAAACTCAAGACGTGGTTGGCCGGCTGAGGCGGGCCAACCAACCAGACTTGGCACGCTGAAAAAAGCAAAACATAGTTGGCCACGGATGAACGCCGATGAACGCGGATAGAACAAACGCCGTCTTATCTGCGTTCATCCGTGTCCATCAGCGGCGAATAAATGCAGCTTCTAATTCGACCGATAATTGATAAACTGCAAATCCAACCCGAAATCGCCCGACCGCAGCAGGTGCATTACTTCCTGCAGCGTGTCCCGATCCTTGCCGGCGACTCGCAGCAGGTCGCCTTGGATGGACACTTGCACCTTTTTCTTGCTGTCCTTAATCGCTTGCACGATTTTGCGGGCTTTATCCGCGTCGATTCCCTGTTGCAGCGTGATCTCCTGGCGCACGGTGGACCCGGCGGCAGGCGTGATGACTCCGTATTCCAGGCCTTTCAGCGACACTTTTCGCTTGATGAGCTTCTGCTCCAGGATTTCGATGACCGCTTTCAACTTGAAATCGTCGGCGCTGGCGAGCAGGATTTTGTTGTCCTTTTCCACCAACTGGATGGTGGAGTTGGACCCCTTCAAGTCATACCGCTGCTGGATTTCCTTGAGCGCCTGCTGGATGGCGTTGGACACTTCCGGGAGCTCGATTTTCGATACTACGTCAAAACTGTTATCAGGCATTTAGTGTCCTAATGCTACCAAAACTTTTTCCGTTATTTCACGAATCAGCGCGGGCAGCGCGGCATCGAGTGCCAGGGTAATGGCGGCTTCGATGCGCTCGGGATCGGCAGGAGCAGGTTCGGGGGCGACGGGCAGCGCCGTGCTCGGCATCGGGGATGCCTCGGCGATGGCCTCGGCGAACAGGCCTCGCGCCATCTGCGCTTCGGCGATCAGAGGGCGGATGGTCTGCATCACCACCGACGCTTCGAAAGGTTTTTTCAGAATCGCATCGCACCCGGCGCGGCGCGCTTCGTCTTCGTCGAATTGTTCAAGAAGCCCCGCAGTAAGGATCACGCGGACGTGGCGATGCAGGGACTTGACGTGCCGGCACAGTTCGAATCCATTGCGGCCGGGCAGGAAAACATCGGCGATCAGCAGGTCCGGGTCGACGTCGGCGAGGCGCAGGATGGCTGTTTCGCCGTTGGTGAGGCTGACCACTTCGAAGCCTTCTTCACGCAAGATGCGCTCGCCCATGCGCTGGGCGTGAGGGCTATCGTCGGCCAGGAGGATGATGCTCATTCCTGGCTGGAGGTTGTCTTGGTCAGATCGGTCTTGCTGGTCTTTTTCTTTTTCTTTTTCTTGTCGGCGGCGGCCGGTTTGTTAGCGCCCGCCGCTGCCGCCGTCACCTCTTCGGGCTTGGCCGGTTCCGGCTTCGCCGCGTTCGGATCCGCAGGCTTCGCGTTCGCGGGCAGCGTGGTGCGCGCATCCGGCTTGGTATCGAGAGCCGAGGTGCCGTTCGCCACCGGGGCGATGGTCACGTCGTTTACGCCCGTGACCGGGGTGGTGTTGGTGGCCGCGGTGCTTGCCGGGATGGGCACGCTCAGCGGTACCGACGCCTTCGGAGTGGTCATGGTCGGCATGCCGCTTTTCGCCGCGCCGCTGACGTCGGGGCCGCGTTTGAGAAATTGGGTATCGCGCGCGAGCAGACTGAGCTTCGTGCGATTCTCCTGCTCGAATCTCATGTGCGCGATCGCCCTCGGATCGGGCTCGGGGATGGGCATTTCCAGATCTTTCAGGCGCTTCTTCGACTGTTCCACCCACGGGCTGAGCGGATAATCGCGCACGATTTTCGCCAGCGCCTCGCCTTCCTTCTCGCGCGCGGGTTTACCCATTTTCCGCAAGGAATCGGCCTCTTCCCACAGCGCGAAATCGGCGCGGCTGAATAAAGGATACTGACCGACCACCGCGCCCAGCCGGTTGGCGGCGGCCGCGTTGGCGCCCTTGTGATGATAATAATCGCCGACCACCATTTCGTTCTGGGCCAGCGCTTCCTGAATGTTGCGCAGCTTCTGCTCGGTCTCCGGCACGAACTTCGAGTTGGGGAATTGGGTCACCAGCTGTTTGCACTCGTACTCGGCCCGCAGCGCGTTGTTCTGATCGCGGTCGGCTTTCTCCATCAGGCCGATGTGAATGTCGCAGATGCGTTTCTGCGATTCGGCGGCTTCTTCCATGGCCGGATAGAACAGGATGAAGTCCTTGTACTCGGCCTCGGCCTGCGCCATGCCGTGCGTGCCTCCTTCGCGATACCAACTGTCGGCGATGGCGAGCTTGGCCTTGGCCAGAAACTCGCTGGTGTCGTAAGTATTGATCAGGGTGTTGAGCGTCAGGCGAGCCAGCTCAAAGCGGCCCTTCTCAATATCGCGAATCGACTTGTCGTAGAGAAGCTTGTCGGGCTGCTGCGTATCCTTGGTAATCGGGTTCTCATACTTCTTGCGTTTGAACCCGCAGGCGGACGTGGCCAGCAACGAGGCAGCCAGCGTCAATACCACAGTCAATTTCGAAAAACGAATCATATGAAAAGAATCCTTACGACTATACCTTAATGGCCGACGCGTTCTGCGCCAGCGCGCGCATTTCCTCAAAAGCGGCCCGGGGATTCACAGTGTGAAAAATGGACGTCCCGGCCACCACCCATTCGACGCCCGCATCCACCACTTCCGCCACGTTCTGCGCGTCCACCCCGCCGTCGATCTCGATAGGGAAATGCAATCCGCGTTCCCTTTTCCGCGCCGCCAGTTGGCGAATCTTATGAAGCGAGTTGGGGATGAATTTCTGGCCGCCGAATCCCGGGTTCACGCTCATGACAAGAACATAGTCGGCCACGTCCAGCACCTCGTCCAGCGTCGAAACCGGCGTCGAAGGATTGATGACCACCCCCGCGCGCGCGCCTTCAGTCTGAATCATGCGCAGCGTGCGGTCCAGATGCACGCAGGCTTCCTGATGGACGATCACCTGGTCGGCTCCGGCTTCAATGAAAATGGGCGCGTAACGATCCGGGTCGGAAATCATCAGGTGGACGTCGAGGGTCATCCGCGTGACCTTCCTTAGCGACGCGATCACGGGCGGACCTAAGGTGAAATTGGGTACGAAATGGCCGTCCATCACATCCACGTGCAGCATCCGGCAACCGGCGGCTTCGAGCGGTGCGATCTGGTCGCCCAAGCGGGCAAAATCCGCCGCGAGGATGGATGGGAGGATCTCGACCATGTGCGTTTACACCAATGTTATCACGGCTGCGAAGAAGCCATCGCCGGGATCGCGCCCGGGCAGGCGCAGATGGGTTTCGGCGCGCAGGCGGAGGGACTGGACGACGTTCTGGTTCTCCTCGTTTTCGAGGGAACAGGTCGAGTAGACGATCCTGCCTCCGGGCCTCATGAAGCGGCGGGCCTGATCGAGAATGGCGCGTTGGCGGGCGGAAAGAATGTTCGCGTCGCCGGGCTTTAATCGCCATTTGATCTCCGGATTTCGCCCTAGCGTTCCGGTGCCGGAGCAGGGCGCGTCGATCAGGATACGGTCGAATTTTTTGGAGAAGGGAAGAGGCTGCGTCGCGTCGAGCACAACGCGCATCGCCGCGTCCGGCACCTCAACCAAGCGTTTCAGATATCGATCGCAGGCGACGACGCGCGCGCCCGCCTGGATCGCCTGTGCGGTCTTATTTCCCGGCGCGGCGCACAAGTCGAGCAACATCATTCCCGGCTCGATGGCGAGCAGCGGCACGATGGTCTGAGCACCGACGTCCTGCTGGCGGCCGGTCTCCGGATTGATATTCGTTTCCGGTTCGACGAGGGCGGAGCGCGCGATCTTGTCGGCGGCCTCGATGCCAAACTGCTTGTCCCATCGCGCCAGCATCC
>OCZT010002573.1_pt1 | contig 18691 bp, 15 predicted proteins | sample 1539031 | NCBI WGS metagenome assembly OCZT01 (sample SAMEA3539308, study PRJEB22396) | soil metagenome | biome: tundra; feature: field; material: soil | place: USA | collected 2010-05 | depth 0.15 m | reverse complement strand
CCGCCGCGTCCGCCGCCACCGCCGCCGCGCCCGCGTCCTCCGCCCGCGGCGCCGACGAGCCGCATCTCGAGCGCCTGGAGTTTCGTCGCGGCCTCGCCGGTCGCCGCCGCCTTCCTTGCCGTGAGGTCGGCCGCGAGCTTCTCGACCTTGGAGAGCAGCGCGAATACCTCGACGGCAAACGCCTCGCGCGCCTTCTGCTGTTCGAGCGTCACCGACGAGGCCGGATCGCCGCGCACGTCGAATGAGCGAGTCTCGACGACGGCTCCGTCCACTTCAAGCGCGACCTTGAACGTCCCCGGCGCGACGAGGATGCCGCGCTGTGCGATGTCGTGAGACGGAATCGGCAGTTGCACGAATCCGGACCGCTGGATTCCCGGTCCACCACCGCCGCCCTCCTCTCCGCCTCCGCCGCCGCCTCCCCGGCCGGCCATCCCCGGCGGCATCGCGAACCGCAGATCCCAGTTCACCCGGTGGATCACGCCGGTCGACGTGGGGCCGTTAATCTCGCGGATCACCGTTCCGGCCGTCCCGTTGCTGCTCACGACGAGCCGCACCTTCGACGCGGGCGCACCCAGCGAATACGTGAACGCCGCGCCCTCCGCGGGATTCTCCGCCGTGAAGAAGTAGTGATTCATGTTCGACACGTCTTCCCAGTAGAGCATGATCGTCGCGCGCGGCACCGCGAACAGATGCGCCCGTGCGGCGGCAACGGCCGGCGTCCAGTTTGCAATGGGCGATGCGTCGTCGAGGACCCAGATGCTCCGGCCGTGCGTGCCGAGGACGAGGTCCTTCGTGCGCGGCTGGATCACGATGTCGTCGTAGCGGGTCGTCGGCAGGTTGGCCTTCAATCTGCTCCAGTGCGCGCCGCTGTCGAGCGTCACGAACAGTGACCGCTCGGTGCCTGCAAAGAGCACGTTCGCCCTGCCGGGAAACTCGGCGATACTCCGCACCGACGCGTCGTCACCCGGGAGACCGTTCGTGACCATCGTCCACGTCTTGCCGAAGTCGGTCGTGCGCAGGACGTACGGCGCAAAATCGCCGTCGCGGTGCTCGTCGAACGTCACGTACGCGGTGCCGCGCGATGCGGAAGACGCGACGATCTTCCCGACGAATGCGCCGCCCCGTACACCGTGGATGTTCCTGCTCAGTTCCGTCCACGTGAGCCCGCCGTCGGTCGTGAGCTGCACGTTGCCGTCGTCCGTACCAACCCATAGCACCTTGGGGTCGACCGGCGACTCGGCGAAGTTCGAGATCTGGCTCGCCCCGTCGCCATCGTTGCGCGAGAGCTTGATGTCGCGGTTCAGGATGCCCATCATCGTGAGCGTGTCGCGATTGATCTGCCGCGTGAGATCCTTCGTGCGCGTCCACGTCGAACCGAAGTCGTGCGAGATGAGCAGGCGGTTCGCGCCGAGGTATACCGTGCCCGACGTGTGCTGTGACGCCATGACGGGCGCATCCCACGCGTAGCGATACGGTGGCTCGCCTGCGGGCGGACGAGGATTGAGCGCCTGGACGTCACCGGTGACCGGATCGACGAGCGAGAGACTCCCGCCGCTCGATGACGAATACACCTTGCGCCAGTTCGCGATGTCGACGGCCTTGCCGGTGCCGTCGCTGAACCCGATCTCGACCCAGTCCGAATTCAGGATGCCGAGCCAGTGGCGCGTCGCACTCGGGCCGCCCCACGAGTGATTGTCCTGGAAGCCGGCGTAGATCCAGTACGGATCGCGATTGTCCACGGCGATCCGATAGATCTGGCCGACGGGGATGTTGTTCATCCGCATATACGTCTTCCCCATGTCCCAGCTCTGGTGCAGGCCGCCGTCGCCCACCACGTAGATGTGCGCGGGATTCGTGGGGTCCACGCGAATGACGTGATGATCGGTCTTGAGGCCCACGTCGTACGTCGGGGACGTCGGCTCCTCTGCGAACGTCGCGCCGCCATCCTCGCTCTTGACGATGTAGGTGCCGGGAAGCCAGATGCGCTCGTCGTTGGTCGGGTCGATCGTCGGCTTGCTGTAGTACATCGGGCGCGGGTTCGTCGCGCTCATCCGCTTCCACGTCGCGCCCGCGTCCTCCGTTCGATAGGTACCCCCGGCGCCCGCGTGCTCGATGGTCGCGATGAGTACGTCCGGCTTGGACAGCGCGAGCGCGAGGCCGATGCGCCCCTTGTCGCCCGCAGGGATGCCGTTTTCGAGCTTCTTCCAAGTCGCGCCGCCGTCGATGGTCTTGTAGATCGCGCTCCCCGGGCCGCCGCCGTCGAACCCCCAGGCCTTCCGAAGGCGCTGGTACGTCGCGGCGTAGAGCACATTCGGATCGCGCGGATCCATCACGAGGTCCGTCGCGCCGGTGAGCGTGTCGACGAAGAGCACCTTCGTCCATGTCTTGCCCGCGTCGACGGTCTTGAACACGCCGCGCTCGGGGCTGCCGCGCCAGAGATTGCCGACCGCCGCGATGTATGCGGTGTTCGGATCCGTCGGGTGGAGCACGACTCGTCCGATCGACCGTGTGTCATGCAGGCCGAGATACGACCAGTGCTCGCCGCCGTCGGTTGACCGATAGACGCCGCCGCCCCATGACGAACTCTGGCGATTGTTGTTCTCGCCCGTCCCGGCCCAGATGATCCTCGAATCGCCGGCGAAGATGGCGAGCGAACCGAAGGTGTTGTCCGGCTGGTCGCCGAAGACGTCCTTCCACGTGAGGCCGTTGTTGGTGCTCTTCCAGATTCCGCCGGTCGCGGCGCCGACATAGAGCACGGCCGGATTCTTCGGGTCGATCTGCAGGTCGTGGATGCGGCCGCCCGTCGCGGCGGGGCCGATCGAGCGAAAGTGCAGGGAGTCGAACGGCGACGGGGCGCCCTGCGCGTAGGCTCCGAGGGGAGCGATCGCGAGAGTCGCGCCAATGAGGGCGGAGCGGACGGCGCTGCGCACGTTCGGGATCTCCTGAGGTGGGGGCAGTCGGCATCGACGATCGACCGGCTCTGGACAAACGCGCCGGAGCCGCCCGGCGTTCAGCCGCTCAACCCATGCGGTTCTTGGCCATCACACTCGGCGCCCGCGTCGGATATTGTCCGGAGAAGCACGCGTGGCAGAATCCTTCGGGTCCGCCCGGCACGGCGCCGAGCATCCCGTCGAGCGAGATGTAACCGAGCGAATCGACGCCGATGTTCTCGGCGATCTGCGCGAGGCTGAGATTCGCAGCGATGAGCTTCGACTTGTCCGGCGTGTCGATGCCGTACCAGCAGGGCCCGGTGATGGGCGGCGAGGAGACACGCATGTGCACCTCGCGGGCGCCCGCGGCGCGCACCAGCGCGACGATGCCGCGTGTGGTGGTGCCGCGCACGATCGAGTCGTCCACCATCACCACGCTCTTTCCCGCGAGCACCTCGCGCACGGGGTTGTACTTCACCTTCACCTTGGCGTCGCGTCCCGCCTGCGTCGGCTGGATGAAGGTGCGCCCCACGTAGTGATTGCGGATCAGCGCGTGCTCGAGCGGAAGGCCGCTCTCCTCCGAGAAGCCGAGTGCCGCTGCGTTCGACGAGTCGGGGACGGCGAACACAAGGTCGGAGCCGGGCGCAGGGTGTTCGACCGCGAGGCGCCGGCCGAGGGCGCGTCGTGCCCGATCCACGGAGCCCCCGAACACGCTGCTATCCGGGCGCGCGAAGTACACGTGCTCGAACACGCAACGGTGAAGCACCGGGGCAGCGCCCATCTGCAGCGTGCGGGTCCCGGTCCGGTCCACCGCGATGATCTCCCCGGGCTGCACTTCGCGCAGCAACTTCGCTCCGACGATGTCCAGCGCGCACGTCTCCGACGCGAACACCGTCGCGTCGCCGAGTTGTCCCATCACCAGCGGACGCCAGCCGTGCGGATCGCGCGCGGCGAGGAGCGTGTCGTTGATGAGCACCAGCAGGGAGAACGCGCCCTCGAGTCCCCGCAGCGCCTCGGCCAGCTGCTCCTCGGGCTTCGCCGCGGCGGATCTCGCGAGGCGGTGGACGATCACCTCCGAATCCATCGTCGAGCTGAAGATCGATCCCGCCGCCTCGAGCTGCGTGCGAATCTCCGGGGCGTTGACGAGGTTCCCGTTGTGCGCGAGGGCGATGTGGCCGCCCTTGAAATTCACGAGCGCCGGCTGCGCGTTCTCGAGCGTGGACGAGCCCGCGGTCGAGTAGCGCGTGTGCCCGATCGCGGTGGATCCCTGCAGCCCGCGGAGGGCGTCGGGCCCGAACTTCTCGCCGACGAGCCCCATCGCCCGCAGCCCGTGCGCCTCGCCGTCGCGCACCGCGACAATGCCCGCCGACTCCTGCCCGCGATGCTGGAGGGAATAGAGCCCGAGATGCACGAGTTCCGCCGCCGCGGCGTTGCCGCTGACTCCGAACACGCCGCACATCAGGCCGGTACTCCCGTGGTGGGCTCGGCCGAGACGCGCTCGGCCGGCGCCCGTTGCATCGCGAGCGGAATCGCGTCGTGGTAGGCGGCACTGAGATCGAGCAGCGGCGAACGCATGCTCTGGCCCGAAACCACGATGACGAGCCCCTCGTTCGGCGGCTTCACCGTGCCGATCTCGCGGGCGGGGATGCCGTGCTTCCTCGCGATCGCGAGGACGGCGGCGGCATCGCTGGTGGATACGATCGCGCGGCCCTGCGCCTCGCCAAAGAGGACGGCGCGCGAAGGGATGGCCTTCCACACCGTAAGGTCGACCATCGCGCCGTGCCGCGCGAGCGGATTCGCGATGCAGCACTCGGCCATCGCCACCGCAACGCCGCCCTCGCTGCAGTCGTGCGCGGAGTGCAGGAGTCCGGCGCTGATGCTCTCGTGCAGCGTCTCGACGAGCGCGCGCTCCCGCGCGAGGTCGCACGCCGGGGGCGCGCCCGCGACGACGCCGTGGATCCAGGCCAGGTACTCGCTGGCGCCGAGCTCGTCCGTCGGTTCCCCGAGCAGGATGATCGCGTCCTCGGGCTCGCGGAATTCCATCCCGATTGCGCGGGAGACATCATCGAGGAGGCCGACCATGCCGATCGTCGGCGTTGGGTACACGGCGCCGGCCGGACTCTCGTTGTAGAGCGAGACGTTGCCGCCGGTGACCGGCGTGCCGAGCGCGACGCACGCCTCGCCCATGCCGGCGAGCGCCTCGCGGAACTGGAAGAAGATATCGGGCCGCGTCGGATTGCCGAAGTTCAGGCAGTTCGTGATCGCCATCGGCCTGGCCCCGACGCACGCGACGTTGCGCGCCGCTTCGGCCACCGCGATGCGTCCGCCCACGCGTGGATCGAGGTAGACGTAGCGGCCGTTGCAGTCGGTCTTCAGCGCGAGCCCCTTCTTCGTGCCGCGGATGCGCAGGACCGCGGCGTCGCCGCTTCCGGGTCCGACCACCGTGTTCGTCCGCACCGTCGAGTCGTACTGCCGGTACAGCCATCGCTTGCTCGCGATCGTAGGCGACTCGAGGAGCCGGCGCAGCGTCCACGCGGCGTTTCGCTCCTGCGGCAAGGACGGAATGGCGCGGACGTCGCGTCCGCGCAGGGCGACGATCGCGTCGCTCTCGCGTGCGTCCGGATGGTACTGCGGACAATCGGTGACCAGTCGTGTCCCGGGGAACTCCGCCACCACGCGATCGCCCTCGGTCACGCGATAGACCGGCTCGGCGATCACTTCGCCGATCACCTCGGCGGTGAGGTCCCATTTCGCGAGGATCGCGCGGACCTTCTTCTCGCGTCCCTTGATCGCGACGACGAGCATGCGCTCCTGCGACTCGCTCAGGAGGATCTCGTAGGGTGTCATGCCCGATTCGCGCACGGGAACCTTCAGCGTGTCGATCGTGACGCCGACGTCGCCGCGCTCGGCCATCTCCGCGCTCGACGAGGTCAGTCCGGCCGCGCCCATGTCCTGAACGGCCACGACGTGCCCGGACGCGATCAGCTCGAGCGTCGCCTCGAGCAGCAGCTTCTCCGTGAACGGATCGCCGACCTGCACGCGAGGCCGCTTGGCGTCCGTCTCGTGCGAGAGATCTTCCGACGCGAACGACGCACCATGGATGCCGTCGCGACCGGTGCGCGCGCCCACCGCCATGATCGAGTTCCCCACGCCCTGCGCCTTCGCGCGGATGAGATCCTCCTCGCGGAGTATGCCGACGCACATCGCGTTCACGAGCGGATTCCCCTCGTAGGCCGCGTCGAACATGACGTCGCCGGCGACGGTCGGCACTCCCATGCAGTTGCCGTAGTCGCCGATGCCGCGAACGACTCCGGCCACGAGGTAGCGCACGCGGGGCGTGTCGAGCGACCCGAATCGTAGCGAGTTGAGCATCGCGATAGGCCGCGCGCCCATCGTGAACACGTCGCGGAGAATGCCGCCGACTCCCGTGGCCGCGCCCTGATACGGCTCGACCGCCGACGGATGATTGTGCGACTCGATCTTGAACGCGACGGCTAGCCCGTCCCCGATCGAGATCACGCCCGCGTTCTCGCCAGGCCCCTGCAGCACATACGGCGCGGCCGTCGGAAGCTTTCGGAGCAGCGGACGTGAATGCTTGTAGGAGCAGTGTTCGCTCCACAGGGCGCTGACGATCCCGAGTTCGGTAAACGTCGGCGTGCGGCCCAGCATCTTCACCAGCCGGTCGTACTCGTCCCGCGTGAGCCCGTGCTCGGCGACGAGCGCCGGCGTAATAGTGGGATCGCCGGGGCGGGGAAGTGGCGTCAAGGTTTCTTCGTCTGTGCAGGGGTGGACTTCTTGCTGGTGTCGGCAGCCTTCGGAAGCTGCAAGGCCTTAGTGCTCTTTCCCTTCGCGATGGCCGCCGCGGCGGGGACCGGCGCGGGCGACGAACTCTTCCCGGTGTACCTCCGCCGCGACGAGCGGAATACCGCGTCGACGACCTTGTCGTGCTCGAGGGCGACCATGTCGCTCATCCCCATCTTCTTTTCCTCCCCGTTCCGATAGTACAGGTAGGTGGTCGTCCCTTTCGAGTGCTCCGACGCCGGCGGTCCGAGCCTGGCGATGACCTGTTGCTTCGTCATCCCGGGGTCGATGGACGCTTGCGCGCCGGCGCTGCCGGCGAAGGCCACGAGGAGGAGTGCGACGGATGTGATGCGGCGCATGAGCGGTCTCCGGTCAGGCGTGAGCTGCGACCAGCAGCGATTCGAAGAGGACGAGCCCGTCCGTGGAGCCCAGGAGCGGATCGACGGCGCGCTCGGGGTGGGGCATCAGGCCGATGACGTTGCGGGCGGCGTTGCACACTCCGGCGATGTTTCGCATGGCGCCGTTCGGGTTCGCGTCCACCGTTGCCTCTCCCTTGCCATTGACGTACCGGAACAGCACCTGGTCACCGTTCTCGAGCGCATCCAGCACCTCCTCGCCGGCGGCGAATCGTCCCTCGCCGTGCGCGATCGGCATCGTGAGGCACTGCCCCCGCGTGGCCGCGGCCGTGAACGCCGTGTTCGTATGCTCAACCCTGATGGTCACCGGCATGGACCGGTAGCCGACGTCGTTCCGCAATAGGGCGCCGGGCAACAGGCCTGCCTCGCAGGCGATCTGGAAACCGTTGCAGATGCCGAGCACGACCCCCCCCCGCTTCGCGTGCGCGGCGACTTCGCGCATGATGGGGCTGAACCGGGCGATGGCGCCCGCGCGCAGGTAGTCCCCGTACGAAAATCCGCCGGGGAGTATCACGACGTCGCTGTCCTGGAGATCGTGGTCCTTGTGCCAGAGCATGACCGCCTGCTCGCCGAGCTGGTCGACGACCGCGTGGAACGCATCGTCCTCGCAGTTGGAGCCGGGGAACCTGACGATGCCGACCTTCATTCCTTGGCGACTCCCGCGATCTCGAAGTCTTCGGTGACAGGATTGGCGAGCAGGCGCTCGCACATGGTGCGGACGCTCGCTTCCGCCGTCGCGGCGTCCTTGGCGCCGGTCTCGATGACCAGGTGGCGGCCGACGTGCACCTCGCCCACGGCGGCAAAACCAAGCGTATGGAGCGCGTCCGCGACGGCCTTGCCCTGGGGATCGAGCAGGCCGCGGCGCGGAATGATGTGAACGGAGACTCGAAACCGCGTCATGCGGTGGGTTCCTCAGGGAGTGTGCGTTCGGGTTTCTGGCGTGGCGAGCGGAACCGGCGGCGGCGCTTGCGCCGCGGCGTCCCGTCCTCGCCCATGGAGTCGTCGCGCTCGGCGTCGAACAGGTCGTCGCCGGCCGCATCGTCCTCACCGTGTTGCGGCCGGTCGAGCAGGCCCTTCACCACCGACGCGACGACACCGTAAATCACATACAGCATGCCCGCGGGAAAGAAGAAATCCTTCGGCAGGAAGATGAGCCCTATCACGAGTCCGACGAACGCGACCAGCCCGAGCGCACCGCGAATCGTTCTGATACTGAAGGTCGGCAGCGCCGGATACGGCACGTTGCTGATCATCAGGAATGCGAGGCCGACGATGAGCAACCGGACGTTGTTGAACGGCCACGGAAGCTCGCTCAGGATGGTTTCACTGTAGAGCGACGTCTGGCTGAACCAGAAGTAGGTCACGAGCACGCCGGCGGCGACCGGGCTCGGAAGCCCGCGGAAGTACGTCTTTGCCCGGCCAGCCTGCTCGACGTTGAATCGCGCGAGTCGCATCACGGCGCACGCCGAGAACAGGAAAACGAAGATCCAGTCGAAGCCGTCTCGGCGCAGCGCGGCGAAGTAGATGAGGATCGCCGGTGCGAACCCGAAGGAAATCGCGTCGACGAGCGAGTCGAGCTCTTCGCCGAACCGGCTTCCCGTGTTCGTCGCGCGCGCCACGCGGCCGTCGATCGCGTCGCATATCGCCCCGACGATGATGTACCAGACCGCGCGCTCGTGATCGCCGCGCTCCGCCGTCACGATGGCGAGCACGCCGAAGAAGAGGTTCGCGAGGGTGAAGCTGTTCGGCAGCATGACCATCGACGGGCGCGGCAGCCGCGGACGGCGCATCAGGGGAGCTCCGCCAGGACCGTCGTGCCCGCCACCGGCCGCTCACCGATCTTCACGCGCACCCTCGCGTTGGTGGGAACGAACACGTCCACCCGGGAGCCGAATCGAATGATCCCGAATCGCTCGCCCTGCCGCGCGTCATCGCCCACCTTGCTGTAGGTCACGATGCGCCTGGCGATCGCGCCCGCGATCTGGCGCACCAGGATCAACCGGCCCCGGGCTGCAATCCCCACCGACATCTGCTCGTTGTCGAGGCTCGCCTTGTCCGCGGCCGCATTGATGAACTTGCCGGGGTTGTAGTGCACGTACTGCACCGTGCCGTCCACCGGGTAGCGGTTCACGTGCACGTTGAAGATGTTCATGAAGATCGAGATCCGCGTCGCCTTGCCGTGCACGAACGAGGGCTCGTCGACGTCCGCGATCATCACCACACGGCCGTCCGCGGGCGAGATCACCAGCGACTCCCCTCGCTCTCCGGTGCGCTCGGGGTCCCGGAAGAACCAGGCGACCCAGACCGCCACGATCGTCAGCACGAACGCCAGCAGCCAGAGGGGCCACGACCGGCGCATCAGGGCCAGCCCGTAGCATCCCGCGGCGATCGCCGCGGCGATCAGGATGAAGGGGATGCCTTCGCGGGCGACGTTCATTCGGCTCCACGGACCGGCAGCGGCGCACCGGTGATCCGCCGGAAGGCATCGAGATAGCGGTCGCTCGTCTCCGTCACCACGGCGGCGGGCAGGGTCGGCGGCGGCGCGTTGCCGTCCCACCGCCCGGCCTTCCGCTCGGCGTCGAGCCAGTCGCGCAGCGGCTGCTTGTCGAAACTCGGCTGCGTGCGGCCGGGCTGATACTTGTCCGCCGGCCAAAAGCGCGAGCTGTCGGGGGTGAGCACCTCGTCGATCAGAATGATCTTCGCTCCCACGTGGCCAAACTCGAACTTCGTGTCGGCGATGATGATGCCGCGCGACGCCGCGATGTCGCGGCCGCGGGAGTACACATGCCGGCTCAACCTCTCGAGCTCGGCGGCCGTGGCGTCGCCGAGCTCGCGCCGCATTTGCGCGATCGTGATGTTCTCGTCGTGGCCGCTCTCGGCCTTCGTCGCGGGGCTGAACACCGGCGTCTCGAACCGGTCGCTCTCCGCCATGCCGGGGGGCAGTCGTTCGCCCGCCAACGTGCCCTTGGCGTGGTATTCCTTCCAGGCGGACCCCGAGAGGTACCCGCGCACGACGCACTCCACGGGGAAGACCTCCGTGCGGCGGCAGAGCATCGCGCGCCCCTCCAGCATCGCCCGGTGCGGCGCCAGCACGGGAACTTCCTTCACGATCGCGCCGGCGTCCGCGCTGAGCATGTGATGGGCCACGTCGCCCTCGAACTGCCGCAGCCACCACGCGGTGATCTGCGTCAGCACCGCACCCTTGTGGGGCACGAGTTCGTTCATCACCACATCGAAGGCGCTCACGCGGTCGCTGGCGACGAGCAGGAGGCGCTCGGCGTCCACCGCGTAGACGTCGCGCACTTTTCCACGCCGTATGCGTTCGAGCGGAAGCTCCGTGCGGCCCACGACGACGGTCATACGCGAACCTCTTCGGGCGCGCGTGGATCGACCCCCGCGCGCTGCAGGATGGGATGGACTACTTCGGCCAGGAATTCGTCGACCTGCTGGGCCGCCCGCCCGGTGAACCTCTCCGCATCGGCGGCGGCGCGAAGATCGTGAACCGGGACCCCGAACGCCTTGTCGCCGGCCAGGCGATCGAGCATGTCGTTCTTCGCGCCGTCATCCTTCATGGCGCGCGCCGCGGCGACGCTGTGCTTGCGGATCACCTCGTGTGCCCGCTGCCGGTCGCCGCCCGCCTCGACCGCGCGGACGATGAGCGCTTCGGTCGCCATGAACGGAAGCTCGTCCGCGATGCGTGCGCGGATGCGCGCCGGGTGCACTTCAAGACCCGCGGCGATGTTCTCCATGAGGATCAGCACGGCGTCCGTGGCCAGGAACGATTCGGGGATGGCGATGCGCCGGTTCGCGCTGTCGTCGAGCGTCCGCTCGAAGAACTGTACACTGTGCGTCTGGTTGGCGTTCGGTTCGAGGGAGAGCACGAGCCGTGCGAGGGCGTTGATGCGCTCCGACCGCATGGGGTTCCGCTTGTACGCCATCGCGCTCGAGCCGATCTGTTCCTTCTCGAACGGCTCCTCGATCTCGCCGAATGCCTGCAGCATCCGGATGTCGCCCGCGAACTTCGCCGCGCTCGCCGCGATGCCCGCCACCACGTCCAGCACCTGCGCGTCGATCTTCCGCGAGTAGGTCTGACCGGTGACCGGCAGGGACGCGTCGAACCCCATCGCCTGCGTCACGCGGCGGTCGAGGTCGCGCACCTTGGCGTGATCCCCCTTGAACAGCTCGAGGAAGCTCGCCTGCGTCCCGGTCGTCCCCTTCACGCCGCGGAGCGGGAGGTGCGCGAGGCGGAAATCGAGGTCCTCGAGGTCGAGGACGAGATCCAGCATCCAGAGGGTCGCACGTTTGCCGACCGTGGTCAGTTGCGCGGGCTGCAGGTGCGTGTAGCCAAGCGTCGGCTCGGCGCGCCAGGTGGATGCGAACTTCGCGAGCGCCCGCAGCACGGAAACCACGCGCGACCGCAACAGCCCGAGGCCGCGCCGCATTTGAATCAGGTCGGCGTTGTCGGTGACGTACGCGCTCGTGGCGCCCAGATGGATCACCCCGCGCGCCGCCGGCGCGGCATCACCGAAGGTGTGCACGTGGGCCATCACGTCGTGGCGAAACCGCTTCTCGTACTCGGCGGCCTTCGCAAAATCGATGTCGTCCAGGTGCCCCCTCATGTCGGCGATCGCCGCGGCGGGAATCTCCACGCCGAGTTCGCGCTCGGCCTCCGCGAGCGCGAGCCAGAGCCGCCGCCAGAGACCGTGGCGCGTCTGCGACGACCAGAGCGACAGCATCGCCGCCGAGGCGTAGCGCTCGGCGAGCGGCGTTTGATAGCGATCGTGGGTCATCGAATCGAGAAGTCGGTGTAGAGCGTCCGCCCGCCACGCTCGACCCACATACGGGACTGGCCCTTCCCGGCGAGAGATTCGAGCACGCGTTTCGCCTGCTGCGCGTCGGTCACGCGTGTGTTGTTGATCTGCACGATCACGTCGCCCGATTGGAGACCGAGACTGTTGGAAACGGTCTGCGAGACCGTCGTGATGAGCGCGCCCTGTGGGTTCTTGATGTTCCGCTCGGCGCGAATCGCCGGTGTCAGCGAGATGAGCTCGAGATCCTTGAGCACGGCGACTCGCGGCGCGTTGACTTCGGGGAAATCCGCCACCTTCACCTGAAGCTGGATCTCGTGGCCCGCCCGGCGCACCACGAGCGGCACGACGTCATCCACGTGCAGCTCAAGCAGCTCGGCGTCCCAGTCGTACGTGTTCTTGAGCACCCGGTCGCTCGCGCGCACCAGCACGTCGCCGGGCAGCAGGCCGGCCTCGGCTGCCGGTGATCCGGGCACGACCTCGCGAATCGGCGCGCCGGACGTGAGCGCGCTTTTCGTGAGCGCCGCCTGCTGCGGATACTCCATGCGCACGCCAATCCACGGTTTCCGGACCTTCCCGTGCGCCAGCAGGTCGTCCGTCACGCGCCGCGCCCGGTCGATGGGAATCGCGAATCCGAGGCCCACGTTGCCGCCGCTGGGTGAGTAGATCGAACTGTTGACCCCGATGACCTCTCCCAGCGCGTTGACCAGCGGCCCGCCGGAGTTGCCGGGATTGATGGCCGCGTCGGTCTGGATCATGTCCACGTACACGCCCTGGCCCTCGCCGCGCGCCGTGAGATTGCGCCCGGTCGCGCTGATGACTCCCGAGGTCACGCTCGGCTCCGTGTTGCCGAGAATGAAGCCGAACGGGTTGCCGATGGCGATGGCCCACTCGCCGATGAGCAGGTCTCGCGACGTGCCGAGCGTCGCGACGGGCAGTTTCCGCGCGTCTATCCTGAGGACGGCGAGGTCGTTCTGTTCGTCGATACCGACCAGCCTGGCAGGGTACGACGTGCCGTCCCGCAGCGCGACGCTGATCTTGGTCGCGCCGGCGACCACGTGCGCGTTCGTAACGATGACGCCGTCCTCACGCACGATGAATCCCGATCCGATGCCGGCCTGTACCTGCTGTCCGCTCTGCGCGCCGAAAAAGAAGTCCCACGGCGACGCCGCCACGTGCTGAACGACTTCGGTCTGCACGGTCACCACCGACGGTGCGACCTTTTGCACGGCGTCCGTGATGGCGGTCCGGCGCTGATTGTTGATCGCCTGCGCAGAGGCCGCCGGCGCCCGCACCGCCTGTGCGTGCGTCATCGAGGGCGAGGCCCCCTCGCACGCGACCAGCGCGGGGACGGCGCAGGCGAAGAGCAGCGGTCGGAGGCTCATTTCGAGCGCCGCGCCTTTGGACGGCGGCTGATATCGCCGAGGAAGCGGTCGAGGCCGCGGTCGGTCAGCGGATGCTGCAGGAGCGCGCGGAGCGCCGCTGGCGTGACGATGGCCACGTCTGCGCCGGCGACGGCGCACGCGGCGAAACTCGATGCGCTCGAGGGTCCGGCCGCGGCGATGTCGCATTCGGTAACGGAGTGTCCGAACGCAGCGCGAAGGTCGCGGACGAGCTCGGCGCCATTCTGGCCGACCGATTCCAGCGTGTCGATCGCGATGGTGACCATCGACGCGCCCGCCTTGGCGGCGAGGATCCCCTGCGCGCTCGAATAGACGAGCGTGGCCGCGACGCGCACGCCGTCGTTGGCGAGCCGCCGGATGGCGGGCACCGCGTCCTCGATGAACGGGATGGCGACGATGAGGTGGTCGACGACCTTCGCGAGTTCGCGCGCGCCCTTGTAGATGTCGTTGGCGCCGATGGCGGGTACGCTCGCGCAGACCGGCAGCGTCGTCGCGCGAGCGATCTCCGTCACGACTTCCCTGGCGTCCGCGGTCGGGAGCTCCGTCGCGATGATCGTGGGCGTCGCCACCACGCCGTCGATGAGGGACGCGGCGGTGGCCCAGCGGATTTCATCAAGCGACGTGGTGGCGAGGAAGATGCGCATCGGGTGTTGGTCGCTCGGTTGTCAGGCGGTGAGGTAAAGATCGTCGAGGTAGCTGACGTGCTCGAGAAACAGTCCGTGAGGCGGAGCCGGCGGCGAGACTTCGTCGTTGGCCGACGCGACGAGCAGCGCTTCGTACTCCTCGCGTGACCGCCGACCACTCGCCACGTCGAGCATCGTGCCGACGAGAAAGCGCACCATGTGATGCAGGAACCGGTTCGCTTCGATGTCGAGCACCAGCCCGCCGTGTTCCGGCGAATCGCGCCAACGGCAGCACCGCACATCGCACCGGTGATCGTCCGTCGCGGGCGCCGTTCCGCGCACCGCGAATCCGAAGAACCGATGCTGACCCATCGTCCGCTCTGCACACCAGTCGAGCGCTTCGCGGCTGAGGGCCCGGTCCGCCTTCGTCCAGGCGTATTCCCACCGCCGGCGAAAAGGAGAGTGCGTTGCCTCGTCGAGCCCCACCGCGTAGCTGTAGCGACGTCCGGTCGCGCTGAAACGGGCGTGGAAGCCGGGCTTCATCTCCAACGCCCGCGCCACCCAGACGTCGCCGGGGAGCTGGCTGTTGACCGCGCTGCGCAGCCGCTCCGCCGTCCAATGCCCGGGCACCTCGACGCCGGCCACCTGGCCGCGCGCATGCACCCCGGCATCCGTCCGTCCGGCGCCCGTCACGCGCACCGGTTCGTCGCACAGGCGGGAAAGTGCCTCCTCAACCACGCCTTGCACCGTTCGCTGAGCCGGTTGCACCTGCCACCCGGCGAAGTCGCGGCCATCGTAGTGCAAAACGAGCTGCAGCGTCCGTCCCGCCATCGTGGGAAAACTAGCCGTGCGCACGAGTGACTTCAAGCGAGCGCGATCGCCGAACCGATTGACTTTGCTCGACGTACGCCGCAACCTTCGGCTCCCGTCGCGCAATCGCACGGGAACCGCGCTCACCGGGACGACATGCCTCCACAGACCCTCGCCACGCTCGCGTACTCCCTGAGCTCCGCGACCGATGTCGATGAGGCTTTCGTCGCGCTCTCCGAGGCGCTCACCGAGACGGATCGCGGGTCGCGCCTCGCGCTCTTCCGGCTCGACTCGAAGCGCGCGATGCTGTGCGAACGCGCGCTCGTGGCCGAGGGTGCGATCGATCGCGCGGCCCTCCAAGCCTCGCTCGACCAGTTTCCAAAGGAGATCGGGCGCACCATCGCCCGCGGCGGCATGTTCGCCGACCTCGCGGAGGAATCCCCCGGATTCGCGCGCATGCTCGCCCTCCCCGGAGCAAGCGACAACGAATGGCTCTCGGTGATCGGGCTTCTGGTGGACGGCCAGCTCGCCGGCGTCATCGCGCTTCTGGAACCCAGGCGCGCCTTCGGCACGCGCGTCTCCGAGCGGTTCGCATACATGGTGGCGATGTTCGAGCTGGCGTTCATGCGGTTCGCTGAGCGCGACGCACGCCTCGAAGCCGTGCAGACGCTCGAGGAAACCACGCAGAAGGTTCACCGCGACTATGTCGCCAGGCTCGCCTCCGCCGAGGACCAGCTGCGCGAGGCGCAGCGCGTGCCCACGCCGGGCACGGCAGGCGAAGCCGCCGCGCTCTCCCGCGATCGCGAGGACGCGCGAATCACGGAGGAGACGCGACGCGCGGCCAGGAAGCTCGTCGTGCTCGAACAGCAGCTCACCGCCTCGGTCGGAGCGCTCGAGCAGGCACACGTCGAGCTGCACCGCAAGAACGAAGCGCTGCGACAGCGCACGCGCACACTCTACCTCCTGGATCGCGTGCTGACGCTCGCCGCCGCCCTCGAAGAACCGCGGCGCCTGGCGGAAGGGCTGCTCGCGCTGGTCGGCGACGACATGCAGGCGCAGCGGTGCTCGCTCTTCCTGCTGGTGCCCGGAGACGCGAAGACGATGTACCTCGCCGCAGGCCGCGGCCTCGCCCCGCACGTCAAGGAGGGATCGCTCATCACGGTCGGGGAGGGTGTTGCCGGCAAGGTCGCCGAGTCTCGCGAGCCGCTGCTCGTGATGGACGCCGGCGAGGACGCCGTGCCTCACCCGCTGCTCGGCGACGAGTATCTCACGACGGGCTCGTTCATCAGTTTCCCGCTCGTGCTGCACGACGAACTGCTCGGCGTGGTCAACGTCACGAACCGCGCGCAGCACGGCGTCTTCGTGGAGGACGACGTCGAGCGCGTGCGCCTCCTCGGCTTGGTGATCGCGCTGATCGCGCGCGAGGTGCGGCTTCCCGAGCGCCTGCACGGGACGATCGCGGACGGCCCGTGACGGCGACGACGTCGCCGCCGCTCCGGGCCGCGCTGCGCCGCATCGCCGCGGGAGAATCGCTCACCACCGAGCAGGCCACCGCAGCCTTCAACGCCGTCATGGCAGGGGAAGGCACCGGCGCGATGCTAGGCGCGCTGCTGATGGGCCTGCGGGTCAAGGGTGAGACTGCGGACGAACTCGCCGGCGCCGCGCTCGCGCTGCGGAGCGCGATGACCACCCTCGCGACGCCGCGTCCCGGCGACCTTGTGGACACATGCGGAACCGGCGGCGGCGCGATGACCACGTTCAACATCTCGACTGCGGCCGCGCTCCTCGCCGCCGGCGCCGGTGTTCGCGTCGCCAAGCACGGCAACCGGTCGCACACGACGCGCTCCGGCAGCGCGGATGTCATCGAGGCGCTCGGCGTCGCGATCGATGTGCCGGTCGAGCGGATGGCGGACGTGCTCGATCGCGCGGGACTCGTGTTCATGTTCGCGCCGACCATGCACCCCGCCATGCGTCATGTCGGGCCGGCGCGCCGCGAGATGGCCATCGAGACGCTGATGAATCTCGTGGGGCCGCTTGCGAACCCCGCGGGCGCCGGACGTCAGGTCATCGGCGTCGCGTCCGCGGGGCGGCTCGAGCTGGTCGCGGGCGCCCTCCAGCGGCTCGGCACCACACATTCGCTCGTGGTGCACGGCACGCCGGGAATGGACGAGATCTCGCCGCTGGGTCCGACGTCGATCATCGAACTTCGCCAGCACGACCTTACACGCTGGACCCTGGACCCCGGGGCGTTCGGATTCGCGGACATGCACGCCGGCGAACTCGCCGGCGGCGACCCCAAGGAGAACGCGGCGCTCATCGAGCGCGTGCTCGCGGGGTCGGGGCCCGCGGCGGCGGAGGCTGCGGTCCTGCTGAACGCCGCCGGCGCGATCTACGTGAGCGGAGCCGCGACGTCGTACGCGGCCGCGCTGGAGCTCGCCCGTGCGGCATTGAAGCGTGGAGCGGGGAGTGGCGCGCTGGCCAGGCTCAGGGCTGCCGCGCCGCACGGCTGAGCGCGCCTGCCGGCGCCGTGAGCGGCGCGACTAGTAGCGCCGCAATACTCCGACGACGATCCCCTGGACCCGCATCTGGCTCTCCTGCACATAAATCGGCTGCAGCTGTCCGTTGGATGGCTGGAGCCTGATGCGTCCATCGCGTTCCCGGTAGTAGCGCTTGACCGTCGCGGAGTCCCCGTCGAGCATCGCGATGACCATCTCGCCGTTGTCCGCCGCCTGCCGATCGTGGACGACGACAAAGTCGCCGTCGCTGATGTGATCCTCGATCATCGAGTTTCCGCGGACCTTGAGCACGTAGTGATTGCCCGCTCGCGTGACGAAATCCCGCGGAACCGCGACCGTCTCGCCCACCGACACTTCTTCGATCGGAACGCCGGCGGCAACCGCGCCGAGCAAGGGAAGCTCGACGGCCTGCGGGGTCACGTCGGAGGTCAGGATCTCGATGGCGCGGCTCTCGTTGTAGCTCCGCTTGATGTAACCCTTTCGTTCCAGGTTGCTGAGGTGTTCGTGGACCGTCGCGAGCGAGTTATAGTTGAACTGTTCGGCGATCTCCTCGAAGCTGGGGGCGTAGCCGTTGGCCGACCCATAGCTCGTGAGGTAGTCGAGGATCTCGCGCTGGCGCTTGGTGAGCGGCATGACGTCGTCCCTGGTTGTTGAATGACTGCATGACGGTGGCTCCGCTCAGCGCGGAGGCTGCTTCGTAATAAGCTGACGCCCGAATATCAACCGAAGTAACTCTACCCGAACATTGACCGAACCGCAAGAGATGCACGCCGCCACGACCGCCTGGACATTTCCGCTTGGACCGCTCGGGGAGCTCACGGCGGCCGCGGAGACGCGTGCCGGGGAGTTGGCTCCGTTCGGTTCGGCCCTCGAGCTGGCCGCCGCGGCGGCGGCGCCGGTCGCCTCGTTCGCGGCTGCGTTGCGGGGCGCCGACGTGACCGTGATCGCGGAGCTCAAGCGGCGCAGTCCCAGCAGGGGCGCGATCAACGAGGCGCTCAATGTCCCCGCGAGGGCGGCCGAGTATGCGGCGGCCGGCGCGGCGGCACTCTCCGTCCTCACCGAGCGGTCGCGGTTTGGCGGCTCGCTCGCCGACCTGCGCGCAGTGGGAGCCGCCGTTCGCCTGCCGCTGCTTCGAAAGGACTTCATTGTGAGCCGGCTGCAGCTGCTCGAGGCGCGGAGCGCCGGCGCGTCCGCAGTCCTGCTGATCGCCCGCGCGCTGCCGCCCGAGCGCCGCGCGACGCTGGCCGCGGAGGCGGGCGCGCTTGGCCTCGACGTGCTGCTCGAAGTGCGCGACGAGCGCGAGCTCGAGCAGGCGCTCGACGTCGCCCGTGCCGTGATCGGCATCAACAACAGGAATCTCGAGACGCTCGTGATGGACGACGCG
>OCZT010002571.1_pt1 | contig 18693 bp, 11 predicted proteins | sample 1539031 | NCBI WGS metagenome assembly OCZT01 (sample SAMEA3539308, study PRJEB22396) | soil metagenome | biome: tundra; feature: field; material: soil | place: USA | collected 2010-05 | depth 0.15 m | reverse complement strand
GCAGGTCGGCGAAGCAAAACTGCGCGTTCTTCCCACGGCAGTCCGTCAGATGTTGCGCGATCAATTCGCCGAATCCGAGCCGCTCGTCGAGTTCGCGCACCAGGATCAGGCCACCGTCCGAAGTGACGCGGGAGCCTTGGAACTCGACCTTGAGAGAGGCGTTGAAGGAGAGCTGAAAGGGCCGATTTTGTATCTCACCCATTGGGTACTGACCTCCGGAGCGTCTTCATCGCATTCACACCCCTATGAATATTGACGATGGCGACGATCCAAGGTTTCATAATTAAGGCTCAAAATGGGAATGTGGGTTAAATCCCGAACAGGTCCGATGCTCGGCTTCAAGAACTTTGATTGCGCAGCTACCACGATCGCCGGCCTCGAACTGCTCCGCCGTATTCACAAAGGACAATTCGCCTTGGGGCGTCTCCGACTCAAGAATCAAACTGCCCCTGCGATCTGGAATGCGGTTCTCGCCGCATAGTCTCTACCTCTCCATCGACCTAGCTGCGCCTCATGAATATATTTGCACCAGAACCCTACGTCTTCAGTCAGATCGAACTTCTACTGAATCTGATACTCCAGCCAGAACTTGGCTCATTCTGTTGGGGGCGGTTGTAAAATGGCTCGCGTCGCTTAGCGCGGCAACGTTGACGAAAGGGTAACCACCGATTTGGCACCACCTATTTGGCAACATTCTCGCATGCCTTCGGCGTTGATGATGTTGCGTATTCCCTCAGATTGTCGGTGACAGGATTTCTGTAAATTGATTGGCAGCATGGCGTCACACCCGGCGGCAGCATTGGATTGAAACGGTTGGGAGAATTCGTTGTATTCGGCGGGTCAGGTCCGGGCTGCCGTCACCCCGGCATGCGGCCAGCATCGCGGCGGGGCTCATACCCATGCCCCCGAGCTATGTAGAAGCGTATGAGTACACCGAAGTGAGTCAGCGATCGCGGTGCGGCGCGGATCTGGAAATCATGGTCCGGAATCGTAGCAGAGCTCGAAGAGACCAGAAAAACCAAGAGTTTGTAATGTGTGCAGAGCTGTGCATTCCTATGCCCGAGAATTGCAAATTAATTTGGCGCACTTTTGCGCGCGGAGAAAAGTTGATCAAGAAGCTTGGGCCGGTCGAGCGTCTGTTCTTGCCTATGCGGCCCAGCGATCTTGGAGACTCCTGCTACAAATCAATTCTGTTTGCATGACGAAGCTGCACTGGCCCTAGCAGGCCGGATGGCAGCAGGGTGCTGGTCTCCTCCCATTGGCGCGAAGAGGAGAAAGTGAGGCGGCCGGTCGGGCTTCGCTGCCGGTCGAGTACCCACTGTGGCCAGGTTCTGATTACACCGTCTGATGTACGATCACTGTCCTGCGGGACATGCTCGTCGCCAATCAGACGGTTTGACCAGCAATTGATGACGCGAATTTCGAGGTTATTTTGCCCATTAAGAAGCGCTCCGGTGACATCGACGCGATGCGGTGCGCTCCAAACGATGCCAAGATCCTTTCCATTCACTATTACCGTACCAATTACAGCAACGCGACCGAGATCGAGCCATGTTCGGATATCGTGCGCAGGCAGCGCGAAGTCGAAGATCTTTGTGTAAACTGCCGCGCCAGAGTAGAAACGAATTCTGGGATCGGGGTGGCTTGACCAATCCAGTAGTTCGTTAAAGGTGGTGCGCGCAGGCCCACCCCAAGCAGGATCGAACGCCACATCCCACGATCCTTCAATCACCTGCGGTGGCGGAAGTACAACGTCGATCTGCCGCGTCTCGCCCGAAGCGAAATGCAATGAATAAACGCCACTCTGCCAGGCGACAAGTCGAGCTAGGTCGAGCGCGGGTGGCTCAGCGGGTCGCGGCTGCCGATGAAGCGCGCTGTCGAGCCAATCCAAGGCCGCAAGTTCGCCGGCAGGTGCGCGATGCGTCGCGGACGGACGGGGCGGCCATGGGTTCGGCTTGCTGGTCGCCGTGAGCTTACCGTTGATGTAAAGCTTCGCAACGCGGTCGCTGTACTCGACACCAAGGTGGGTCGACGGTGGAAGTTGAACGACATGTACGAGCAGGGGCTGCACCTCGCCTTGCTCGCCGTATTGGAAGACAACAAGGCCATTCTGACCGACCGCTACGCCATAGTAGCCCTCACCGGGTGAGAGCCAAATTTGACCGCCGACCGCCGGTTGATCAATTGGATGCGGAATCCCTTCATAATCATGTTCGCCGGGAAGCGCGATATCAGGACCTGGCGTCACCCAGAAAGCGATGGTGAACGTGTCCTCTTCCGGCGTCTGCGACACTGATTCGTTTGGCCAGATCTGGTGGCTCTCTGCCGAAACCGAGTGAAGCCGTGTCGTTGTTTGTACATCATCGCGAAAGACGACAAACGCAGATTCATGCGCGTCGAGCGCCAGCGGCAACACGGTAACTCCATTCATTTCGCGGTATGCTAAGAGTTCGCACCACTCGCCGCTTTGCGGCCAATAAGCAGTCGGCCGCTTGCCGTTCACCCTGAAAGTTAGATCGGCTTCGACAGTCACTATTTCTTTATTCACGATGAAGTAAATATCCGCACCATCCTGCGTGCGCCGGTGCGTGTAGTTGAGTTTGCTGCCTGCTGTCGAACTGAAGTCGGGCGGCCAATGCATCGAATCGAACACATGCTCCGGCGTCTGTCCCCAAACTACGCGGCCTTTACCAACGCGCCGTTCTCCTATACCCACGTTGCCGTCGTCCTTCCCCCAAAGTTCGTCCGCGATTTGCTGGATCTCGGTGTCGCACCGGGGGTACTGCGAAAGGCTCGGCGACTGGAGCGGACGATGTCCGAGAATTGTTGCGCCCGCCTCGACGAGTTCGCGCACCTTGCGCAACAACGCCGGGGTCATCGTACGAATCTGCGGCATTGGCTGCGCGGTATAGGTGTAGTTCGGAGTGTCATCCAGCCGCATCACCGGCCGACCGTTGGCGTTATACGTCGGAAGTACCAATAGGCGATAGCGCATCCCCGAAGGCAGCACCAATTCATTGCCATCAACATGCGCTTGAAGAATGAGTTCCGCAGGACAGCCATCGAAGTTGTACTTTGGCCGGTCGGGAATTCCACCTCGCTCCGTTGCAGGGATCGGAGGTGTGAAGCGATAAGGTCCGCCCTCCGGGGCAACAAAGCAGATATCGGCAACAAACCTTCCCTGACGCAGCAGATGTTGGCACCGAGCAATATAGAGATGCCATGGCTGCGAAGCCTGCCACCAGGTGACCGATTGATGAAAGACTGTGCCGATGGTCGAGAACGAAACGCCAGGAACCAGCCCTGGCCACGGCTGCATGATCCATTCGCTGAAGCAGAATCGGTTCACCCCAACACAGAATGCCCAGTCGGCAAATGGTTTCATCGTGGCCGGATGGTCGATGTAGTCACCACGCCAGGAAGTGAACGCTTCCGCGCCAAGGATGTTGCGGCCATACACATGCGCTGCGGAAGCCATTTCCTCACTCAGGTCTGAAAGGGGCAATCCGCTGTAACAGGAACGCCAGAACTCGGTCATCGGCTCGTCGGCTCTGCCCGCATACCGAAGATCGTCGACCGTGCCATCGTAGCCTTCAATTGAAAGGCGCAGTCCTTTCGTATGCGCGAGTTCGCGCATATGCCCTGCATAGTTTTCCAGCAGCAGCTGTGAGGCGATTTCCCGGAAGTCCCAGAGAAACCTTTCCGAAACCGCGCGGCTGTCCACGACAATCCCGTTTAGTGTGGGCAGGTAAGGCAGCAGGTCATATCCGCAGCGCTTTTGGAATTCACTGCGAAAGTCCGCAGTCCAGTTGCCGGATCCTGCCTCCCAGCTGTCGATATGCGTCGAGACGAGCGCCTTACCAACCATAGCGGGAACTCGCTCACAGAGCTTGCCGACCATTGCGTTGAATTGGGTCTCAACCGCAACCTTGCTGAGCTTGTCACATTCGAGGCCAGTCGCCTCTGGTTGCGTGGAGCGCGTACCTCCGTTCGATACGGTGTGCCCAATACGAAGCAGAATCCAGCGCCCCGGTGGAGGCGTCCAGTGGAGTATACCGTTGCCATTTAACTGCGCGGTCAGGTCGAGCATTTGAGCAGAGCGAATGATTTGATCCGCGTCCGGCTCCGGCCAATCCGTATTCGTTGCAATAAAGCGCGGCCATGGAACCACATCGAAAAAGTCTTCAAGGCCAGCGAAGGATTTAGTCGAACCGAAATGCGGTATGCGGAAGGAGGGTAATCCTGCGCTTCCCAATGGGTACGCAAGAATCGCAATATCCTTGTAGTGATCGTGCCGGATACCGGAAGTTTTCGTGAGACTGAAAGACACCGCAGCCCCCCCGTCGATCACATTTTCCGCGAAGATGACGCGCTGGGTGGCGAGTTCTGGCGTGATCCATGGGCCGCCACTTCCTGCCCATCCTGGCGCGTTGTTGAGGTTGATTTCAAGTCCCAGGCGGCCCGCTTCTTCCACCATGAAGACGAACATGTCTTTCCATGAGTCAGACATGAATCGTTCGGGGCCAAGGGGATTATTGAGGCTCCCGTCCATAAACAGAAGGCCACCGATACCACCTTCCTTCATGCCAGCCAGGTCAGCGCGGATGCCCTCCTTTGTGATGTTCCCCTCCAGCCAGAAGGCATACACCCATGGACGACTAGTGTCCGGTGGTTGTTTGACGTCATCCAGCCATTTCGGAATCGAAGCGACGCCTGGAATTGAGCTCAAAGCTCTATACGGAAGAGAAGGTGCAACTGCCAGCAGCGACGCACCCTGCAGAAACTCTCGACGATCCATGAGCAATCCTCCATCTTCTTCTGCTTTGAAGCAACTTAATTTGTTCAAAGCGGTTCGGCATTGCGAACTCGTGACAATCCGGATTCACGAGAAGGATACATAAGTTGTCATACCGAGATCCAGCTGCGGTTCCGAACGGTTGTCCGGCAACCCGTAAGTGCAACCCGTAAGTTACTGTTTGGTAACGGGTTCTGAGCGGGGCAAGGTCACAGGGCCGAGGGGCACGTGGCGTAGACGAAAGTCTCTTTCAGCGAACGCACCGGGAAGGCCACCAACTGCGCGTCGGTATCCTGACGCTGGCGGACAGGCGATCTACTTTCTCGTTCCCGATGAGCGCGCGACCTCCATCGTCGACGACGAACTCATCGAGCCAACTGCCTGGTGTGCTGCGTGGCTCGCGGGCAACGCACGTGGCGACTTCAGGCGTTCACCGCCGTCACCTCCAGCACCTGCACCGGCTCGCCTCGGGTGAACTTCTTTGCAATCGGGAGATGCCGGTGGCATGCGTGGATCGTCAACAAATCCTGCGCCCCGGCTGCCTATAACGGTCGTCCCATGAGCTTAGCTGCTGCGGACCGCGCTTGCGCCAGTAGTACTTGAGATCGTCGTTTTGCCAGTCCTTGTAAATATCCTCCCAGCCAAAGGATTTGCCAAACCGGCTTGCGGAATCCTCCACAGAGATCGTTTCGTGGTCGTGATAACGCCCTTCAACGGCGCCATGCGGGCTCAGGGCACCCTCTTCGATCGGTTCGTGCAGCGGTTGATAACGAACATCCACCGACAGACGAATTCGGTCCTTGAATCGGCTCGGGAGAGCTTTATGCACTGTAAAGCTGTTAAAGAGGAGCACGTCTCCAACCTGGTAATCATTCTCCATCCATTCCACATCCGATGGGCACATGCGTACTGCAAGCCCGCCCGCACCTTTCGCTGCGGTGACGGGAATGTATCCGTTGTGATTCGACCCTTTTAATACGGATAGGCCACCCATCTCGCGCGGACAATCGCCTAAAGGAAACCAGCAAGTCCAAGTCTTCGACGTTCCCTGAATGTGCGGAAAGTCCTGATGCGGCGGGGTTGGAACCAGGGCCTTGTGCGGCGTGATCGTGCGAGCAATGTGGCGGGGATGGACAAATACCTCCCCACCGAAAAGCGTGCGCAGAGCCGCGATGAGGTTGGGATGATGAGGCAGCCGGTGGAAGCTTTCGAGCTTCTGTATGTCGTTATAGGCGTCGACGGTGATGCCGTAGTTGGCTCCCAATACCTGGTCGTCCGAGACGCGATTGATGGCTTCAACGTCGATCAGGCCAAGAAGAGGATCCTGACCCGAAGCCAGCCAGCCGTACCTTTGAATGATAGCGAGTATCTCGGCTCGCAGGGCTAGAATCGGCTCATGTGGGAGCAATTGTTTGAAAAAGAGAAAGCCCTCGCGTTCGGCCCTCGCGCGCAAGGCTTCAGGATCGGAGAGCAATGGACCCGAATCCTCAAACGGTCTCTTGACGATTCTTCCGGTTTTGGCGGGAGCGGTGGTGTTCATGGGGAAGGTAGCCTTTCTATCATCCAACTGGAATGACCAATATCCCAAAGTGGATTCTATTGTCAACTGCTCCTGGAAGCCGCCGGTGCGATTGCGCGCTATAATTGCGCCGAATCAAAAAGCAAGAGGAGAGCCCGATGAAAGCAATCAACCAGTTTCGAACGCGGATTTTTGCATGTCTTTGCATTCTTACTGGCATTGCGGGAGCAGCCGCTTGCTCCGGCGCCGCTCAGCAACCGGAGTTCCGCACCGTCACGATCAGCAACCTAGAGCCGCGCCGCGACGTGACCGGCGCCATTGTCGATGCGCACGACGGCAACCTGCTCTTTGCCAATGGCAGATATTATCTGTATGGAACGGCTTATGGCAAGACGGCCGGCTACGGCATCAACAACCGATTCCGCGTTTACAGCTCTCCAGACCTTGAGCATTGGACCTTCGAAGGCGAGTTACTCAAATCTCCGCCAGATGGCATCCACTACTGTCCTTCCGTTGTCTATAACTCCAGAACGCATAAGTACATACTCTGGTATAACTGGTACCCCAGACTCTGGGACGGCCAGGTAGCGGTCGCAGTCAGTGACACGCCAATCGGCCCTTTCACTATCGTCAATCTCCGCGTGCAACTGACCCAGGCAGAGCAGAGGCCCGGCGCCGGCACCGTGTTTGTGGACGACGACGGCACGGGCTACTACATCTACTCTGCCACCGGCGCCCTACCCGATTCGAAGAATGGGACCGCCCCCCCGGATCACAGCGTACGCGTCGAGCGCCTCACGCCCGACTTCCTTGCTTCGACCGGGCAGGTGAGCGACGTGCTTGCCACCGGTTGCGAGGGCACGTCGATGCTCAAGCACGATGGCCGCTACTACGCCATATTCGATCACACCTGCTGCTTCTGCAAAGAAGGCAGCGGAGCCCGTCTATACGTCGCATCCAATCCCCTCGGGCCTTACACGGAGAAAGCGAATATCAATATGTCTCCGAATCACCGTCCCACGGTTGCCGGCCAGCAGGCTTCCATCGCCCGGATTCCTACGCCAGACGGAGTAGCCCTGATCTGGATTGCCGATCGGTGGGGTTCGCGCCCCGATGGCGTCAAGGGCCACGACTTTCAATTTTGGAGCGAGCCGCTGCGCTTTGATAGCGCGGGCAACATCATGCCCATTGCGAATACTCCCGAGTGGAGTCTCAAAGTACGCGTCGGCCCCGCGGTATCATCCCACAATTCCAAGCCCTACATTTGGCCAAAGAAAAAGGACCCGAATCCGCTGAAAATCGATCCCTGCACCGGCTCGCCCTTGCCGCCTGACGAATAAACGCATCGGGAGAGCAAGGGAATCTCCGATAAAGTAAACGTTTTGAAATGGGCGCAGTCTCCCCTATTAGAGCATTTTCTGTTTTGCTATAGACTTCCGTGCCCCATCCTTTCCGCTTTTTTCTGCGGAAAGGGTGGGATACCAACGAAATTTTGGTCTACACAATTTCCGAAAATGCTCTAGGCCATGGAGAACAATCGATTTCGCCTCATGGCATCTTTGCAATCAGTTTCGCACGATCGAGAACAGTCAGCAGGGCATAGTAATTGTCTGTCAAGAAGCCCTCGTAACCGTGGGGTTCTCCATGCCAATCCTTCCAGTCGTAGGTCATCCCGTTTGCGGCACGGCCTGAGAATCCCTGGTGCGCGAAGGCATCGAGAATAGGCATCAGGATCTCGTCGCCCTTCTCCTTTTCGCCAAGATGGTAGAGAGCAGCCATCGTAAAGTAGGTATGACAGGCCGTTGCGCCGCCATTTTCATACTTCTCGAAGCCATCGCTGCCATCCTCCAGCACTGAACCACCGAACCGCGGGTCTGGATCCACATAATCGGCGCGACGGATTGCAACCAGATTGCCGGGAAGGCCCAGAGCAAAGTTTCGGTAGCCCACATTGCTCATTTTGTCTAGAATTCTCTGCATTGCAACCCGCGCCTGGTCTCCCTCGATCAGGCCGTAGCGCACTGCAATGCCGTTGACGAAAGGAAAGTAGTAGTTGTGCAGTTCGCCGTCGCGGCTTCTCCAACCTCCCAGGACTCCCACCGTTGGATCGAGGAATGCGCCCAGGTAGGCGGCGCGAATCTCCTCGGCCCGCTTGCGATACCTCGCGGCGTCGGTGGATTCTCCGATCCGATCGGCAAGCGCGGCCACGCTGCGCAGCGCACGGTAACCCAGCGCGTTGGAATAGGCATCCTGGTGGCCAAACCCAATCGTGTCGAACCAGTTGGCCGGACGAACCGTCACCTTGACTGTCCATGAGCCGGAGTTCCCGCTCTCCGGGTATTCCAGCAACGGGCTGCCGTCTGCGTTGGCCACCATCATGGCCTCAGCCCATTTGCTCAAGCCCTTGTAGTTGTTCCGCAGCCAAACTTGGTCGCCGCTGCCTTCGGCATAGTCGTATGCCGCAATCAGCAGCGAGGGATAAGTATCGAGGCTGGGATGAGGATACGAATCCGAGCCGCTGGGCACGAAATCGGCTGGCATATCCCATCCCTTGTAGCCCGGCATGGCATAGGAGACAAACCCGCCCAGATAGCGGTCCAGTGTGTCTCGAATCAGATCCAGAGCTGTCAGCCCCTTCACCAGCTCCGGCGTATACCGCGCCATGTCGGCGTATTCGTACACCGTCAGGGCGCATGGGTCGCTGGCTGCATGGTTGGCGAGAACATGCATTTCGGCTTGCAGTTGGAAGATGTCAAGAAAGTCGCGCCGGAAGCCATCGAAGCGCGTATCGCCAGGGTCAATGCCGGGTATCGCCGGGAAGATTGCGGCAGTCCTAAGGCTATATTCGACTAACGTCTGGTTGGCTGTGGCAGCCGGAAAAGTTACCGAAACAAATCCGACCGGAGTTCGGTGGGCATCGTACGGCAGCGCCGCTGAGCTGCTCCCCTTGGCAAAGATGCGCAGCGAACCCATGCCGGGCAAATGAAGAACCGCGGGCAATGCGACATCTCCCCCAGCCGTGACGTGTCCCAGCAAAGTCGCATGCGTAACGTCCGGGTTGAATCTCCAGGTGAGACCGCGCGAGGCTTGGTTGAGCCGGAAGTGGCTGCGCATGGTCAGGGTGTCGCCTTCACAACGCATCTCCCAAACCGGGTTCGCGGGGTCGCTGCCAAGCGCGTAGCGGACCCATCCGCCGCGCACCGATACTTTGAACCGGACGAGCGGGCTGGTCTGGGCAACGATAGGACTGGCACGAAATTCGCCGCGCTTGAGCGAGTCAATGCTGAGAGCACTGAGCCCCGGCTGCAGAGGGTCGAAAGTAACCTGGATCGAGCGGGTCTCCTGCTTCAGTGAGCCATCGACAGTTTCCGCGGAGACATGGGCGGCCACCGCCGCAACAAGCGTCAGCCCCAAGAGCCAGCCTTTTGCAATGCAGATGAACAGTCCAGGTTTCCGTCTTACTCCCATACGCGCAATGGTCATCGCGATTCCTTTCCAGTTACCGATGAATGCTGCAAATGAAGGCTTTGAGCCTACGCCAACAGTTCCCCAATCAGCTTTGGCGCGGTCTGCAACGCCAGGCAAATCTGTGCCTGGTCTTTGCCCCATGCTTCGGTAATCTCCGGCTTGCCGCTTCCGGAATCCCGCACCAGCCTGGCCACCGCACCCACCAGCTTGCCAGCCTGGATGCGCTTCGCCAGCCCCGGCGTAACCCCACGATAAGGGCGACATTGTCCTCGGGTTGAGCTGATGCCAATACTACGCCCTCACCGATTTTCACTTTCAGGTTGTCCACCAGGGTACGCAACTGGCCGCGTTCCATCGAGTCGGCCCGCAGGGTTACGAGGCGAATGCCCGCATGGTTGTGCCGGATGGAGTCGCGGCGCTGTCCAGCAACTTTACCAATTTCCGCGAGGACTCGACGGTCCTTTCGAGTTCCGTACAACCAGCTGCGGCACTCTCATTTCGTCTTGGCTGCATGCGTTTCACGCCCGTAATATTGTTTCAGATTACTCGGTGTAAGCAATTGATGCTTGATATAAACCGCGCGGGGAACTGGATTTCGCCGAGACAAGATATTGAGGGCAAGCGGAACCAACTGTTCACCGTATTGCTCAGGGAAATAGGCTACGGAGCCAACCAAGCGTGAGTCCGGATCGCGCATCTCGAGACGGGCTTCTATGGAGCCGTTTTGTCCGACAATCGCGCAATTCTGAAGGCATCCCGCTTCCTTAAACGCATCTTGCGCCCCGATGGCGCTTAGGTCGTTGATCGCGCTCACGAGAACCCTCTTCGCGGTCGAACTCTTGAGGTGTTGCCTAACCGCTTCACGACTTGTATCTCGCTGCCCGTTTCCGCTAACGACAGAAATCTTGATATCCGCTAAATTGGGCAAGGTCTCGCGGATGCCCAGAAGGCTTCCCGTAAGTCTCGCTTCGGGCAAAGACCCTACCTGAGGCATGCCGACCAACAGGACTTCGTCGACTTTTCCCTCCCAATGCTGATCGGCCCAGTTCGCTATGTGTCGGCCAGCAACGATCCCTGCCTGACAGTTGTTGACCCCAAAGTAGGTCGCTTCAGGATGAGGGATCTCGATGGCAATCAGCGGCACATTGTGCTTGCTTGCCTGCCCCGAAATCAGGGACGCGACAGAAGCGTGGGTTTGAAATTCCATCATGAGGTCGATCTTCTCATCTAGCAGCATCTCAGCATTCGCCACTGCAACCTCTGGGCTGTACTGGTTATCAACGAGCACAATGTCGACATCCGCGTGCTCCGCACTTTCCACAATCCCTCGTGTGACAGCGCGGGAAAACCCATATTCGCTGGTCTGCGATGCATAGCCAATCTTGTATCTGTGCGGCGCCGCAATGTCACCACCTGCAAGCCGATATTTGCGGCCTGCGTCTTTCAGAAGAATGCCATTATCTTGTAGAGTGGCCAGCAACCGGAACACCGTCGGCCTGCTCAAACCGGCCCTCTTGGCTAGTTCAAACAGAGGCAGGCTGCCCTCGTCCTGAAGAATCCGCATAAGGCGGCAAGCCCGATCCACAGATTCAACCCGATAAGCGTTACCTCGTTCTTGCCGGCATTCCTGAATTCGGTCTGCGACCATATCGCAATGATTTCATGTACCGACATTCCCGTCAAGAAGTGCATGTTGTGGGTTGACCAGCACTTCTGTGGTCTGGAAACAAGTTCAAACAGAGCATGGTGATAGCGATAACCTCCGTTTGCAGGAGTTTCAACAAGTGAACTCTATGAAGGAGGCGCTATTTTCATCTTGACCGTCCACTAGCGGCTCAGTTACGTTCCACCACGAAATAATTTCAAACTGCAAAAAGTCGGGAAATATTTATCTCCGTGGAATATCGGGACGGAATTTGCTTTCTTTGGAGGATCAGCATGTCGAACTCGATAGGCTTTTGCTTGGCCAACTGTGCTCAGCGGCAAGACTTCGGAAATGCCGTTCAACCGCGCGGCCGTTCGCCGCAGCCTCTGCGGTTTGTCTTTCTCTCCCTCGCATTCGTGCTGGCAGCCTTCAAGCCGCTCGACTTGTTCCATGCTCAAACCGCGGCATGGACGTGGTCTCGGCGGAAGTGGTTCTATTTGGAGGCAATTCAGATGAAACGCAGCTTCTGTGTACTGATTTTGATGCTTTTGGGGGTTTTGCCCCAAACCCAGGCCCAAAATTCATACGGTACCATTCTCGGGACGGTTCAGGACCAATCTGGAGCGGTGGTCGCCAATGCGCCGGTTACGGTGAGGAATACGGCCACAGGGGTGGTAGAGACCGTCCAAACTCAGTCGGACGGAGGATACACGGTCATCAACCTGATTCCAGGGGCGTATGTGGTGTCTGTCAAGTTTTCTGGATTCAGCACAACACAGACGGTACCACTCAATCTGACGGTAAATCAAACTCTCAGAGCCGACCTGACGCTTCACCTCGGAAGCGCCGATCAGACGGTCAACGTCTCTGCAACGGAAACGTTGATCGATACGGATTCGAGCGCCGTTAGCGCAGAGATCTCGACCACGCAAGTCAGCGACATGCCGATGCCGTCGAGAAACTTCTTATCGCTCGTGGCTCTTACCCCTGGCGTAATCTCGGACACCAATGGGGCAATTGGCACTTCCCAAACATCATTTAGAACCTCGCTTTCGGGAGGAGCCGCATTTGTTGGCGGTGCGAGATCATCGTCGAATGCCTACTTGATTGACGGTATGGACAACAACGATCCGGGGTTTCAAACGCCCACGATTACCGTGCCGCTCGATGCTATCGGGGATATGCGTGTGCAGACCCAGAACTACTCCGCGGAATATGGTGGATCGGCCGTTCAGATCAATGTTGCGACCAAGTCCGGGACGAACAAGTTTCATGGCACAATCTATGACTTCTTTCAAAACGACGATTTAAATGCTACCGATCAATCCTTCGGTAATCCGGCGATCAAACCGATACAGCGGTACAACCAATTCGGCGAAAGTTTCGGCGGGCCAGTTTGGATCCCCAAGATATTCAACGGAAAAGACAAACTCTTCTTCTTTACAAATTACGAGGGTCTGCGCCAGAGCGGAAAGTCCACACAGTTCGGACTGTATCCGACCACAGCGGAGATCGGCGGCGATTTTTCAGCCGACGCGCCCATCTACAATCCAGCGACGGGTCTGCAGTTCACTGGGAACAAACTTCCAGCTATCGACCCCGTGGCCGCGAAGGTGATTGCCTACAACCTTTTCTTAACGCCCAATATTCCCCTTACGTCTACAGGAGTCAATGCCCAGGCAGTGTTGACCATTCCGAACACCGTAGATCAATGGAGTGTTCGCGGTGACTACAAAATCACCCCGAGCGACTCTCTCTTCGTCCGCTACTCGGAGAGCACGCAAAATGTACTAGCTCCTTCGATCTCGCCGCTCGGTGGTTTGGTCCACGAGCAACTCGGAAAGAACATAGGGATCAGTTATGTGCGCATCATTTCTCCGAGTCTCGTCAACGAAGTGAGGGTCGGCTTCAATCGCCCAATTTCCATCGCGGCGGCGCAGGGTGGGGGGACAGATATTGCCGGCTCCTTGTTTGCAGGAACCAGCCCAGCCTCAGCAACCTTCGGACCGCCGCTTTTCATTTTCACCCAAAACTACTCCGGGATTGGCGGAAATGGGAACGCGCCGCTAGACTACATCACAACTTCTCTCAACCTGGCCGACAATCTGACCATAATCAAGAGCGCTCATACGATTGAAGTCGGCGCCGCGGGCAAGCACATGTTCTTCAAGGAGATCAACGCGTACGAGCCCCGTGGGATGCTCAGTTTCAATGGCGTGTATACTGCCGGTCCGGGAAATACAAGTGGCAACCCGATCGCCGACTTCCTGCTCGGATTGTCGAACAATGCGAGCATAAATCAAGGAAACTACACCGGTTGGTACAACTCGATCGGCTATGACTTCTTCGGACAGGACAACTGGAGGGTCAACAGAAGGCTTACTTTGAACTTGGGCGTCCGTTACGAGTATATGGCCCCGTTCCAGGAAGAGCATGATCGAATCTCCATCTTCAATCCGGCAGGCGATAACCTGCTGACTCCCGATGCCGCCATTGTCACGCAACTCAACAGCCCCCTCATCGGACTGGCTCCGTCGAGGTACCTGATGGATCCGGATCATAAGAACTTTGCGCCGCGCGTCGGCTTCAGCTACCGTCCATTTGGAAAAACCGTTGTGCGCGCCGGATATGGCATCTTCTTTGACACCACCGAATTCAACGAGTATGTCTTCCCGGTTCTTAATGCGCCGTTTTCGAAGAGTTATGGAGCCACGGGCACGCTAGCCTCGCCTGTCTCGATGGACAATCTGTTTCCGATCTCCGCCACTCCGGAGCCGTCGAAGGGCATCGGCTGCCTCACACTCAACAAAAACAGCCGGACGCCCTATATTGATCAGTGGAACCTCGCCATTGAACACGAATTGCCGCGCAATTCGGTCGTAGAGGTTGCGTACTCGGGGTCTGAAGGCGCTCGGCTCAATTATCGTCACTGGCTGACCCAAGGGGTGCTGAGCAACCCTGGACCGAGTGCGACGGTTAATTTCCTCTATCCCAACATGGGCTATGTTCTCGAGGACCGGACGGGTGCATCCACCAGTTACAATTCCGGCATGGTGCGCTTCGAAAAGAAATTCGATAAGGGATATTCTCTCCTTGCGCACTATACTTACTCCCACGCGCTGGGAACATCCTCCAGCATTAACTCATATCCGCAAGACACGTGGAATCAACGAGGTGACTATGGAGCCCTGAACTACGATGTGACCCATAACTTCAATCTCAGCGGAATGTGGGAACTCCCATTCGGCAAGGGTAAAGCGCTGGTGAACAATTTGCCGTATGCCGCCAATCTTCTGGTCAGTGGATGGCAGTTCAACGGAATCTATCTGGCACAAAGCGGCCCTCCGTATGCTATAGGTGCTCCTTTCGATAACTCGGGCACTGGAAGCCAAAACGCGCGCGCGAAACAGGTCGGCGATCCGCACGGTTTAGATTCAGTGCATCCAGGGCGTGCATTTAACACCCAGGCCTTCGTTGAGCCGGATCCGGGCACGTTCGGGAACTCCAGCGTAAGCGTCTTGCGCGGCAAGGGAATCAACAACGTGGATTTCTCCATGTTCAAGAACAACTATCTCAGAGAGAATGTCAATTTTCAGTTCAGGATGGAAGCTTTCAACGTCTTCAACCACACGCAGCCAGGTCCTTTCCCGAACACTGGATTGACGTCTCCGGGGGTGGGACTGTACGGCTCGCTGAACCATGAGGCTCGGATTGTGCAGCTCGCCGCCAAGATCATCTTCTGATCTTTGGGCCTGAGAACCTGTCTAGAAAACCAACAGCGTTGAAGGGGGGGCTTCATCCCCCCTTCAAACAAAGCCAGGTTCTTAAACAGGTCTTGGCGGGGTCCGAGCTGCGGAAGCTCGGCAAGATGGGCTCACGTAGTTAGGGCAATAGTACTTCTCTTAACCGATCTGTCCGCCACAGGCACGGCGCGGAATCATTAACAACGGCAAAACGTCCGGGGGCTTCTCTGTTATCGATTCGTTCACGGAGGAATGCTTTAGTCGAGCCGTCACACAAGTTCAAGCAAAGTGCTATGCACAGTCTGAGGAATTGACATGATGAAGCGCCCGTTGTTTGCAATTGTCTTGACAAGTCTAATTGTCGTGTTAGGCATCCACGTCAAAGTGGCAGCGCAGGAAGCATCCACGGGTGATTCCGCAGAGCAGGCGCCGCAGACAGTGGCGGTGCATTGGGACACGGTGGTGGGGACGTCGCGTGCCAACGCTACACTTCAGGCCGTTGTCACACCCCTCATGGCTCGGGACTCTCGCTTGCATGATCAAGTTTGGGGCGCGCTCAAGGATCTTCACGCGAACTACGTGCGGTACGTACCCTGGCTTCCATATCCCAAGCTCGCGGTTGCGGAGCTGCAACCGCCCGCAAACGGCAAGACATCGTGGGACTTCTCTTTGATAGATCCTTTCACCGTCGATTTCTTTAAAGCGAACCCCCAGGTTCCCGTCGTTATCAATTTCAGCACCATCCCCCAATGGATGTTTCGAACCGACCAGCCGGTTTCCTATCCCTCTGACGCGAACCATCCAGTTTGGGACTACACGCAGGGCACAGAACTTCGTGATCCGAGCATGAAGGAATTGACCGACTACTTTGAACGCCTAGTAGGCTGGTACACGAAAGGAGGCTTTACTGACGAGGTCGGCCAATGGCACGCATCTGACCATCACTACACGTTTGATTACTGGGAGGTTCTGAACGAGGTAGACTCTGAGCATAGTATGACGCCGGAGCAATACACTGCGCGATACGATGCAATTGTCTCGGCCATTCGTAAAGTTGACCCCAAGATGAAGTTCGTGGGTCTGGCCCTCGGTGGATCGGAAGAGAAATATTTTGAATATTTTCTGAATCATGCCAACCACAAATCGGGCATTCCAATCGACATGATTTCCTTTCACTTTTATGCGGCGCCGGCGGCTGATGAGCCGGAGGAGAACTGGCAGTACACAGTGTTTGACCAAAGCGCCCAATTCATCCAGAGGGTCGAGTACGTCAACGCAATACGGAAGCGCCTTTCTCCGAATACTGGAACCTACGTAGATGAACTGGGTGTGATTCTTCCCTCAGACGACGGTCAGGGCCAGCCGGGGTATATTTTCAAACCCTTACCAGGTTTCTATTGGAATCTATGCGCCGCACAGTTTGCATATCTGTACGCCGAACTCGCTCGCTTGGGTATCAATGCAGCGGGCGAATCGGCGCTAATGCAACTGCCAGGCTTCTTTCCTAGCGTCTCGATGATGGATTGGAACACAGGAAAGCCCACTGCCCGATACTGGGCATTGAAACTGCTACGGGAGAACTTCGGTCCAGGAGACAAGATCGTTGCGACGAGCGGTTCGGAGACGGTATTTGCACGTGGCTTTATCACTCCCGGAGGTGAGAAGAAGATCCTATTGGTGAACAAGCGCAACAGGCCGATCGAGACGTCGATATTGGGAGTCAAGGGCGCACGCATGGATTATGTGGATCAGGTTACCGCATTCGGTCCCCCGGCTACAGAAATGCTCTCTGCGGACAATGTGCACTTACAGGGCTTTGCGGTGGCGGTTGTCACGTTGAAGAAGTAAGCGTGGCTCGCTGGGTCGAGGCAATGCGGAAAACAGATGAATCGAACCCGGAGGCAATCGAAGTTATGAAAGGCTTGTGTATTACGTTGCTGGTCTGCATGGGATTCCAGCTCTCGGCAGGGGCGCAGAATCGAGCTACCGACACAAGTGGAACGGAGTCGGCTGTTCTCACCCCGTACTATCATGAGAAGAGCAATTATTATCGCTTCGAGCATTTGCGGTCGGGAGCTAGCAGGACATCAAATGGATGGTGGAACGTACAAGACTTTGCCTATACCATGTTCAATCCCAACTCCGAAGAAGTCACTATCACGTTGAAGATGATAAGTGATGACCCTAAGTTCGTCTTCGCCGATGGCCAAACTGGAACCTATACGAAGGTCTTTCACATCAAGCCTATGTTTGGTATTAGCGAGAACGTGTACATCTGCCCAAGTTTCGAAGTTTTCAAGCCTGACTGGCCGGTCTCGTCGAGATCGAACTTCACCGGGGCAGTTGAAGCGTCGAGTATAGAGCCATTTTACTTCTTCTTTTTGCACGAGACTCCTGAAGGAATATCCCCAGATCTTGTGAAGGCCTACTTTATAGGTTGGGATGAGAGTGAGTACGACGAACCGGCGGTTTGGGATAAGGAACTTAACCAATTTGTTATTCAATATACAAATTATTGGCACGATGAGGATACCTGGCGGGTAGGTTGGTATTCGGTGCTGGAACTCAGAAACAACTCGGATGAAGCGGTAACGTACACCTTGACACATATTCCTTACTATGGGGGGCAATATGATCCCAAGACAAGACAGGTCGACAAATATTCGAAGCAAGTGATTCACCTGAAGCTTCAACCGCATGAAATGAAAACATCGACTCTGATGGAATTGTTTGGATGGGGAGATAAGATGAGCTCGATGGAAGGCGCCCTGCTAATCAACCCTGATCGCACTGAAGCGAAGATCGGTACAAACGCAACGTTACTCATTGTTCCCAACAATTCAGGGGAGCCGCTTCATGCGACGATTCAGTAGCGGTCTGTACGTCGAGACTCTAAGACGTCCCCACTTGAACCATGCGAAGGTACGAACCGCGCCGGGATGGAACCGCATGAAATCCGGCGGAAATATGGCCCTGATCCACGCCTCTGGGGCGGCATCAAGAAGCGCGCTGAGTCGCTGCAAGACAGCCATCGATAGCAAGACTACGCGCCATAATCAGGTGATTGACGGCGGCTTGTTTGTCCTCATCTTAAGGCGCCGCGCCTGCCTGTCATCCTGCCTTACGCAATCATTGCTGCCCATGTAGGAGTTGAGAAAGGCACTGCAATTTATGAGACAACTGCCGCGTGACACTATGACTGCGCACGAGCGCATCCAGGCGACGCTCGATGGCCGCCTTCCGGATCGCGTCCCGATCTTCGACCTGATCCAAAACGTACCCCTGGTCGAAGCGATCACCGGTGAAAAGATGACTCTGGCCAACGGCCTGGATCTTTTGTGCCGCGCCATCGGAGACCGCCTGGATATTACACGAGGCATCGCACCGCCGGTGGACAACAAGATCATCAAGCAGCCGGACGGGTTCGTCTACAAGCAGGAATGGTGGACTACTTGGCTGGTTGAGCGCCCGTTCTCCGACGTGGCGGGGCTGGCAGAGTACATCCCTCGGAATATCGAAGAGT
>OCZT010002570.1_pt1 | contig 18693 bp, 11 predicted proteins | sample 1539031 | NCBI WGS metagenome assembly OCZT01 (sample SAMEA3539308, study PRJEB22396) | soil metagenome | biome: tundra; feature: field; material: soil | place: USA | collected 2010-05 | depth 0.15 m | reverse complement strand
CAATAACGAGCATTATTTATTAATGTTGTGTCTGGTTTAGAATTGCTAATACTTTCAAATTATAAAGATGCCCAAAAATTGCCCATAACGCTCAAATTTATGGCACTCCATCCATATTTTCAGAAAAATGTACTATTGATTTTCAATAATTTAATCTTCGCTAAATCAGATTGTCGTTGCGCCAATACAAATTAGTAATTTACTTTTCTTTTCCATAAATCATTCTTAGGGTTTATAATATTTAATAATTTTTAAATGCATCCTAAACAAATAGCTATTGCCGATTTTACCTATCATTTACCAAATGAAAAAATAGCCCTCCATCCTCTTGAGAAAAGAGATCAATCCAAATTATTGATCTATAAAAATGGGGAGATCAAAGAAGGTATTTATAAAAATATTGCTGATCATCTTCCTGCAAATTCTCTACTCATTTTTAATAATACTAAAGTTATTCCTGCAAGAATATTGTTTAAAAAAGAAACAGGCGGAACAATTGAGATCTTTTGTTTAGCGCCATTTGAAGAAAATACTGAATATACGAGTGTGATGAGTAAAAATACCTCTGCAAAATGGAAATGCATGATAGGCGGGGCAAGCAAATGGAAAGAAGGTGGCTTAACAAAGAAGATCAATTTAAAAAATGAGGAAGTGATATTAACAGCTACGCTGAAACAAAAACTTGCTGATGCGTATGTTGCTGAATTCAGCTGGCAACCTTCTCATTATTCATTTTCAGAAATAATTGAACAGGCAGGAGAAGTTCCTTTGCCTCCTTATATCAAAAGAGATGTGGAGGAAAATGATAAAGAAAGATACCAAACCATTTATGCGGAACACAAAGGCTCGGTTGCTGCGCCGACAGCGGGTTTACATTTTACACAGGAAATTTTTTCTTCTCTTAAAAATAAAAATATTAAAACAGATTTTGTTACACTTCATGTTGGCGCAGGAACGTTTAAGCCTGTTAAATCCGCAACAATGCAACTGCATGAAATGCATGCTGAGTGGATTGATGTTTCTGTTTCAACAATAGAAAACATTTTAAATAATCTTAAAGAAAATATTATTGCAACAGGAACTACATCATTAAGAACAATAGAGAGTTTATACTGGATGGGTATAAAATCTTATTTATATAATGATTGCAGCCTGCAGGAACTGGAAATAAAACAATGGGAAGTTTATGAAGAACCCTTATCTGTACAAAACATAGATGCAAACGTTGCTTTAGCATCATTAATAAATTGGATGAAAAAAAATAAACAGCAAAGATTATTTATCAAAACACAAATTCTTATTGCACCAGGTTATAAATTTAAAATTGCCGATGCATTGATCACAAATTTTCATCAGCCAAAATCAACTTTATTATTGTTAGTTGCTGCTATTACCAAAGACTGGAAAAAAATTTATGAATATGCGTTGAACAATAATTTCAGGTTTTTAAGCTATGGGGATGGATGCTTATTGTTTGTCTGAACTGGGATTTATAGGATTAATGGGATTACTGGGAAACTATAATTTTTATTTGCATCTCAAAAATCCTACTTATCCCATAAATCCCAGTTCAGAATTATTTTTGGATTGTAACAGGCGTGCCCGCAGGTATATAGCTATAGAGATCTTTTGCTTCACTGTATTTTAAAGAAACACATCCATCCGTCCAGTTTTGAAAATAATCAACTGTCCATTCTTCCTGCGGACGTGTAGCATGAATGGCAATACCGCTTCCTATCCTTGCATTCCGGGGAATAAGTCCCCGTGCCTGTCTTTCATTAAATTTTTTGATACTCTCTTCGTTAGGAAAATCCAGTAATAATTCGGGTCCCCATTTAGGATGAATTTTTTTAAGCAAAACTTTAAAGTGTCCTTCAGGCGTTCTTTTATCTCCCTCCATGTATTTATCATTCATATCATTGCTGCCAAAAACCACCGGGTAAGTGGCATACCAACCTTCTGCATCATACACCTTTAATTCATAATCCGATTTATCAATAATTATATAATAAGGATTATCCTTAACCAACGTTTTTGATGAAGTAACTTTTACAGCAGCATGAAATTCTTTCTTAATTATTTTTTTATTTTTGGGTTTTATAAATGAAAAAAATAATAAGGAAAAGGATAAAAGAATAAAGGCGCGGTAATAGTTTTTCATTTGCAAGGGGCCTGAGTTTCATCAAATTTACCCCGACAATATATTCTGCAAAAATTTTTATTGTTACTAAAATTACAATTAACTTTTTTTCAACAGCAATATTAAAAAATTTAATCCCATTGCTTTTCTTCCAACTCTCTTTGCTTAACAACTTTTGCAGAAATAAAAATACTTATCTCATACAAAAAAATAAGAGGAACTGCGACAATGGTTTGGCTTGTCCAATCAGGTGAGGGAGTGATAACAGCAGCCACTATTAAGATAACCACATATGCATATTTGCGATATGTTTTTAAATACTTAGGGGTTATGAGTCCTATTTTTGAAAGAACATATGCCAGAACAGGAAGCTCAAATGCAATACCACAACCAAGGATAATATTTACAAGCGTATCAATATAATCTTCTAAGCTTGGCAGGTATGTTTGCGTACCGAGATTTCCAATTTTAAAAGTTGCTAAAAAATTAAATGTAAAAGGGGCTAACAAAAAATATCCGAATGCACCACCTGTAAAAAAACAAAGAGACACCCAGCCAATACTGCCACTTGCATATTTTAATTCTTTGGGAGATAATGCAGGCTTTATGAACCGCCACAATTCCCAGAATAAATAAGGAAAAGCGATAATCAATCCTCCCATAAAACAAATATTAAGGGCAGAAGTAAACGAACCGCTAATAGTATTTATCAATAATGGAATTTTTACAGCAGGCATACATAAAACATTGCCAAGATGAAGTTTATGTCCAAGATTACATAATGCTGAATAAGTAATAAAATCCTGGCGGGCAGGAGCATAAATAATGTTATCAAATATCCAGTCAATAAAAATAAAAATACCAATGGCTGCAACCACTAAAGCAATAGCAGATCGCACAATATGCCAGCGCAGCACTTCAAGATGATCAATAAAGCTCATTTCAGCTTTTTCGCCATCATCTTTTCCACGTATTTTTTTGAAGAAAGATTTTCTTTCTGATGCTGTTACACTCAACTTTTGTAAATTTTTTTAATAAGTACGCAAAGATAGCAATTAGGGATGTTAGATTCAGGTAGTAAAACATTTCAACTGTTAGCTGACTGCTATTTTTTTTACGCTGCCGGTACGCTTTAATGCACCCCAGCCCTGCAATTCACCTTTTATTGCTCTGTTAAACGATTTAAACAGGATGTAATACATCATCTGGCGATAGATCAACCGCTGAGGTATCATCCAAAAAAGTTTTTTATAATCTTCTTTTTCAAAAGCAAATGCCAAAGCAGCGCCGGCTACATCAACCAAAGTAAAAATACCATAATACAAAAGAATATGTGGAACACTGGCAACAACAATATTCATTGACGCAGCAATTAAGCTAATTACCAGAATAAGATCTGCCAGTGGTGCCAAAAAGGGCAGTATCATTTGAAATATGAGAATGTTTGGCATTGCCACCATACCAAAATTTTTATATTTTGGATTGAGCACAGTATCCCGGTGCTTCCAGAAACATTGCATTACACCAAAGCTCCAGCGAAAGCGCTGCCGCATAAATTGCCTGAATGTTTCCGGAGCTTCAGTATATGAAATTGCTTTAGAGCAATTACGAATGATATAACCATGACGATGTAAACGCATGGTTATATCACAATCCTCAGCTAAAGTATCTGTGGTAAAGCCTCCTGCAATTTTTATTGCTTCTTTATTAAACGCTCCTATTGCGCCTGGAATAACTGTTATACAATTAAGAAGATCGAATGCACGCCTGTCAAAATTTTGTGAGGTAATATACTCAATGCTTTGCCATTTTGTTATCATGTTCACTTCGTTGCCTACTTTTACGTTTCCGGCAACTGCGGCTACTTTTTCATTATCAAAATATTTCATTAATAACGAAACAGCATCCGCTTTTAATTGTGTATCCGCATCAATACAAACTATATAATCAGCTTTGGAATTTTCAATACCAAAATTTAATGCGGTTGCTTTACCTCCATTTTGTTTTGTAAATACATGAACGTTGGAAACATTATTAAAAGCATCTTTTACTATTTTATAGGTTTCATCTTTACTTCCATCATCAACAAAAATTACTTCAAGATTAGGATAATCCTGTACCAATAAACTTTTGATAGTTCGTACTGCATTTACCTGCTCATTATATGCAGGTATAATTATACTTACAAAAGGTGCGTTTGTTTTATCAAATACAAAAGCATGATCTTTCTTTTCAGCAGTTTCCTTACGTTTTTGGATTACAGCAAGTACTGCCATAGCAATCATTCTTCCAACAGATAATATAATGCCGATTATAAATAAAGAGAACAAAATATGCCCACCCCAATAAGCTGATTCTGCTAAAAAGAAATTCAACTTCATTATCCATCCATCACGGCTTGGAGGGACGGGAGGCATTACAACGTCTTTAGTCTCGCCCATAAGATCAGCAACAGTAGTAAACCTGTAACCTTTGTCTTTAAAATATTTTATTATGCCCGGCAATGCATCTACAGTAGCCTGCCTGGTATCTCCGCCGGCATCATGTAATAATATGATGCTGGCATTTCTGGTTTCAACCTGGTGTATCACTCTTGCCACAATAGAATCTGCTGTTACTCCGCGTACCCAATCATTTGGATCAATACTTTCACCCACGGTTAAATAATTCTCATTCCGGCTTCTTGCAATAGGTTCAAGCTCTTCAAATGTACTAGGCTCAGAATCAGCATTGTAAGGAGCTCTGAATAAAATTGTTGATCTGCCTGTTATACTTTCGATGAGCAGGCGTGTAGCTTTCATTTCAACCCCCGCCCGTACTAAACTCATCTTGGCAATATTATGATGTGTAAAAGTATGATTGCCTATTTCAAACCCATCCCTATAAATACGTTGTAAAATTGGGATATTACTTTCAGCGTTCAGCCCGACAATAAAAAAAGTTGCCGGCACCTTTTCCTTTTCCAGGATATCTAAAATTTGCGGAGTAAACTCATCACTTGGTCCATCATCAAAAGTGAGAATAAGTTTATGTCCCTTACCTATTGTAGTGTCTTCTGCAAATTTTCTTATAACATAACCGGATGGAAGTTGTAAATATTCCTGCTCTGAGATCAGTTGTTCTGTACTATCAATTTCAAATTTTATTTTTCCTTCCTGTGGTGCATAAAGAATATCGAGTATTTCTCCTTCGCCATCAAAGCCTACATTATTAGGTATTATTGGTATGGTTGATAATAAATTAAAATTAAAGGGATGCGTTTCTAAAGCATCATTGCTAAGATCCATGTTATAGTAATTCCACATGCGGGCATCCTCGCTGCCTAATCTCCACAACACGGTTCCGGCTGTGGCATATTCATCACTAAATCTTAAAATATTAAATGTAGTTGCAGCGTCTACAAACCAAACTTCATGTGTGGTTTTTTCTATCTTACCATCTTCATTTTCCTGCTCTGAAACATAGCTGTAATGCAGGTTGTAGCTGTCATTATCATAAATTATTTTTGCACCAAGTACTTTGGCTTTATTGATAGCCTGGTTATAAGTATACACTGAATCCTGTTTACCATTTGCCCAGTCGTAGCCAAAACCACCTATGCCTAAAATTATCTTATCAGATTGCATTTTTGATGCTGTCCAATCTACTGCATCCTCAATCCATTTTTGGGCGCTGATAGGACCGGGTCCGCTTGAGTTATTAGATTGGTCATAAGCCATCAATATCACGTAATCATTATAGTCAGATAATTTTTTATAATCATAATCATTATTCTTTGGCTCTACATCCATGGTTACAGTTAGTCCTTTAGAATGCAGCGTTTCATATAATTTTTTTTGAAAGGAGGTTAAGGGACCGTTGGTTTTTTCTATTAGCTCTTCAAAATCTACATTTATTCCACTAAAATTATAATGGGTAAGCGTATCAACAACCTGTTGAATAAATTTATTTCTAACTACAGTATCACTTAATATTTTATGCAATAGCTTACCATCAAAATTTTTTAAAGAAGAATTAAAGTTGGAAAGCATTGGCATGATGCGCAGATTCTTTAATCGCATTTGCGCAAGCCCTGCACTATCAATTCTTGTTTGTAAGCGCAATGTAGTTGTATCAATAAAAAACCATTCAGGAAAAATAGTATTGAGCTTATCGCCATATTTTTCCAGGTCAGGTAAAGAAGTATTGGCAGTCCATGGAGTATAAAATGCAGCTCTTATATAAGGAATTTTTTCTGCACTGTTTCCGGGAGTAACTTTTTTAAGCTTTCTTAAAGAATCTTCTTTTTCCTTAGTCATCAGAAAATCTTTAAAGCCCTTTATTTTTTTATTTTTAAGGAACGGGATGGATAAGGGACTGGAAGGATCCATTTGCAGCTGATAATCTTTTGCCTTTGCCTTATAGTTTGCCATTGTTGGCAATGCATCGCTCAATATAGCGAGCGCCAGTATTACCAATAAAAAAATAGCAATCATTGCCAGAATTCTGGTTGTCCACTTTACGCTTTTCCATCGTATGGGTTTTTTAGCATGAAAAATTTGGGTGGAATTATTCATCTAACAAAGTTATAGAAGTAGAGGTATAAAAATTATTTAAAAGATAGCATTAAGTAATGATAAGGAATCATTAGTATGAATTACTCAAAAAGAAAGGACCCTGTAGAAACAGGGTCCGTTTACCAAAACTAACTGCTTATGAGAAAATTGACTTTTAAAACTTATGAATAGTATGATGCAAAACAGATGCCAAAAGTTTAAATGCAATTGTTAAGAAAATTGTAATATAAATAGAATAAGTAAAAATCTTTTCCTTTAATGCTGTTAAGTTAATTCTGAGATGTAAGCTTTTCAGAATTCTCGGCAAACTGCAAAGCATCTATAAATTCCTGTACGCCACCATTTAATACAGCATCTAAATTATATATAGTAAGCCCGATGCGGTGATCGGTTACTCTGCCTTGCGGATAGTTATACGTCCTTATTTTAGCGGAGCGATCTCCTGTAAGCACTAAACTTTTTCTATGTCTTGAAATTTCTTCCTCCTGCTTACGAACTGTTTCCTCGTAGAGTTTTGTCCGCAACATTTGCATAGCTTTTTCCCTATTCCCCAATTGTGAGCGTTCAGTCTGGCAAACAACTACAATTCCTGTAGGTATATGCGTTAAAAAAACCTTCGTTTCAACCTTATTTACATTTTGTCCGCCTGCGCCGCCACTTCTGGCAGTTTCCATTTTTACATCACTTTCTTTTACTTCCACATCTACATCTTCCGCCTCAGGCATTACTGCCACAGTTGCTGCACTGGTATGAACTCTTCCGCTGGCTTCTGTATCAGGAACTCTTTGTACCCGGTGAACACCACTTTCAAATTTTAAAGTTCCGTAAACATCGTCGCCCGTTACTTCTATTTGCACTTCTTTATACCCGCCTACCGTGCCTTCGCTTTCACTGAGCAATGTTGTTTTCCAGCCTTTCTTTTCACAATATTTTAGGTACATCCTCATCAGATCACCTGCAAAAAGTGATGCTTCATCACCTCCTGTTCCTGCTCTTATTTCTAAAATGCAATTTTTTTCATCCTGCGGATCTTTAGGGATAAGCATTGTACGAATTTGTTTTTCCAGTCCCTCCTTTTTTTCCTGTAAGCCCGGTAATTCTTCCTTCGCCAATTCTCTCATTTCGTTATCATCGCTGTTTAATACTTCTTTATTAAACTCAATATCATCCAATATTTTGGCGTATTCATTACGCACCTTCACAATTTTCTCAAGGCTTCTGTATTCCTTACTTATGGCTGTGTACTTTTTATTATCCCCTACAATTTCAGGATTAGTTAATGCAATGCCCAACTCATCAAATCTTGCTTTTATTCCCTCCAGTTTATCTAACATGATGCTGCCCCCTTGTATTTCCCCCGTTGGGGGAATGATTTAGAAATACTCTTATAATTAATAATATCATATTCTTCTGGAAAAATTTCGGCAAATTTACATGATAACAGGTAATCATTTTGTATAGAAAATTTAAAGCAGATCATTTATTTACAGGAACAGGAATGCTGAACAGCAATAACGTTCTTGTTATAAAGAAAGACGGAGCCGTAGAAGCAATCATTGATGCAGATGATGCAGGAGATGTTGAAACATTTAAAGGAATTATTTCACCGGGCTTTATAAACACGCATTGCCATTTGGAATTATCGCACATGAAAGGTTTAATTCCGGAGAAAACAGGTTTGGTAGATTTTGTTTATAAGGTAGTTAATGAAAGACATTTTGCTGAAGAAGAAATCCTGAACGCCATAGATGCAGCAGAAAATGAAATGCTTTTAAATGGAATTGTTGCTGCAGGAGATATTTGTAATAATCTTTTAACGCTGCCTCAAAAGGAAAAACAAAGGCTTGCATATTATAATTTTATTGAAGCCAGTGGATGGCTGCCATCTGCATCGCAAATGAGGTTTGAAAGAGCTTTAAGCATTTATGATGAGTTTCAAATTCAAAATTCAAAATTCAAAATTCAAAATTCTATCGTTCCTCATGCTCCTTATTCAGTATCGGATGATTTATGGAAACATATCATTCCATATTTTAAAAATAAAGTAGTGAGCATTCACAACCAGGAAACATCTTTTGAAGACGAATTTTTTTTACAGGGCACCGGAGATCTTTTAAGAATGTACAAGATGATGAACATTGATAATTCTTTTTATTCGCCAGGCAAAAAAAGCAGTTTGCAATCTTATTTTTCCAGGTTATCAAATGCAGCATCAATCATTTTGGTACACAATACATTTACTTCACAGGCAGATATTGACTATGCAAAAAACAATAAAAGCGGTGATCAGCAGCTATTTTTTTGTGTTTGTATAAATGCGAATCAATACATCGAGAACACAATCCCACCTATAAAACTGTTGATTCAAAATGATTGCAATATTACTTTAGGCACAGATAGTCTTGCCAGCAATCACAGTTTGAATTTACTTGACGAGATGAAAACAATTCAGAAAAATTTTCACGATATCTCTTTAGAAAAAATGCTGCAATGGAGTACTATCAATGGTGCAAAGGCCTTGCAAATGGATAAAACATTTGGAAGTTTTGAAAATGGCAAAATGCCGGGAGTAGTATTAATAGAAAATTGTCTGACCCATGATTTATTGGATTTTAAGATTAGTAAGATTAAAAAAATTGTCTGAACCATGATTTGGTGGATTTTGGGATTATTAAGATTAAAAAAAAATTAGGAAAAAACTTTAATCTCTCATCAATCTTTTTAATCCCAAAAATCGTAGTTCAGACAATTATTGGTTCAGACTGATAATACCTCATGTAAAATTGGCAATGTTTTCATGATGCCAAAATCATGGATATGTAATCCATAAAAATTCTGCAACGCAAACAGCATATCTTTTCTAATAGATTTATTTAGTTTAATTTCTGTTAGTTCATCAGGGTGTTGCACTTTTAATAATTGTGAAATGTAATAACTGTAATCTTCCTCTAAAAAATGTGGATGATGCGGAGTAAGCTTAATAAATCTGCCTTCCTGCAGATCGAGTATAGAATTATTTTCAGAATAATCATCCTCTAACTTTAATCCGAAGAAATGAGACAAATGCAGACAAAAATATAAAGGAAAGTTGGCTGTAACGGCATTCTCCGCAATATCCAGTTGCATAAAAGCATCTTCAGTAAATTGAAAAAGATCAATATTATTTTCCGGCTGTTTTAAACATTTTTGTAAAAGCTCTATCATGTATAAGGCAACTAAGTTCCTGGTAACATCGTTTAAAATATTTTTATACAAATAGCCCCATTTAAATTCTTTTATCCTTTGCAGGTTCTTTAATTCATTGTGATATACTTCCATCTCTAAAATAGAAGTAGGCTGAAAAAAATTTGCTTTTAATGTTTTGCCTGACGAACGTACCCCATTTACCAAATATGATTGTATACCAAAAAGCTCGGTAAAAATATTTACAACAATAGATGTTTCACCATATTTTATGGTTCGTAATACAATGCCTTTTGTTTTGTAGATCATAATATCTGAACCCTGCCCGTCCGGTCAGGCGGGCATGATTTTTTGGATTAAAAGATTAATCAGATTTAAATGCATCTGGAATATAATTCGTGATCTTAATAATATAAAATTAAGTAAAGAGAAATTATCAGGATTGTATTTATGAATATGCATTCTTCTCTCTTTGTATCCCTGCATCCCTGTATCTTTGCCGGCATTAATATTTTCTGTTATGTGGAAACGCCTTGCAAACTTTGTTTTAAAATTCAGACTTTTCTTACTTGTTATTTTATTAGCCCTAACAGGCTTAATGGCATACTTTGCCAGCAAGGTTGAACTTAGCTATGAGTTTGCCAAAGCAATACCAACCGATAATCCAAAGTATCAGCAATACTTGTCGTTTAAACAAAAATTTGGCGATGATGGAAATCTATTAGTTGTAGGAATTAAGAGTGATAATTTTTTTGAACTGAATACATTCAATGCATTCAACCAGCTTACCCGCAATCTTAAAAAAATTAAATACGTAGAAGATGCACTCAGCGTATCTTCTGCAGTAAATCTTATAAAAGATACTGCAACACAAAAACTAACTTCTATCCCTATATTCTCTAAGACGATACGTTCACAGGAAGAACTTGACAGCAGTAAAACCGTTTTCTTTAGTCTTCCTTTTTACAAAACACTTTTATACAATCCTGCAATCAAACCTGATAGCAATGCATACCTGATTGGGGTTCGCATTAATAAGGAAGCGCTGGCTTCTTCATTAAGAACTGAAATAGTAAATAATATAATTATTGAAACAAATGCGTTTAGCGCAAATACAAAAATTGAGACGTACCTCAGCGGTCTTCCTTTAATAAAAACATTGGTAGCCGACAGGATAAAAAAAGAGATGAAATGGTTTCTGCTCGGATCATTGGCATTATCAGCTTTTATATTATTGATATTTTTTCGTTCGGCAAGTACAATGCTGTTATCATTATCAGTTGTATTAACCGGTGTTATTTGGAGCTTTGGTATTCTATATTTATTCGGATATAAGATCACTTTATTAACAGCTTTAATTCCGCCCTTAGTAGTGGTGATTGGAGTTCCCAATTGTATTTACTTTTTAAATAAATATCATTCAACCTACAAAGCAAGTAATAATAAACAGCAATCGCTGATTGATATGGTTAGTAAGATGGGGGTTGTAACATTGTTTTGTAACTTATCAGCAGCTATTGGTTTTGCAGTTTTTTCTCTTACCAAAAGCGCTGTCTTAAAAGAGTTTGGTGCGGTTGCCGGCATCAGCATCATGATGATCTTTGTTATCTCTTTTATATTATTACCTGCAGTATTAAGTTATTTACAAGCACCAACAAAATCGCAAATAAAATATTTAGACAATCGCTGGTTAACCTCGTTATTACTTAACATTGAGCAATGGGTTCTTCATCATAAAAAAATTGTGTATGGAACAACTTTAGTAATTCTTGCTTTTTCAATAATGGGTGTTCTTAAATTACGATCTGAAGCATTTATGGTAGAGGACCTGCCAAAAACAGATAAGATCTATACCGACCTGAAATTTTTTGAAAAGAATTTTAAAGGTGTTATGCCTTTGGAAATTGTGATAGATACAAAAAAGCGTTATGGTCTTGCAGGCGCAAGAGCATTGCCTGTTCTTGAAAAAATAGATTCTCTTTCTCAATATATTTCTGCGCAAAGCGAAATGGCTCGTCCGCTTTCTATTGCAGAAGGTTTAAAGTTTGTGACACAGGCTTTTTATGAACAGGACACTACAAGTTATAGATTACCCACAAATGAAGAGCTTGTTTTTCTTGCGGATTATATAAAACCTGCAGCAAGTGATTCGCAACATAAAAATGATCTTTCTAAACTTCTAACAAGCTTTATAGATACAGCCAAACAAAGCACAAGAGTTAGCATTAATATGGCAGATGTGGGCACTAAAAAATTGCCTGAGATTTTAAATGGTGTAAAGGCAAGAGCTAATCAACTTTTTGATACTGCAAAATATAATGTGATACTAACAGGCAGCAGCATTACTTTTTTAGAAGGCAGTAAATTTATTGTGGATGGATTAAAGCAAAGCATACTTTGGGCATTTTTATTAATTGCATTATGCATGTTCTATCTCTTTAAATCGATAAGAATTCTTTTCTGTTCTCTTATCCCCAATGTAATTCCCTTGATTGTTACAGCAGGTATTATGGGCTGGATCGGTATACGGCTAAAACCCTCAACAGTATTGATCTTTAGCGTAGCCTTAGGAATAGCAATTGATGTTACCATAAGGTTTTTGGTAAATTATAAACAGGAGCTTCCGCAGCATAATAATAATGTTATTAAAACTGTTAGTGAAACAATTAAGCATACCGGTTTAAGTATTTTATATACCTCAATGGTTTTAATTGCCGGCTTTATAATTTTTTGTTTTAGTGGCTTCGGAGGTACACAGGCATTGGGCTGGCTCACTTCATTAACGTTATTGGTTGCTACTTTAACCAACCTTATTTTATTGCCGACATTATTACTTATCGGATCAAAAAGTAATAGAGCAGAAACCCAGGTAAAATAAATTTTTGTAATTCTATATATCTCAATTATATTTGTCGTTTCCAAAACTATTTAATTATTACATATAGGTATATTGCAATTTTAAACAATGCTTTCTTTGATACGAATAACAATCAATATTTTATTACACAAAATCAGATAGTACGCAGCATTGTTCAAAGTAATGTTGTCATTAATTATCTGATATTAAATAATCCAAATTTTTAAATAATAAATCAATAAATCAAAAATGCACATGAGAAAACTTTTCTTAACATTATCAGCATTATTTTTTTTGCTGATAAATACACAAGCTCAAAACCGTACCGTTACCGGTAAAGTAACTGATGAGAATGGCCAGGGAATACAGGGAGTTTCTGTTTTAGTAAAAGGTACCGGGATTGGCACAGAAACTAATGCAGATGGTAATTTTAGTTTAAGTGTTCCCGTAAATGCAAGAACATTGGTTATTTCATCAGTTAATATGGCAACCCAGGAAACCGCTATTACAGGAGGAACTGTAAATGTTGCTCTGGCTGTACGGGCTAATAATTTAGAAGAAGTCGTAATTAATGTGCCTTATGGTACAATTAAAAAATCTGCATTCACAGGGTCTGAAAACACTGTTACTGCAGCGCAAATCGAAAAACAAAGAGTGACTTCTGTTACCCGTGCTTTAGAGGGTATGGTTCCCGGGCTTAGCGCAACCAATGGTGGTGGTGCCCCAGGTGCTGATGCCGGTATTCTAATTCGTGGTGTTGGTTCTGTAAGTCTTAGCAGTTCTCCTTTATATGTATTAAATGGAGCACCATATGATGGTTCAATATCGTCTATTTCTACAAGTGATATAGAATCTATTACTGTTTTAAAAGATGCAGCGGCTTCAGCATTGTATGGTTCCAGAGCAGCAAATGGGGTGATAATGATCACTACCAAAAGAGGGAAACAAGGAAGGGCCGCAGTTACAGCAAATGTATATCAGGGTTTCCAAAGTCGTGGTATTCCTGAATATGACCGCGTTGATTCAAAACAATATTATGAGTTGATGTGGGAAGCCTATAGAAACTCTTATAAAATAGGCCAAGGCCAAAGCTCGGCTACAGCTGGTATTAGTGCTTCTAATGTACTCACCGGTCCTAGCGGCTTGGTTTACAATGCATATAATGTTCCAGGTAACCAACTGGTTGATCCAACTACGGGAAAATTAAATCCTAATGCCCAATTATTATGGAATGAATCATGGGCTGATGCTTTGTTCAGAACAGCCCCGCGTACAGAGGCTAACGTTAGTGTATCCGGAGCGTCAGATAAAGCAGATTATTATTTATCTGCAGGGTATTTAAATGAAGACGGTATACTTAGATTTTCAGGATATAAACGTTATAACCTTCGATTAAACGTAAATGTAGCAGCAACTAACTGGCTTAATGCCGGAATTAATATAGACGGTGGTGTATCAAAAAGAGACGATGTGCTAAGTGGTGGTACAGCTACTACCAATCCATTTTATTATTCAAGAGAAATGGGACCAATCTATCCTGTTTATCAACATAACCTACTTACTGGCGCTTTTGTTGATTCCGCCGGACAACATCAATTGGATTGGGGTACACCTGCTCAAATGGGCACCCGCCCTTATGCAGGAAGATCTAACTTATTAGGTTCATTGAATCTGGACGATCGTTCAAGATATATTTTTAACGGTAATGCAAATCCATATGCTGAAATTAAATTCACTAAAGAGCTTGCTCTTAAAGCAACTTTATCTGTAAACTATCTAACTAATAATATTACCGAATATCAAAACAATCAATATGGCGATGCAGCCCCAGCTGCTGGTCCCGGAACTGGCGGACGTTCCACTAAAACTTTTGATAGACAACTGTCTATAACAGGCAACGAGGTATTAACATTTATAAAAAATTTGGATAAACATAATATTCGGGCTTTGGCAGGGCATGAAAATTATAAGTATCAATATAATTATCTTTCTGCTAATTCACAAGGATTCTTTTTTCCAGGTCAGTCAGAATTAGATAATGGAACTTCGGTTATCTCAAACCCAAGCTCTTATCAAATCGACCAAACAATAGAAAGTTATTTCGGTGGTTTGTATTATGATTATAATCAAAAATACCACCTCTCAGCAACTTACAGAACTGATGGGTCATCCAAATTTCGCGATGCAGTACGTTGGGGTAACTTTTATTCAGTTGGCGCAAGTTGGAAAGTAAAGAAGGAAAATTTTATGGAGAATATAGACTGGCTTACTGATTTAAATTTAAGAGGCTCCTATGGAGAGCAGGGTAATCAATCTATTCCTAATGACCTTTATAGATCTTATTATTACGCCAGCGGAATCGGTACCTACAATCCCCCTATCAGACCTGCAAGCCCGGATATTTCATGGGAGAAAAATGCAATTTTAGATTTTGGGGTAGATTTTGGATTCCTTAATAATCGTGTTACGGGAACCTTTGACTGGTATGATAAAAGGTCAAGTAATTTGTTATTTGATGTTCCGCTTCCTACTTCAACAGGTTATGCCAGTGTTTTTCAAAATATAGGAACAATGAAAAATACAGGTGTTGAGTTACAACTGAATTATAGCCCTATTAGATCACGAAATTTTAATTGGAATATTACAGCCAATTTGTTCCATGAAAAAAATGAGATCACAAAACTTCCAGCCGTTCAGGATTCCACTGGTATTATAAGCGGGACAAAAAAATTATTAGCGGGACATAGTATTTATGATTTTTTCCTCCAGGAATATGCAGGAGTTGATGCTGCTAATGGTGATGCCTTATATTACAGGGATGTGTTAGATGCTTCAGGAAAGGCAACAGGCAGAGTTACAACTAATGTATATAATTCAGCAACCAAATATTACGTAGGTGGATCTGCCTTACCTAAATTTAGAGGTGGCCTTCAGAACTCTTTTGATTATAAAGGATTCAATCTTTCAATTTTCCTAACTTTTGCTTATGGTGGTAAATTTTATGATGGTAATTATGCTTCTATAATGCATCGTGGTTCTCCAGGCATTGCTTGGAGCACTGATATATTGCAAAGATGGCAAAAACCCGGAGATGTAACTACCGTTCCAAGATTACAAAATGCTATTTCCAACCAGGATGGACCATCTTCAAGATGGCTGGTAGATGCATCTTACTTAAATATAAAAAATGTTACCTTAAGTTATTCCTTAGCTCCAAGAATTGCAGAATACCTTCATTTAGGAAAATTGACCATGCATGCAAATATTGATAATGCCTGGTTATTTACCTCTAAAAATGGGAGTGATATACAAAGAGATTTTAACGGAACAGCGGATGCTACATATACCCCGGTTAGAACTGTTACTGTTGGTTTAAGCGTTAATTTACAATAAATAAAAAATAAAAAATGAAAAAAATATTTTTATATGCTATCTCAGCTTTACTATTAGTAATGTCGGGATGTAAGAAAGGTTATTTGGAAACCCAACCAAGTAATGCGGTAACTCAGCAGCAAATCTCAACCCAGGTTGGGCCATTTACTGCTGCCCTTCAAGGTATTACAAAAGAATTGTTTGCCTATGGAATAGGTGCCAGTACCGGCCATGACAATTTCGGACAAAAGGCATATGATCTTCAATCCGACCTGATGGGGAATGATATGGTAGTACACAGCCAAGGTTACGGCTGGTTTAATGCGGATTATAATTTAACCGCATGGGGAAGTAAAGTAAATGGATCCCAATCAGATAATGCATGGTATTTATATTATGATGTTATTAAACAAGCTAATAAACTTATTAATGGTGTAGACCTTGTTACTGATGCTACCCAGGCTCAAAAAGAAAGCATAAAAGGACAGGCATTAGGCTTGCGTGCATATGCTTATTTTTATCTAATCAACTATTTCCAGCAAACCTATAAAGGGAATGAGACCAAACCTGGTGTTCCTATATACACAGTAGATACCATAGGTGGCAAGCCCAGGGGAACTGTTCAGGATGTTTATACCCGTATAATTGCTGACCTCACACAAGCTGAACCCCTGCTTACCGGCAAAACCAGGGCTGCAAAAACTGACATAGACGTTAGTGTAGTACAAGGTTTTCGGGCCAGGGTTGCTTTATTGATGGAAGATTGGCCGACAGCTGCAACTTATGCTAATAAGGCAAGACAGGGATATGCATTATTGACGGCTGCACAGTATCCAGCTACTACCTCTTTTTCTACAATAGGAACTTTAGAATGGATGTGGGGTTCATTAATACCTACTTCAGAAGCTACTATCTATGCTTCATTTTTTTCACATATGGATATCCGTACAGGCGGATATGCAGCATTAGGAGGTCAAAAGAAAATAACCAAAGCATTGTATGACCTGATTCCTACAGGAGATGTAAGAAAAACCGTTTTTACAACACCTACTTCAACAAATTTAACTTCCTCATCAGATCCCGGCTATAATCAGAAAAAACACCAGGTTCCAACTGCAGGAAGCTGGGCAGCCGATTACCTGTATATGCGTGCAGCAGAAATGTATTTAATAGAAGCTGAAGCATTAAACCGCCAAGGGCAAGATGCTACTGCACGTACAGTATTGGAAACATTAATTAAAACAAGGAACCCGGCATATAGTGCTGCATCCTTTAGCGGAGCAAGCTTATTAAATGAAATCCTATTACAAAGAAGAATTGAATTATGGGGCGAAGGATTTTCATTAATGGATATCAAGCGCTTAAATCAAGGGCTTAACCGTCCTACCGGTCTGGGTAATCATGGTGCACCAAGTTTTGATCCGGGTGTGTATACTACAAGTCCGGCAGATCCTAGATTTTTAATGAGAATTCCTCAAAGAGAATTGGATAATAATACAAGTCTTACACCAGCTGATCAAAACCCTTAACCCCTTGCTTAACATTATAAAAAAAATAAAATGAATAAACATATTTTTAATATACCCATTTCGGCCCTTTTGATTGCCGGATGCTTTATTTCGTGTAAAAAAAATAATTTAGTTATTGATAAGGTTGTTACACCTCCGTCTTATGTTAAGTTTAATGTAAGAACTGCTGCTGATACAGCAAATGCAATCTATTATATCAAAAGTGATAATACACCTTTTAAAATACCAATAGGTATTACTACAGTATCTGATAAAGACAGAACTATAAACCTATGTTATTCTTCTCCTACAGCTGTAGCAGGCCTTCAATATAATGCACCCGCAACTATAGTTATTCCTGCAGGTAAAGCATTAGATTCTCTTAGCATTTCAGGATTATTTGCGGGTTATCCCCTGTCATCTAAAGTAGATGTGCTTACTATTAAAATTTGCGGAGGTGATGTTCCTGCTAATTCTTATTGGACAACGTATAAGGTAACTTTGCGTAAGTATTGTGATGTTATTTCTACAGATCTAATTGGAAGTTTTGCTAACTCAACAGATACATATAATGGAGGTGCGAGTTCAAAACCTAATTACGTTGCTACTATCAGCAATTGGACTCCCATTTCTTCAACATCAGCTTCTATTGTAATTAAAAACTTAGGAGCAACTTCAGATAATGGATGGGGGCCTTTCTCTGCTACAGATCCTTCTTTAAACCCTGGATTAACAGCAACATTGGATTGGTCAATTCCTTCTAATTTTTCTGTTACTATCCCTTTACAAAATTATTTTAATGATGGCTCCGGGATGTCTACCATAAATGCAACAGGAACTTTTTCTTCTTGCGACCAAACTTATACTATTGTAGCTAAAGTTAAATACGCAGGTAATGGCAGTACATATACCCACACTTCCATTTTTAGAAGATAAGCGAATACACATCAAAGTTTAAAAAAAGCCCTTAAGCAATGCTTAAGGGCTTTTTTTATGAAATTAAGGTTCTGATGATGTAGAATTTCTTCCTCATTGGATTACTAATTTTCCAATTATTTATCTTTTAATCAATGCTGA
>OCZT010002568.1_pt1 | contig 18694 bp, 18 predicted proteins | sample 1539031 | NCBI WGS metagenome assembly OCZT01 (sample SAMEA3539308, study PRJEB22396) | soil metagenome | biome: tundra; feature: field; material: soil | place: USA | collected 2010-05 | depth 0.15 m | reverse complement strand
CTCGGAGCATGCATGTGTCCGATCAAACGGCTACACTATTATTTAATATGCTCTAGAGCAGATTTGGTTCAGATAGACGCATATGGCGAATGGCGTAGGGGTGCAGTCTTGCTGCACCCTCGAAGGATCGTTGCAAAGGGCGCAGCAAGACTCCGCCCCTACGTCTATCTAACTGGAAACTGCTCTAGCCCGTGAGCCAGCGGTGGCCGCGCTCGAATAGCTCGACCATCACCGTCGCGAACATCCCAAAATAGCCCAGCGTGACGAGCAGCAACCCGTAGGCTCCCGCAATCGCGATGCCGTCGCGCTCCATCATGCCGAGCATCCCGATGACGATTACCAGCGCTGGCAGGGTGTTGGTGAAGGGGATGCCCACCAGCGGCAGCAGGAGCAGGAATCCGCAGAAGCCCACCATCGCCACGTGCAGCCGCAACCGGGCGGGAGAGGCCGTCCACGCCGGCCACCGCGGCTTCAGGCGCCGCTCAATCCAGCCAATGAACTTGCTCGCGCCCTCCAGCACGGCGCGAAAAAAACGCGGCGGCAGCTGGGTGGCCGGCAGCCACGGCGGCAGGCCCAGCGCAAATCGCGCCGCGATGAACAGGATCACGACTCCAAACGGCACCGACAGGCCCGGGATGGAGATCGGGGCACAGAAGGGCAGGGCGAGGATGATGATGAGCAGTCCCGAAGCCCTCGCCCCCAGCACGTCCATCACCTCATGCAGCGTCACCTTCCGCTCGGTGAACCGCAGCGCCAGCGCGTGCAGCTCATCGGATAATTTCTTGAGCGGGTCCGGTCCGGCGGGCTGTTGGTGAAACATGGCAACGGGTGGGACCCTCAGGTGCCGCGCTTGTTACCATACAGCTCGATCTGCAATCGGTGCGCATAGCGATAACCGCGCTGCTTGCATAATTCCCCGAGCCAGCCCGCGCGCGCACGCACGGCCTCGACCGTCGTGCCTTCCGGCATGAGCAGAATCTTGTCCCGCGGAATCTCGCGCTGGAGCGACGCCAGCATGCCCTCCATCTCATCCACGTCGCCCGGCTGGGTGATCACGAACTTGAACTGGTATTCGCCGTGGTCGAGCCACGCGCGCACCACCGCCGGCTGCCAGCGCAGTGTCTCGTGCTTCTTCCGCCAGGTGGCGCTCAGGCGCGAGTCCGGCGCGGAGTTGAGCAATTTGGGCGAGAGCGAGGCCAGGTCGCACGCGATGCCCTCGGGGGCGACTGTCGCGGCGGTCTCGATCGTGAGATGATACCCCCGTTGCTTGATTTCGGCGGCGAGCAGGCGGATGTCCTTCGCGATCATCGGCTCGCCGCCCGTCAGCACGACGTGCCGCGCGGAGTGCTTTTCAATCTCCGCTACAATTTGCGCGAGCGTGTGCGGCGTGCCCTCGGGATTCCACGACGCATACGGCGTGTCGCACCAATTGCAGCGCAGGTTGCAGCCGCTGGTGCGCACAAAGACCGATGGCACGCCCGTCAGGGTGCCCTCGCCCTGGATCGAATAAAATATCTCGGAAATCAGCATCAGCGTTTCAACGGTTTGAGGGGCAGCGCGTCAGTCGCGGCATACACGGTCGGATCGGCGATCCCCGCCTGCAGAAACGCCTCCCGCCGCTCCACGCAGGTGCCGCACTTGCCGCAGTGCACGGCCCCGCCCTTGTAGCACGACCAGGTGCGGGCGAAATCCACGCCGAGCCGCGCACCCTCGGCGGCGATCTGGCCCTTGCTCAGCGCAATGAACGGCCGCAGCAGCTGCACGCCCGCATCGGTGCCGAGCCGCATCGCTTCGCCCATCGCGCGCATGAAGTCCTCGCGGCAGTCCGGGTAAATCGTGTGGTCGCCGGTGTGCGCGGCGATGACGAGGCCCTGTGCGCCCACGCTCTCGGCGAAACCGCAGGCGATGGAGAGCATGATGGCGTTCCGGAACGGCACGACCGTCTGCTTCATGTTTTCCGCGGCATAGTGCCCCTCGGGAATTTCCCCGCCGCTCTTCAGCAAATCCGACGCAAACAGCCGGTTCACAAACTCCAGCGGAATCACCTCGTGCCGCAGCCCGAGCTTCACCGCGTGTTCCGCCGCGAAGGGTAGCTCGCGATGGTTGTGCTTCGCCCCGTAATCGAAGCTCGCAACCGCCACGACGTCATGCTCCCGCCGCGCCCAATAAAGCGCCGTCACCGAATCCATCCCGCCCGAGCAAAGCACCACGACATTCATGGGGTAAATCTGACGACAAAACCGCGTCTGCCAATCTTTCCCCTTTCTCTTAATCTTTCTCTTTCTCTCGTCACCCAAGTCTGGGAGAAAGAGAAAGAGTAAGAATTAAGAGAAAGATTAAATGATCCTCCTCCACGACCCCCGCTGCGCCGACTATGGCTCCTCGATGCGACCCGAGCAGCCCGCGCGCATCACCCGCAGCGCCGTGCATCTGCGCGCGGCCCATCCGGACTGGACCTGGCGGATTCCGGACGCTGTCGTGCCGGACGAAGCCCTGTTGCTCGCCCACACCCAGGCCCATTTGAAACGCCTCGGCCAGCATCGCGACTTCGACGCCGACACGCCCTGGCTGCCTGACATCGCCGACCATGCCCGCCGGGCCGTCAGCGCCGCGCTCGCCGCCGCCGACCTCGCACTGGCGGGTGAGCGCGCCTTTTGCCTCATGCGCCCGCCCGGCCACCATGCGACGTCCACCCAGGCCATGGGTTTCTGCTACCTCAACCAGATCGCCATCGCCGCCCTCTCAGCCCGGGCCCGCGGCACGAGCCGCGTCGCCATTTGGGACTTCGACGCCCACCACGGCAATGGGACCGAGGCCATCCTGCACGGGCGCGACGGGTGCCTGTTCACTTCCGTGCACCAGTATCCCGGCTATCCCGGCACGGGCGTGAGGTCGTTTGCCAACTGCCACAACTGGCCGGTCGCCCCGCACACGCCCCGCGCGCAACACCTAGCCGCGCTGCGTGCCTCGCTCGATGCGGTCGCCGCGTTCCGTCCGGGGCTCGTGCTCGTCTCCGCCGGGTTCGACGCCTTTGTGCAGGATCCGCTCACCGCGATGACGCTCGAAACCGACGATTTTGCCACGCTGGGCCGCTGGCTGCGCGAAAGCGGCCTGCCCGCCGCCGCGATCCTCGAGGGTGGCTACAGCGATGAGCTCCCTTTGCTGATTGATGCCTTCCTCACGGCGTGGGAGAAAGCTCCGCAAGCCGCATGATTTCCCGCTTCCTTCCGCTGCGTGTTCGCCGTTTGCTCGGTGTGAAAGTGACCACGCGACCGCCCTCTTACCAACTCCTCGACCAGCCCGGCTCGCTTGCGCCGCTCCTCGTCGCCCTCGACCGCGTCTCGGAAGTCTCCCTCGATACCGAGGCCGACAATATGTATCATTACAAGACGCGTATCTGCCTGATGCAGCTGCTCGTCGGCAAGGAGGTCTTCCTGGTGGATGTGCTCGCGCCGGGCCTGAAACTCGAGCCGCTGCTCAGCCGGCTCGCGAAAAAACACCTGTTGATGCATGGCAGCGATTTCGACCTGCGCCTGCTGCACGACCTCAACGGCTTCCGCCCCAAGAGCATTTTCGACACCATGCTCGCCGCCCAGCTGCTCGGCCGGCCGCGCATCGGGCTTGGCTCCCTGCTCGAGGATCACTTCGGCGTCGCCGTCGACAAGTCCGGCCAGAAGGCCAACTGGTCCGCGCGCCCCATCACGCCCAAGCTGCTCAACTACGCCGCACTCGACGTCTGGTATCTGCCGGCCCTGCGCGACATCCTCACCCGCGAGCTCGCGAAGCTCCACCGCCTCGACTGGCTGGACCAGCAATGCCGGGCCCAGATCGAGTCCGGCTCCACGGGTTTTGCCCCGGCGACCGACATCGACTGGCGCATCGGCCGCAGCGAACGCCTGCGCGGCCCCGGCCTGAGCGTGCTCCACGCCATCTGGCACTGGCGCGAGCACCAGGCCCAGCGCCTCGACACGCCGCCCTTCAAGGTCTGCGGCAACGCCCTCCTGCTCCAGATCGCCGAGGCTGCCGAACTCGGCGATTCCGAGGAATCCATTCTCCACCGCGTCAACCTCGGTAAACGCCACGACCGCATTTTTCCCTCGTTCGCCACCGCCGCGCACGCCGGGCTCGTCCGCGATCCCAAGACGCTGCCCCGCCGGCCCGGCCGCGATCCCAATCACGTCTCGCTCACCCAGGCCGAGATCGAGCTGCAGGACCGCATCAAGACCGACCGCGACCACATCGCCAAAAAACTCGGCATCGAGGCCACCTTGATCGCGAATCGCTCCCTCCTCGCGCAGATCGCGCGCGCGCCGACCAAGCTCGACGACCTCCTGCTCCCCTGGCAGGCGGATCTGCTCCGCGACTCGCCGTCGCTCAAGACCGCCTGAGCCGGGCGGACCTGCGCGCCCGCCTCCGCCCCCGCGGGGTTTTTCTTTGCGCCACCGCCGCTTTGCGCGAGCCTTCCGCCCATCGTGTCCCCGCCCGCCAGCCCTGAGCCCGTCGAACGGGCCGCCAACGCCAATATCGCGCGCCACCTCGCGCTCATGGCCGCCGCCCGGCCCTCGGCCCCGGCGCTCAAGATTCCACGCGGCCGCACGCCGACCGGCGACATCGACTACCTCACACTCAGTTTCGCCGAGCTCGATGCCGAAGCCACCGCGTGGGGCGCGCGCCTCAGCGCCGCCGGAGTCCAGCGCGGCGACCGCACGTTGGTGATGGTCCGGCAGGGTCTGCCGCTCATTGCCGCGGTGTTCGCGCTTTTCCGCCTCGGGGCGGTCCCGGTGGTCATCGACCCCGGCATGGGCCGGAAAAACTTTCTCGCCTGCGTCGCCCGCTCCCGTCCCCGCGCGCTCGTGGGCATCCCGCTGGCCCAGGTCATAAGCCGCGTCTTCCGGTCCGCCTTTGCCACCGTGCAAATTCGCGTCTGGGCCCGCGGCTCCGCCATCGCCCGGCTGGCGAGGGCAGGGGAGACCCATCGCCCTGCCGACATTGTCCCCAGTGCCGCGACCGAACTCGCCGCCATTCTCTTCACCTCCGGCTCCACCGGCGCGCCGAAGGGCGTCTGCTACGAGCACGGCATGTTCGAGGCCCAGGTGAATCTCATCCGCGACACCTACGGCATCACGCCAGGCGAGATTGATCTGCCGATGCTCCCCATCTTCGCGCTGTTCAACCCCGCGCTCGGCCTGACCACGATCGTGCCCGAAATCGACCCGAGCCGACCCGCTGAGGTTGACCCGGCCAAAATCGCCCAGGCCATCCTTCAGGAAAACGTCACCAACTCCTTCGGCTCACCGACGCTGTGGTTCAAAATCGCCGGCTACTGCGCCGATCATGCCATCACGCTGCCGAGCCTTCGTCGCGTCCTTTGCGCCAGCGCCCCGGTGCCCGCGGCGTTGTGGCGAAACTCTTCCGCCTTCCTGCCGCACGGTCGCCTGCACAGCCCCTATGGCGCGACCGAGGCGCTGCCGGTGGCGAGCATCTCCTCGGACGAAATCGATCCCGCCTCCGTCCGCGGCGCGTGCGTCGGGCGCCCGTTGCCAGGCATCGAGGTCAAGGTCATCGCGATGGTCGACACGCCCATCGCCACCCTCGCCGAGACTCGCGAACTTCCTGCCGGGCAGATTGGCGAGATCATCGTGCGTGGTCCTGTTGTCACGAAAACCTACGACGCGCTGCCCGAGGCCACCGCCGCGGCGAAGATCTCCGATGGCGCCAACGTCTGGCATCGCATGGGTGACTGCGGCTATTTCGATCCCGCCGGCCGGCTCTGGTTCTGTGGCCGCAAAGCCGAGCGCGTCGAAACCGCGACCGGCCCGCTTTTCACCGAACCCTGCGAGCAGGTTTTTCGCACCCACCCGCGCGTCCCGCGCTGCGCGCTGATCGGTTTGGGCGAGCCCGGCCGGCAGCGGCCCGCGCTCGTCGTCGAGGCCCGCCCAAAAAACGCGGCGGATCGCGGCGCCTTCGCCCGCGAACTGCGCGCCCTCGCGCAGGAACAGACCCACACGGCCGCCATCAGCCGGTTTTATTTTCATCCCCAGTTCCCCGTGGACGTGCGCCACAACGCCAAGATTCACCGCCTCACGCTCGCCCAGTGGGCCGCGACCACCCACGACGGCGAGGAAACGTCCGCCTCATGAACACGCTCGTCACCGGCGGCACAGGTTTTCTCGGCCGCCGGCTCGTGGCGCGCCTGCTGGCGGAGGGCCGCCGCGTGACGGTGCTCGGCCGCACGCCGGCGCCGGATCTCGAAGCCCAGGGCGTGCGCTTCATTCGCGCTTCGCTCGACGATGCGGCCGCGGTGCGTGCCGCCTGCGCCGGGATCGAAACCGTATTCCACACCGCCGCCAAGGTGGGCGTCTGGGGCCGTTACGATGATTTCTTCCGGACCAACGTCCTCGGCACCCGCGCCCTGCTCGAGGGCTGCCGCGCCCACGGTGTGCAGCGGCTCATCCACACCAGCACGCCCAGTGTCGTCTACAACGGTCAGGCCCTGTCCGGCGCCGACGAATCACTGCCGCTGACCACCCGTTGCCCCAGTCCTTATCCGCTCACCAAAGCCATCGCCGAGCGCGACGTGCTCGCCGCCAACTCTGCCACCCTGCGCACCGTCGCGTTGCGCCCGCACCTGATCTGGGGCGTGGGCGACCCGCACCTCGTGCCGCGCGTGCTCAGCCGCGCGCGTTCCCGGCGGCTGCGGATCATTGGTGACGGCCAAAACCGCGTCGACTTGGTCCACGTCGAGAACGCCGTCGACGCCCATCTCCTCGCCGAAACCGCCCTCTGCCAGTGTCATCTATTAAATGACACTCCTTCAGGGTCCTGCCGCGCCGATGGTCGGGCTTTCTTCATCACCAACGGTGAACCGGTTCTGCTCTGGGACTGGATCAACGACTTGCTCCGCGCGCTCGGTGAGCCACCGGTGACCAAAAAGATCTCCCTCGGCGCCGCTTCGGTCTTGGGCGCGCTCTGCGAGGCCGCGTGGCGGATCCTGCCCGTAACGGCAGAACCGCCGATGACCCGTTTTGTCGCCGCCGAGCTGGCGAAGGATCACTGGTTCGACATCTCCGCCGCGCGCCGCGACCTTGGTTACGTCCCGCGTATCCGCATGGCCGCCGGCACCGCCGAACTGGTCGCATGGTATCAACACCAGAAACACCGCAGCTCATGAGGGCGCGGCAACTCGTCCTGCCGGCGCTCGCGATGGCGGCGATTGTGCTGACCTCCAACCTCCTGGTGCAGTTTCCGCTCAACGCCTGGCTGACGTGGGGTGCGTTTTCCTACCCGGTGGCCTATCTCGTCACGGATGTCTGCAATCGCGTCGCCGGTCCCCAACTCGCGCGCCGCGTGGCCTGGTGCGGCTTCGCGACCGGCCTTGTCTGCTCGGCTCTCCTCGCGCCGGTGCGCATCGCCGTGGCGTCGGGCTCGGCCTTCATCGTCTCGCAACTCCTCGATGTCGCCGTGTTTAACCGGCTGCGGAAACTGAGCTGGTGGAAGGCTCCGTTGTTCGGCTCAGTTGCGGCGTCGGTGGTGGACACCGCCATCTTCTTCAGCCTGGCCTTCGCGGGTGGCAGTTTTCACTGGCTGCAACTGGCCGCCGGTGATCTTGCCGTGAAACTCGCGATGGCCGTCGCACTCCTGCCGCCGTATCGGGCGTTGGTGGCCCGCTTCACCCGGCTGTAAGGCTCAAATGCGCCCGCCGCGCTGCCGCACCGCCTCGAACAGCGTGATGATCGTGGCCATGGCCACGTTGAGTGAGTCCGCCTGGCCGGCCATTGGGATGCGCACGGGCAGGTCGGCATTCTTCAGCCAGAACTCGCTCAGGCCGTATTGCTCGCTGCCCATGATCACCGCCAGCGGACCGCGCAGATCGGCCGCAGTGTAAAGCGTCTCCGCCGCCGGCGTAGTGGCGACCGCGCGAATCTTTTTCGCCCGCAGCCACGCGTGTACCTGCGCGCTTTCGGCCACCACCAGCGGCACGGAAAACAACACTCCGGTCGAGGCCCGCACGACGTTGGGATTGAAAATATCCGTCACCGGATCGCACACGATCACGGCATCGCAGCCCGCCGCATCCGCGCTACGCAAGATCGTCCCGAGGTTGCCCGGCTTTTCGATCGCCTCGACCACGAGCAGAAAGGGGGCCGCGGGCAGCGTCAGCTCCTCCAGCGTGCGCCGCCACTGCGGCGCGACCGCCAACAGTCCGTCCGGCCGCTCGCGGTAGGCGACCTTGGAAAAAGTGTCCTTGGTCAGCTCGAAAATCTGCGCACCGGCCGCGCGGGCCTGGTCGATCAGCGCCGGTTCGTTTTCGCCTAAAAACCACTCCGGGGAAAAATACAGCTCCGCCAGCGGCACCGCCTTCTCCAACGCGCGCCGGATTTCGCGGTAGCCCTCGACGAGGAAAACCCCCGCCTCGTCCCGCGGCCGGCGGTCGCGCAGTTTCACGAGCTGCTTGATCCGCGGATTCTGCAGACTGGTGATTTTTTCGACGGACATCAGCCATGATTTGAACACGGAGTTCGCAGAGAGCACGGAGAAAATCCGTGGGTGACTCCGCCGCGGTCTCCGTGCTTCCCTGTGCCCTCCGTGTTCAAGAAGAAGAAATTCAACGACCAGCCGTTCGCCTATCATGCCGAGCTCGAGCTGGAGATCGCCACGCTCACCAACCTTGGGTCGGGGCTGGGCCGCGTGCCGCTGCCCGGGGAAACCGAGGCCAAATGGGTCGTCATGGTGCCTTTCGCGCTGCCCGGCGAGCGCGTGCGGGTGCGCGTGTTTCGGAACCACAAGAATTACTCCGAGGCCGATATCGTGACAGTGCTCACGCCCTCGCTGGAACGCGTGGCGGCGCCCTGTCCGCTGTTTGGCCGCTGCGGCGGTTGCCAGTATCAGCACCTGGCCTATACCGGCCAGCTGGCGTGGAAACGACGCCAGGTCGCCGAGGTCCTGCAGCACCTCGCCGGCGTCGAGTTTCCCGTCGCCCCCGTCATCGCGTCGCCCCGCGAATTCGGCTACCGGTCCAAGATCACGCCGCATTTCAATCCGCCGCGCGACGACCGGCCGATGCCCATCGGCTTTCTGCGCCAGGGCACCCGTTTCGATATCCTGGATGTGCCGCAATGTCCGATCGCCACGCCCGCCATCAACGAGCGGCTCACCACCGTGCGCGACGAGGCGCAGGCCCGGCGCGCCACCTACACGCGTGGCGGGACGCTGCTGCTCCGCGAGGCGAGCGGCGTGGTCACGACGGTCTACGAGGCCATTGTCACCGAGACCGTCGGCGACCTGAAACTGCGCTTTCTCGCCCGGGATTTTTTCCAGAACAACCCGTTCATCCTGCCGGCGTTCACCGGCTATGTCCGCGCCCAGGTCGCGGCCAGCGGTGCGCGCTTCCTGGTCGATGCCTACTGCGGCAGCGGACTGTTCGCGCTCACCGCGGCCCCCGCGGTCGAGCAGGTAACCGGCATTGAGATCACCGAGAGCAGCGTCGCCTTCGCCCGCGAAAACGCCGCCGCCAATGGCATCACCAACACCGTGTTTCAGGCCGGCGACGCCGCCGCCATATTCAGCGGGCTCGCCTTCCCCGCCGCCGACACCGCCGTGATCATCGATCCGCCCCGCAAGGGTTGCGACGCCGCCTTTCTGACCCAGCTCTTCGCTTTCGGCCCGCGCACCGTGGTCTATGTCTCCTGCGACCCCGCCACGCAGATGCGCGATTTGAAGGATTTCCTCGCCGCCGGCTATGCGCCGACCGCGGTCCAGCCGTTCGACCTGTTCCCCCAGACCCGCCACCTGGAGTGCGTCATCACCCTCCGGCGCGGCTAAACCCGCCGGTTTCGCGGATTGTCAACCTGCGCCGTTTTTCCATACTGTCCGCTTCACCATGCGCAATTCACCCGCCTCCCATTCCTGGAGTTTTTCCCGCGTCGGTGGACTCGACCAGGTCTCCCTCACCACGACCGAGGACCTGCTCGCGCTCGACCGGCTTGATCAGAAACTTTGGGTGGCGCTTTCCTGCCCGGTCAAGGGCCTGGAACTCGACGAAAAAACCCTCGCGCTGATTGACGCCGACGGCGACGGCCGCATCCGCGTGCCGGAACTCATCGCGGCGGTGAACTGGGCGGCGGCGCGCCTGAAAAACCCCGCCACGCTGCTGCAGGGCGCCGATTCCCTGCCGCTGGAGGCCGTCGACGACACGACCCTCGACGGCAAAACCATCCTTGCCTGTGTCAAGAAAATCCTGGCCAGCCTCGGCAAATCCGCGGCCGGCTCCATCTTTGTCTCCGCCACCGCGGACACGTCGAAGCTCTTTGCCTCCAGCCCGCTCAATGGCGACGGCGTGATCCCGCCCGAGGCCACGACGGATGCCGATGCCCAGGCCTTGATCCGGGATATCATCGCGTGTCTCGGCGGCGTGGCGGACCGCACGGGCGCCATCGGCATCACCGCCGAGATGACCGAGACTTTTTTTACCGAGCTTGCGGCGCACGTCGCATGGCTGGAGAAAAGCTCCGTCACCGAAATTGCAGTCCTCGGCGCCGCCACCGGAACCGCCTGCGCGGCGCTCCGCACCGTCCGCGCCAAGGTTGAGGACTATTTTGCCCGCTGCCGCCTCGCGGCCTTCGACAGCCGCGCCCTCCTCGCGCTCAACCGCCAGGAAAGCGAGTATCTCGCGATCACCGCGAAGGACCTGAAGATCACCGCCGAGGAAGTCGCCGGCTTCCCGCTCGCGCGAATCGAGGCCGGCCGGCCGCTGCCGCTCCTCGAGACGGTCAACCCCGCCTGGGCCGCCGCGATGGCCACCCTGCATGCCGCCGTGATTGCGCCGGTCCTCGGCGCCGGCAAGACCTCGCTCATCGAAGCCGAATGGACCGCGCTCAACGCGCAGTTTGCCGCCTATGAAACCTGGCTGGGTGGCAAGGCCGGCTCCGTCGTGGAAAAACTCGGCGTCGACCGCGCCCGGGTGTTGCTGGCCGGCAAGGGCCGCGCCGCCCTCACCAGCCTGCTCGCGCAGGACAAGGCCCTCGAGCCCGAGTTCAACGCCATCTCCGCCGTGGACCGCTTGGTCCGGTATCACCGCGACCTGCGCACGCTGCTCCATAATTTCATCAACTTTGCCGATTTCTACACCCACGACCGGCTGGCCGTGTTCCAGGCCGGCACGCTCTACCTCGACAGCCGCTCCTGCAAACTCTGCATCCGCGTGGACGATCCCGTGGCGCACGCCGTCCTCGCCGTCACGAGCAAGGCCTACATCACCTACCTCGATTGCCACCGCCCCGGCGGTGAAACCATGAAACTCGCCGCCTGCTTCACCCAGGGCGACAGCGACTATCTTTTCGTCGGGCGCAACGGCGTGTTCTACGACCGCGCGGGCCGCGACTGGGATGCCACGATCACCAAGATCGTGGATAATCCCATCAGCCTGCGCCAGGCCTTCTGGTCGCCCTACAAGAAGCTGATCCGCATGGTCGAGGAGCTTGTCGCCCGCCATGCCGCCGCCGCGGATGCCGCCGTGGTGACCAAGGTTGCCGCCTCGGGGGACGCCGCCGCTCCGCCTGCACCCGTCGTCCCGAGAAAAATCGACATCGGCACGGTCGCCGCGCTGGGTGTGGCCGTTGGTGCGATCGGCGGTGCGCTCGCCACACTGGCTACGGGCCTCGCGCGGATGGCGCCCTGGCAGCTTCCGCTGGTGCTCGTGGCGCTCATGCTGCTGATCTCGCTGCCCGCCGTGATCATCGCCGCCCTCAAGCTCCGCCAGCGCACAATCGGGCCGCTCCTGGAGGCCAACGGCTGGGCGATCAACGGTCGCGTGCGGATCAATATTCCCTTCGGCAAGGCGCTCACCGAGCGGGCGGTGTTGCCGGCCGGCTCGCGCCGCTCCCTCGTGGATCCGTATGCCGACAAGGCCGCCGCCAATCGCCGCCGTCTGGCCCTCCTGCTTCTCATCATTGTCGCAGCCGCGTTGGTCACCGCCAAGATGCTGGGCTCGTGGCCGTTTGCTGTCCCGGCCCCCGCGGAAAAACCCGCCGCCGTCGCCCCGGCGGCCGCACCGAAAAAATAATCGCCTCGGGCAAAGTGCGCCTAGCGGTAGCCCAGCCACTCCGGCGTGGAATACTGTTCGGTCAGTCCGCTGACTTCGTCCTCGTTCAGGTCAGGCCACGGGACCGGCTCCGCCGCGACGCCCAGCGCCGCGGCCAGTTGCGCGGTGAAGTCCGCCTGAAATTTGTCCCAGTCCACCGGCCGCCCCACTGCCGGCCGCCAGATCGAGCCCTGAAAGAGCAGCCCGTACTTGTTTCGCTTCTGGGCCGCGCCGGCGATCTTTTCGCCGCTGCGCCCGTGCACCACATCAAAAACTTCCGCGCGCTGAAAACACACGCCCGCCTGCGCTGAAACTTCGGCGGGCTCGCCGGCGGCCGCTTCGGCCGCCGGTTTCACCACCGCTGGCATACCCTGAGTCTGCAGCGCCGCGGCCAGGCCTTCGTGCACCGCGCGATAACTCTGCGTCGCCCGCACCTCCTCCAACGGATGGCCCCGAGGAATCACCAGCGCATAGGTCCAGTCGTGCCGGTGATCGACCACCCCGCCGCCGGTCGGCCGGCGGCAGAGATCCAGCGTGATCTCCGGTGGGAGTACCGCGCGCACCGCGGCAATTTTCTGCGCATACCCAAAGGTGAAGGCGGGGCCCCGCCAGCCGTAGTGCCGGAAGCGCGGCGCTGCCGCCCGCGGGCCTGCCCGCCGAAGGCCGGGCGAAGACGGGTAGCGCTGCAGCATCAGGAAATCCAAGGCCATGTTTTCCGCCGCGCCGCCCGTGCGAATGGGGAGAATCTCCAGCGTCATGGTCACCGTCCGGGTGCGCCCGATACCATCACGCGTCCAGCAGCGTGCGCGCCGCCTTCAACAGTTCACTGAGCGTATACGGTTTCGCCAGATAGGCGCGCCGGCGGCGATCAAGCCAGGCCAGCGCGCGCGCCGGCTCGCGGTTCGTGGTGCAGAGCACGCGCAGCTCCGGCTCCGCGGCATGCAGCGCGCGGGCGAGCTTGTCGCCTTCGCTCGTGAGGCCGGCGATCAACAACTGCGCGGGTTTGGGCAGATGCCGGGCCTCCCGCAAAGCCGCGGCGGTCGTCTTGGCCGCGATCACCCGATAACCGTCGGCGGTCAGAATGCCTCCGACCATCTTGCGGACGACATCGTCGTCCTCGACGAGCAGGACCGACTCATGGCCCCGCGTGGAGGGCAGGGCCCCGATCGTCGCCAGGCGTTCCGCGGCCGTGGCGGCCTCGCGCGTCTCCGGCAGCAGAATTTCGAAGGTCGATCCCACCCCGACCTCGCTCTTCACCGTGATGAATCCCCCGCTCTTTTGCACCACGCCATAAACTAGCGAGAGGCCCAGACCGGTGCCCTCGCCCTCGGGCTTCGTCGTAAAAAAGGGCTCGAATAATTGCTGCTGGGTCTCGGCGTCCATGCCGATGCCGTTGTCGCTGACGCTCAGGCAGACGTAACGGCCCGGCGGGGCATCGGTCGCGCGGCGGTTGAGCCCGGACCGGATTTCACGCCGCGCGGTGCGGATGACGACGCAGCCTTGCTCGCGCAGCGCATCGCGGGCGTTGAGGATCAAATTGAGCAGCACTTGCTGGAACTGCGCCGGGTTGGTGTGGACCTGCCCGAGGTTGCGGGCGAGGGCGAGTTCCAGCCGGCCGGCGTCGCCCAGCAGGCGGGCAAGAATAGCGGCGTTGCTGCGGACAAACCGGTTCAGGTTGATGACCCGGGCCTGCAACGGCTCGCGGCGGCCAAACGCGAGCAGTTGTCGCGTCAGCACCGCGGCTTTTTGTCCCGCCTGATGGATGACCTCGACTTCCTTCAGCGCCTGCGGCTGACCCGCCAGCTGGCCCGCCAGGATCTGGCTGTAGCCATTGATGACGGAGAGCAGATTGTTGAAATCGTGCGCCACGCCCCCCGCGAGCCGGCCCACCGCGTCGAGGCGTTGCGCGTGGACGAGCGCTTCCTGCAGGCGGCGCTTTTCCGTCGTGTCGCGATAGGTGGCCACGATGCGGGTCGCGCGGCCGCGCGCCGCGGGGATCAGGCTGAAATTCCACGCCGCGTAAATGATGCTGCCGTTCTTGCGTTGCAGGAAACCTTCCCCAGCAAACGGCTGGCCCGGCCGGGCGGTGTGCTGCCAGTGGGCGATTTTTTCGACATCGGTCTTCTCGCCATGGAGAAACCCATGCCGCCGGCCTCGCAAGCTGGCGGCCGCGTAACCGGTCATCGCGCAAAAAACATCGTTCGCAAACAGGATTTCCAGCCCCGTTGCCGCGGTGCTCCGGCGGGCGATAAACACGCCCTGGTCCTGCGCGCGGAGCGCCGCCGCCAGCAAGGCCGCCGGCATGGGCGGCGCGGCGGGGCGGGGCGCCTTTCTCACGGCGAGAGTCGCTCCACCGTCCAGCTTCCGTCGGGCGCGCGGCGGTAACGCAGGCGGTCATGCAGCCGGCTGCGCCGGCCCTGCCAGAATTCGACCGTCTCGGGCGTGACCCGGAATCCACCCCAATACGGGGGCAGCGGCACCGGCTTGCCGGCGTATTTCTTCTCCACTTCCTTCATCGCCTCCTCGAGCACCTTGCGGCCGGAAATGATGGTGCTCTGCGCAGACGTCCACGTCGCCAGCTGGTTCGCGGGCGGACGGCTGTGAAAATACGCCTCGGCCTCCTCGCGCGGCACCTTCGTCACCGTGCCTTCCACGATGACCTGCCGCTCAAAGGCAAACCAGGGGAACACCAGGGTCGCCCGCGGATTGGCGTCGAGCTCGCGACCCTTGCGGCTCTCGTAATTCGTGTAGAAGACAAACCCGCGGCCATCGACGCTCTTGAGCAGCATGGTGCGCGCCGAGGGCCGCCCGTCGCGGGTGGCGGCGGCGAGGATCATGGCGTTGGGCTCGACGAGTTTGGAGGCCTCGGCTTCCTGAAACCATTTTTCGAACTGCCGGAACGGATCCCGCGCGAGGTCTTTCTCGGCGAGCCCGGAGAGGGCATAGTCTTTTCTGAGGTCGGCGAGCGCCATGGTGCTGCCAACGTGGGCCGGCGCCGCCACCCTGTCAAAAATCATCTCGTCAGCGCGCCAATCCATTCCGCCGCGCCGGGAAACTCTCGCAATAGCACCGCCCGCGACCCCAGCTCAAATTCCGGCTCCGTCCAGGCCGGCGTCAGCGTGCAACCCAGCAGCGCCCAGCCCCGCGGGCGGGCGCCGACCGCCAGCCGCGCGCCTTGCCACCTCCCGCCGGGCACCACCAGCTGCGGACGCTGCTGCGCCGCCAACTCCGCCGCGAGCACCGTGACGCGCCCCGCGCCATCCGTCGCAGTGAGCTGCACGTGTTCGACCGGGTCGCCCGCATAAAAATGCCACAACTCCTCCGCTTGCAGCCGGTGCAGCGCCGAAAAATTATCCGGCGTGAGCAAAAACCAGATTGCCGAGCCGGCCACGCGTCCGTTCGCCAGCCGGGAGTGGCTGACCCAGGTTTGCCGGAAAAACCCGCCCTCGTGCGGCAGGGGTTTGAGCGCCAGCTGCGCGATGATTTTTTCCGCCTCGGCGTTCACGCCGTCAGCCAACCACGAAAACGCCGCCCAGCGAAAGCCCGGAAATTCCACCGCCCGTTCCTCCAAGCGCGGCCCCTCCCCGCTTCCCGCCCACCTCCCGCCCACTTTGTCATTTAATAGATGACACCTTGCCGTGTGCCTCTCCTGCGAATGTCACCTATGAAGTGACATTCGTGCATGGCGGGCCGTGGCGCTGGACCACGACGCTTTTTCCGCGCTTTCGTTCGCGGGGCTTTTCGTGATTCTGACGCCGATGGATTTCGCCCTCTGGGTCTACCCGATGCTCTTTTTCACCGGCCTCGCGGCCGGGCTGGTGGATTCGATCGCCGGCGGAGGCGGGCCGATCGCACTGCCGGGGCTGCTCATGCTCGGCCTGCCGGTGCCCGTCGCGCTCGGCACGAATAAATTTCAATCCACCTGCGGCACGCTCTCCGCCACCCGCCATTACGTCCGGAGCGGCTTGGTGGATTTCCGCGCCTGCCGGCTCGGCCTCGTCGCCACGTTTGTCGGCGCCGTGCTCGGCGTCCTGACCGTGCAACGCACCGATTCGCACCTGCTGGGCCGGCTCATTCCTTGGCTGCTCGCGCTGATTTTTGTCTACACGGTTTTCCGGCCGCACGTGGGCGCGCAGGATCATCCGCCGCGGATGCGGGAAAATGTGTTCTTTACCGTGTTCGGGCTGGGACTCGGTTTCTACGACGGATTTTTCGGACCCGGGGTGGGCTCCTTTTGGGCGATCGCACTCATTGTCGTCCTGGGCCAGAATTTCGCCAAGGCCACCGCTTGCACCAAAGTCATGAACCTCTCGAGCAATGTCGCCTCGATCGCCCTGTTTGCCTTTGCCGGGATGGTGCATCTCAACGCGGGTATCGCCATGGGCACGGGTCAGATTATCGGCGCCCGACTGGGATCGGGTCTCGTGGTTAAGAAAGGGGCGCGCTTTATCCGTCCGATATTTTTAACCATTGTAGGACTGACACTTGTGAGATTACTGTGGGTAAATTACCGTTGAGCAGCTTTAGGCTTCGGCCGGGCCTTCACCGCGTGTAGGCTGGTGCCATCATCATGTCTCCCGCCGCCTATCTCGACCGCCATGCCGCTGACCTCACCGACCTGCTGCGGCGGCTCGTTAATCTCCCGACCGTCAACCCGCCCGGCGGACACTACAACGCCATCACCGCGTTACTCACGCGCGAGCTGCGGGCCCTCGGCCTGATTACGCGCCGTTACACCCTTTCCCCGGCGCTGCTGCGCCGCCATCTGCCGCTCGAGCAGCAGATTTTTCCCCGCTACAATGTCCTTGGCCAGCTCGCGGTGCGCGGCGCGAAGAAAACAGTTCATTTCAACGCCCACTACGATGTCGTGCCGGTCTCGGGGAAATGGCGCCACGGCAGTCCCTTCAGCGGCAAGGTTGATGGCGGCTGGGTCTACGGCCGCGGCACCGCCGACATGAAGGGCTCCATCGCAAGCTGCCTCCTGGCGCTGCGCGCCCTGCGCGCCACCGGCGCCACCCCGCGGATGAACCTCGAGATCTCCTTCACGGCCGATGAGGAGACCGACTCGGCGCTCGGCACCGGCTGGCTGGTCCAGCACGCCCCGATCCGCCCCGACTACGCCATCGTCATGGAGGGCGGCGAGGCGGGCCGGGTCTGCTGCGGCCACAATGGCGTCATCTGGCTTGAGGTCACCGTTCATGGCCGCGCCGCCCACGGCTCCGTGCCCCAGTCCGGGATCAACGCCCTGGAAAAAATGTCCGCGCTCGTCCTCCTGCTTGGGGAGCATCAGCGCACGCTCGCCCGCCGCACCTTTGTCACGCCCGAGGGCAAGGTCATGTTTCCCACCTTGAATCTCGGCGGGGTGTTCAGCTCGGGCGAGGGCGGCAAGATCAACACTGTGCCGGCGCTCGCCCGCTTTTCCATCGATCGCCGCGTGATCGCGATCGAAACCGTGGCCGCCGCCGAGCGCGAAACCCGCGCCTTTCTCGCCGCCGCCGCGCGGCGCATTCCCCACTGCCGCATCACCGTGGCCAAGGTCTCCGACAACCACCCGTGTTACCACGCGCCGCAGGACCCGTTCTTCGCGGCCATGGCGAAAAGCGTCACCCGCGTCCGCCGCGCCCCGACCGTGTTCAACGTCTCGACCGGGTTCAACGACATGCACTTTTTCTCCCACCACCTGAAAATCCCGACGCTGGGCTACGGTCCGGGCGGGGACCACGAGCACGCCATCGACGAGCGCGCGCGGGTGAAGGACCTCGTCGCCACCGCAAAAATCTACGCGGACTTGCTGATGAATTTCAGCGGCTAGTCCTGGCGCATTAACCGACGATGAAGGTTCCCACCGAGGGAGATGCGTGTGCCGTGGTGGAGCAGGCTCTCGGCGCCAATGCGGTGGTTGCGCGGAGATTCCCGACCGGCCTGTGCCATTTCGTTTTCGAAGTGCAACTGACCGATGGTCGCGTGGTTGTCGTCCGACTGGCCGGAGAGAACACCCAAGGACTCCTGGCCGGCGGCGTCTACTGGCAGCAACGACTGCGTCCGCTTGGCGTGCCGCTCGCCGCTCAATTGCAGGCCGATCTCTCGGCTCCCATTCCCTACGTACTGTTGGAGCGCCTGCCGGGTTCTGACCTCGGAGCCGTCTGCACGTCGCTGGACGAAAACCAAAAGCGAGCCGTGGCCGCGGCGGTGGTTGACGCGCAGATCCGTACGGCTCGAATGCCAGAGGCCGCAGGGTTTGGTCACGCCCTTAGTTACGAAGATCCGGCTCTCATGCGCCGGCAAAGCTGGCATCAGGTTGTGACAGAATCGCTGGCCGGGAGCCGGCAGCGAATTTTGTCTGCAGGCGTGGTCGACGTGACATTGGTTGACCGCCTTTCACCGTGGCTGCGCAAATTCGAAACTTACTTCGCGCGGATCCGTCCGACTCCATTCCTAGATGACACAACGACCAAGAACGTCATCGTGCACCATGGCCGGCTTGCTGGCATCGTCGACGTCGATGAGGTGTGCTTCGGCGACCCTCTGTTTACCGTGGGGCTAACGCAGATGGCTCTGTTATACCAACGTCCCCTAGCAATTAGACTTTAGGTTGGTGCGCCACTGTTTAGTCCA
>OCZT010002567.1_pt1 | contig 18698 bp, 15 predicted proteins | sample 1539031 | NCBI WGS metagenome assembly OCZT01 (sample SAMEA3539308, study PRJEB22396) | soil metagenome | biome: tundra; feature: field; material: soil | place: USA | collected 2010-05 | depth 0.15 m | reverse complement strand
AATTACAAGAAGGTTTCCTAAATCCCCAGTTTTGGGCGTGAATTCATAAATACAATTTTGAAAAATTAATGTAATACCAACAATTATTACTGTCAACTTTATTATCCTTCTCATATTAAATAAATATTCAAATAAATATCAAATGATTATTCTGGTTATTAATTGCTAAAATAATTACCTGACTTAAAATTATATGATATTGAAAAAACAGGTACACTATAAATTGAAACCATATGGGTTTTTATTGAAACCATCTTTAACTTGAGTAAATGCTGAATAGGCATTTCTTCTTCCGGTTAAATTATAAACTGTCATGGTCCAGAAAGAATGTGCAGTCTTTTTTCTAAACAAGTTTCCATCAATTTTCATTTTTTAAACCGTTCTCCTCAAAATAATCTGGTCTTATTCCAGTTCCTCCTCCATTATATTTGCAAAAGACACATTCTTTTCTAGGCACTAGCACAAGGCTTGCACCAGCATCCCCGATCCAGCCAGGAATCTGGTTCATTAAATCTTGAGGACGGACCCCCTGAAGAGGAAGTACATAATCACAATCAGTAGAACTTTGGATCTCTGATGTGACTAAATATGCCGTTATACCTTTTGATTTTACAGCAGAAGCTTCAAAAATACCAAAAACGGTTTCATTGGGATTGCTAATACATTTAATGTTTCCTATCAGTTGGTATGGTTGTTTGCTATATAAGGGATCTGGCTGGTTGTTTTCCATAGCACTATACCAATAATTATAAGAAAATTCAGAAAGTGCATATTGCCTGACATATATTCCATACTTAAAAAAAAACTTCAAAGAACCGGGGGTAAAATTCAAGGGGTAATGAGAAATATAATTTGTTTGAAAATTCTTAGTATTGGAAATATAAATATCGTTGAATTGAGTATGCTTATAACATTTATTAGGGAGGGGGGGATCAATCTGAGTTAAAACTGTACCATCCCAATAAGCAGAAAAAAGATATGGTATACGATATTCCCAATCTTCAAAAACATCCCACTTATAATATTTTTGTTCACCAGTACCAGGTTTGGTGGAAATATAAAATTGATAACCACTTGATTCTGGACTAGTTCCTGTTGCCGGCTTAGTTATTTTCTCGGCCTCTAATTCTGAAATATCAGGAACATCAAGTAATTCAACATAATCGGATTCGTATTTCTTTCCTTCCTGTAGTTCAATGTTTAATTTATATTTGGCACCTATTTGTCCGGCAAAAGTTTCAGGAGTATGATATTTGCCAACACTATCCTCGGTTAATGGCACTGTATTACCTTTATCATCAAATATAGAAACGTTAGCGCCTTTAACAGGTTCATTAACTTTAGAATTAATTCTTTTTGTCTTTAAAATAGTAATTTCATGTGGCCCATTTTCATTAGTAACCATGCCATAAATTACAAGAAGGTTTCCTAAATCCCCAGTTTTAGGCGTGAATTCATAAATACAACTTTGAAAAATTAATGTAATGCCAACAAACGTTAATGTTAACTTTATCAGCTTTTTCATATTAATTTAATAATATTCATATACAGCTTTTTTCCCAAACAAATTTCTGTCAGTGTTCATTTTATAAACCCTCTCCAAAATAATCTGGCCTGATTCCAGTTCCTAGTCCATTAGATTTGCAAAAGACGCATTTTTCATTATATAAAATCACTAAATTCGTACCGTTAATAGCAATCCAACCTGGTGGAATGTAAATTAAATCCTGAGGTTGGACCCCTGAAATAATATCAAAATAACAAGTATAATCATCTTCTATTCGTGCGGGTAGATATGCTGTTATACCTTTTGATTTTACAGCAGAGGCTTCAAAAATACCAAAAACGGTTTCATTGGGATTGCTAATACATTTAATGTTTCCTATCAGTTGGTATGGTTGTTTGCTATATAAGGGATCTGGCTGGTTGTTTTCCATAGCACTATACCAATAATTATAAGAAAATTCAGAAAGTGCATATTGCCTGACATATATTCCATACTTAAAAAAAAACTTCAAAGAACCGGGGGTAAAATTCAAGGGGTAATGAGAAATATAATTTGTTTGAAAATTCTTAGTATTGGAAATATAAATATCGTTGAATTGAGTATGCTTATAACATTTATTAGGGAGGGGGGGATCAATCTGAGTTAAAACTGTACCATCCCAATAAGCAGAAAAAAGATATGGTATACGATATTCCCAATCTTCAAAAACATCCCACTTATAATATTTTTGTTCACCAGTACCAGGTTTGGTGGAAATATAAAATTGATAACCACTTGATTCTGGACTAGTTCCTGTTGCCGGCTTAGTTATTTTCTCGGCCTCTAATTCTGAAATATCAGGAACATCAAGTAATTCAACATAATCGGATTCGTATTTCTTTCCTTCCTGTAGTTCAATGTTTAATTTATATTTGGCACCTATTTGTCCGGCAAAAGTTTCAGGAGTATGATATTTGCCAACACTATCCTCGGTTAATGGCACTGTATTACCTTTATCATCAAATATAGAAACGTTAGCGCCTTTAACAGGTTCATTAACTTTAGAATTAATTCTTTTTGTCTTTAAAATAGTAATTTCATGTGGCCCATTTTCATTAGTAACCATGCCATAAACTACAAGAAGGTTACCTAAATCCCCAGTTTTGGGCGTGAATTCATAAATACAACTTTGAATAATTAATGTAATACTAACAATTATTACTATCAACCTTATTAGCTTTCTCATTTCAGAAAGAATGTGCAGTTTTTTTTCAAACAAGTTTCCATCAATTCTTATTTTTTAAACCATTCTCCTCAAAATAATCTGGTCTTATTCCAGTTCCCCCTCCGTTATACTTGCAAAAGACACATTCTTTTTCACGCACAAGTATTAATTGCGCACCGTATTCCCCAATCCACCCGGGAAACTGGTTCATTAAATCTTGAGGACGTACTCCTGAAAGACCAATTGTATAACCACAAGGGAATATTGGATCCTCTAGTGCGGCTAGATAGGCCGTTATACCTTTTGATTTTACAGCAGAAGCTTCAAAAATACCAAAAACGGTTTCATTGGGATTGCTAATACATTTAATGTTTCCTATCAGTTGGTATGGTTGTTTGCTATATAAGGGATCTGGCTGGTTGTTTTCCATAGCACTATACCAATAATTATAAGAAAATTCAGAAAGTGCATATTGCCTGACATATATTCCATACTTAAAAAAAAACTTCAAAGAACCGGGGGTAAAATTCAAGGGGTAATGAGAAATATAATTTGTTTGAAAATTCTTAGTATTGGAAATATAAATATCGTTGAATTGAGTATGCTTATAACATTTATTAGGGAGGGGGGGATCAATCTGAGTTAAAACTGTACCATCCCAATAAGCAGAAAAAAGATATGGTATACGATATTCCCAATCTTCAAAAACATCCCACTTATAATATTTTTGTTCACCAGTACCAGGTTTGGTGGAAATATAAAATTGATAACCACTTGATTCTGGACTAGTTCCTGTTGCCGGCTTAGTTATTTTCTCGGCCTCTAATTCTGAAATATCAGGAACATCAAGTAATTCAACATAATCGGATTCGTATTTCTTTCCTTCCTGTAGTTCAATGTTTAATTTATATTTGGCACCTATTTGTCCGGCAAAAGTTTCAGGAGTATGATATTTGCCAACACTATCCTCGGTTAATGGCACTGTATTACCTTTATCATCAAATATAGAAACGTTAGCGCCTTTAACAGGTTCATTAACTTTAGAATTAATTCTTTTTGTCTTTAAAATAGTAATTTCATGTGGCCCATTTTCATTAGTAACCATGCCATAAATTACAAGAAGGTTTCCTAAATCCCCAGTTTTGGGCGTGAATTCATAAATACAACTTTGAAAAATTAATATAATACCAACATTTATTACTGTCAACTTTATTATCCTTCTCATGTTAATACAATACACATTCAATTGAATATCAAATGATTATTCTGGTTATTAATTGCTAAAATAATTACCTAACTTAAAATTATATGAAATTGAAAAAACAGGTACGCTATAAATTGAAACCATATAGGTTTTTATTGAACCATCTTTAACTTGAGTAAATACTGAATAAGCATTTTTTCTTCCGGTTAAATTATAAACTGTCACGGTCCAGAAAGAATGTGCAATCTTTTTTCTAAACAAGTTTCCATCAATATTTAGTGAAAGATCAAGCCTGAAATAGTCTGGTACCCGCAATTGATTCCTTTCGGAATAATTAACTATATCATGATTATCCAAAGAATATAGGTAAGTAGCACCAGTGTATGGCCTGCCAGTGCTATAAACAAAATTTGCTGAAATGCTTACTCGCCTAAGGTTACGATAATTAGCAACTATATTGATGTTATGGGGTTTATCATAATTTGAGGGATAGTAGTTTCCCTGATTAATTGTTTCTTCATCTGTATTTCCTTTAAATCTGAATTCGCTTTTGGAATAAAAGTAATTTAGCCATCCTGTTAATTTTCCGGTGTTTTTCTTTATCATGAATTCAAAACCATAGTTCCGGCCATTTCCTGATAAAATATCTCTTTCTATATATTGATTTTGAACCAAGTCTGCTCCGTTTTTATAATCAGAGACATTTTTATTTTCTTTATAATAAATTTCGAAAGAAACATCGTATTTGTTTTTATCTAAATTCCGATAATAACCCAAATTGTATTGCTCTCCAACAATGGGTTTTGAGAAAGGATCACAAAGCTTCCATCTATCTGTTGGAGATATTGAGATTGTGTTTGTAAGCATAAATATATACTGGTTGTTATGGCTATATCCCAATTTTATAGAATTATAGTCATTTATCAAATATCGTAACGAAAATCTGATATCGAGCCCTGAATAACTTTTTATTGTTTTAAAATTTGGATAAACTGTTGAATCAATTACAGTTTCAGCAGATAATGGTTCATTTTGAAGATAGGAGAAAACTGTCTTTTTGCCAAGATAATTGTACAGACTGTAACGAAGGCCCCCTGAAACACTGATCTTTGGTGTTATATCATAAGTATCGCCCAAATATATGGCAGATTCTAAAGCTTTTTCCCCTTCAAAAGTTTTTTCCTGATAATTAGAGCTGTCTACCGGATTAAATGCACCCGGGTTTATTTGGTATAAAATAGAATTAAACCCAAACTTCAATTCATGGTTTGGCACCGGTGCGTAATTAAATGACTGATTTATTTCGTAATATTTTAATTGATGTTTATAAATGTATTTATCGGCGGATAGGAATTCGTTTGTTTCCTTAAAGTTATAATTACTATAAACTGCCGAAGTACGGGAATATAACTTTTTATTGAAAATATGTTTCCAATTCAGAGATGATCCTATATTTGAATAGTTATAGTTAACATGGCTAACTAAAGTATAATTATCAATGCTATAATATGTAAATAGACTTAATTGGTTATTTTCGTTTATTTCATAGTTGAAATTCGCTGTTATATCATTGAAATAGATATTGCTATGGCTTATATCAGGATTTTCAACCATATGCAACAGCCAGTTTGAGTATGTACTACGTATACCAATAATAAAAGAACTCTTGTCTTTAATCAAAGGGCCTTCAAATAAAAGCCTTCCGGTAACAGGACTAATACCCCCTTTCATAGAAAACCCATTTCTATTTCCTTGTTTTGACCGAATATCAAATACAGAAGAGATCCTGCCCCCATATTCAATCGGAATACTACTTTTATAAAGTTCGAAATCCTTAATCAAATCAGCATTGAAAGCAGAAAACATACCCAACATGTGGGATGTGTTGAAAATAGGAACATTATTAAAGATAAATAAATTTTGATCTGCAGCTCCTCCTCTAATATTAATACCGGATGATGATTCACCTACAGTTTGGACCCCAGGTAATAAAAGAGCTGCTTTTATTATATCTCTTTCACCAGTTGCATATGGAAGCTCTTTTATCTCCTTAGCTGAGAGTTTTTCAAACCCTATTTGGTTGCTTTTCACATTATTATTCCTACTTTCAGTTATTACAACTTCTTTTAATGCGACCATGTCTTTGGATAAATTTATATTTATATTTCCATTAGAATATAAATTTACTTTTTTATAAATAGTGGTCATGCCTAAAGTTTTAAACCCAATTTTGTATGTTCCACATTTAATATTGATCCTATAATACCCATCAACATCCGCGGTAGCTCCTATATTTGAGTTATCAATAAAAGCAATAGCGCCGATTAATGGCTCCCCTGTTTCCAGATCTTTAATGTAGCCAGTAAGCGTGACGTTCCCTTTGCTGTTTTTCACCCCAAAGCTTATTTCTTCAATTTTGTTCTTATTGTCGAAATAGGTATATTTTTCTATAATGTTGTCGGAATTTGCTCTATTATAGTTTGAACTCCTTTTTGAACTATCAATAGTGATCCATTTATCTGATAATTCAGTTTTTATATTCGATTTTGTGATAATAATATTTCCATTGTTATCCGAATAATAATGTAAGTTCTTATTTTGTAAAATTTGATTAAGAGCTTGTCCAATTGATAAATTTTTAAAATTTACTGAAATAAATAAAGAGTCAACCCATTGAGGATCATAATAAAATTTGATCTGATGAGAATTTTCAATATCATCAACAAATTTTGAGAAAGCAACATTTGATCCTGAATAGTTGATTTTTACGGAATCAGTTTGTGCCAGTAATGGTCGGATAGAGATGAACAAAACTATGAAAAAGAAAGCCAGGGATTTAAAATACATTGGTTTTTATGGATTTGTATTAAATAAGTATGGTTTAAACTTAAATTGGTTATTATAAAAAGGAATCCGTATAACTAAAAAGTTTTTTAAGATCACTATTGTTTGATTTAAATAACCGAATTTTATTTTCTTTCATAAAAGATTTTATTTTATTTCTTTCCCCTGCGAATATTTTGAGAAAACTTTTCTTGGATGAAATATCAGCCATTTTTCCATTGATTTCAAAAAATAATTTCCTTTTTTGAGATGTAAATTCACCAATATTTTGCATGGTAATCGTTTCAACATAATCTTTACTCCATCTTGAATAGACATTTAAATGTTTACCCAAAAATATTTCCTCATAAAAACCTGATTGTGGCAAAAAGGGTAATTCGTAATAGTTAACAAAAACTTTATCATCTAAATAAAATCTTGTAATAACCTGGTTATTTAATTCAAAAACAATACCTTTTTCATCTGTTTTATTTAACGCAAAGTGCAATTTCTGTTCAAAAATATCATAAATGAGATTTATGTCTTCGTATGTATTATTGCCAAGAATAAGTTTGCAAGGAGAATAATTTGAAACATCAAAATATGGTTTACCATATGCACGAGGATATTTTTCGATAAAATATCTTGCATTCATCAATACAAAATCATTTTCTAACGATGAATCAACTTTATTTTTTACCAGCGAAAAAAGATTGCCCTTTTTATCAAAACTATTTTGCTGACTATAACACACCGGTGCAGAAATAAAAAGTAGGACAGCATAAAGGAAAGCTGTTAATCGATAGTGTTGATAGGCCATTAAATTTTTTTTAGAGTATTGCAATAATACCTTTTTTTTTATTGTTAAAAAAGCTTTTTTATCATATTTGATGGCCCTAAAACTTAACCCAACTTGCATTTTAAGCTCACCAAATAATAAAAACAGTAATGAAAACCAAAAGAAAAATTGGAATAATCCAGAGCAAAAAAATTGAATTTCAATAGAATATGGTGGAAAAGAGGAACACTTACAGCTACACTGTATAAAAACAAAAACCGCCTAAGCATAACTCAGAAGGTTTAATTAATTAGCTTCTTAAGCATGGATAATTGATTAGAGAAGTCGAAAAGCTGGAAAATGTTTCAGGGTAGTTTCAGTAACAACAAATTAAAAAGCCTTGATTCTATTGATTATCAAGGCTTTTTGTATATATTTTGGCTCCCCTGACTGTTGAAAGTTGCAACTATTTAAAAGACCTTTTAATGCTAGTACAAATGCAAAAACCGGATGCCTTGACCATATTTGACCAGTTCAATTACAATTATCATAAATAATTTAACAACAAGCACTTAATTCCGGCAAAGGATGGTCAATTTACTCCGGCGAAAGATGATCAGAGCCACTGGCTTTTCCATCTAAAGATCCTATTCCAGAAGCAATAGAAAGTACTGCCACATCGATTTTATTTTAATTCATATAATTAAATTCTAAGCGCACCTTTGAGTATCCTTGAACATTTCGTTCCAATAAAGGTCGTATCGTTTATCGGTAAGATTGAAGTCTTCCTCCTGACTTTCAAAAATCATATCAGTTGAAATAAATGTTTTAAAGTGATAAATTTCTTTTTGCATTTCATGAAATTCTTCCTTAAACCCTAATCCTATGCCTTCTTTAAATCGTCCAAATATCCTATTTTCTGTGCTGCTATTGTCTGGTACAACCCTTATAATTTCCAATGAGTTCGCTGGGATAAATCGTTTTAATAATTCAAGTTTTGAGATTTTCGGTTGCATCAAGAATCTTTCGTTATATCTCTCAAGAAAATGTGGCGTAAAATGAGTTAATGTCTGATTGTTACCATCTACCATTATTCCATTTAATCCGGATGGGTCAAGGTAATAAACGACAATAGTAAAAAATGGTTGTTTCACATAATAATCGACTATAATAAGCCACTGGTTGAGTCTCCTTGATTTATACTCGAAAACTCTTTGGACATATTTGGATTTAGATTTTACAGCTTCTCTACGAAGTCCTTGTGCCAGATACATAGCTTTTATATTAACGGTTTCAAGGTCTTTGAATACTTCTATTGTTAGTTCCTTTGAATTCATTGCTGGGACAATCATGGCTGGTAATAATAGGTTTGAATAAGTTTAAGTGACTTTGTTATAAGAAAGCTTACGCATTGATAGGAGCTTAAATGGTGTTTGTTACTAGGGCTTATCCATATTAAGCAGCCTGGCGGAATTCATTCTTAAGGTCTATGACAGATGTCCCTGTATTTAACCTCTGGATGGGTGACTTTTTCGTATCCTTCATAGGAATAAAATTAAGATCTTTATCTAAGTTCAGGCCGTGAATAAACCATGATGTCTGAAACCAAGCACCTTTACCTCCGGACTTGAAACTGAATCGTCTGTCTGGTATGATTAGTTGAATTCCATTATCCCTGAACATCTTATTTCTCTTAAATCCCTCAAGGGTTGTAATGGGCAGTAGGAACATAAATGGTTTCCCAAGGTTAAAAGCCCGTTGCAGAAACTGATCCTTGCAGGAATAAGGAGGATTGGTTATTGTAAGGTCATAATCTTCGGGTTCATAGTTGAAGTAATCAAAACCTTCATTAATATGAGTTGGTATTACATTATAACCATTGAGTCGTAAAACTTCTACGATCTGACTTTCTTTGATAGCTGTACATTCCCATATGGTCTTCACGTACTTGGGGATGAAAGGAAGTATCATTTCGACAGCTTCGACGGGAGTATAGTACTCATCATTGGGCCCATTTTTGGAATACGCTATTTTTGCATTGATCATGATAATTCAATTAATAGATTAGTTATTTCGAGAAGGTAAGGTGGGCTGGTAGCGGGAACCACCAGCCATTCACCATTAACTGCATTTTAAACAAAAGGAATTAAGCGGCTTGATTACTTTCATTGAGGTCTTCTGAATCATCCTGGGAGTCAATGTCTTTGAGCAAGGAATTCAGTGAATCCTCGTCATACGCTTCCTGACCTTCAGAAAGAATTCTTTCAGCAGTCTTGATATTCTTATCATAGAGTTCAACTCCGACGAATTTGAATCCTAATAGGAGAGCAGTAACGCCACATGACCCCGATCCCATGAATGGATCAAAAACGACGGATTCACTGTTTTTTGGAGTGGAAATCAATAAAGGAATGACCGGTAGGTTGGAAGAAAATGTGGCAGGATGTTCCTCCTCACCCTCAATGTGTTTAGTCCTATTCTTGTTAAGTTGAACAGTCATCATCGTTGAAACCTCTCCATCTGAAAGGACACTGCGAAACTGGTCATAATTGTTTTGGATGTGAAAACTTACCTTATTACCATTTTTTTCTCTGCAACCGCGTGCAACTTTAAGCGGCTTGGTACTCGGAATTTTGATTTTCTCAAAATAATAGTCCCTGGTCTTTGAAAAATGCAGGATTGTTTCATATCCGGGTCTGAGCCTTTTGATATTATTACCAACAGGTTTGTTTGAAATCTTGTTCCAGATTAATTGGTCAACAAAGAATGCTCCTCTATTAATTAATTCCACAGTTAATCTTTCAGTGACAGCTTGGCATTCACCATTCAAATAGGTTTCACCAATGTTAACAAACATAGACCCAGTGTTTTTAAGTTTTCCGAAACACTTCATTAGAATGTCGGCAAGTCTCTTGACATATAAATCCACAGTTTTTTCCCAACCAAGTTCGTTTGGATCATTACCATATTTTATAAGTTTATAATATGGCGAGCTTGTAAAAATGGTATCAATTAAAAGGTCATCCGGAAGTTGTATTTCTTCAATATTTCCATGGAGGATAGTATAATTCTTTTTCTCTACTTTATGCAGTTTTACAATTGTATGACCTTCCTTTTTTTTCTTATTGTAAGCCTTCATCAAGTTTACCGTCTTTTCGGCCGGATAGTTGCCATTTAAAAACCCACTTATTATTTTCGATTCTTCCTCTTTTGCTTCCTCATACAAAGGATTTTCTATAAGTCGAATAGCCTGAACCGCCATGTTTACGGTAATCTCGTTTGAGATGACCTTTTCAGAAAAACGAAGATTTGAATTGGTCTTCTTTTCCCAGTGAAGGATATTTTCAAGAGAGAAGACGTTGTTTCTGCACCAACCTTTGGGCCCCATCAGGGATGACACGAGAGCAACCCTACTCTCTTTATCACGAAGAGGATTCTTCAAGTCACTATCAATACGAAGTAAAGTTCTTACCTCATTGAGTTTCTCGATGTTTGTTTTCTGTTTATGGATCTGATGATGGATGATCAGGTCGGCCAGAGAAAATTCATCAGTAATTGGGAATTCACAGATATTAGCGTCGATCTCGTTTAGATTTAAACGAATTATAGCCTGAAAACGAAGAACTCCATCGAGAATGATATATTTTAAACCATCTCGTAATACGGTAATCGGTTGTCGTTGACCGATTGTTGAAATACTTTCTACAATAGCATTGATTTCACTCTCTCTGTTTGAATAGTTGTAAATTTTTTTTGTTAGGTCAGAAACTATAACATCATTAATGTTAATTTTCTGAATCTCGGATTGATAAGCATTTAATTTTTTCATCTCGTTATTATTTTAGTTAACGAGACAAAGGTTATGGTAATGTATTGATATAGAAATAAATACAACCTTGTCAAATTAAATTGCAAGGTTGCAAAAATGTAAAAATAAATCGGCAAGAATGGCTGGTGGTTAATCTTTGGGATCGATTCTTATGTACTTATCATCAAGATCAATTTTGTAGACATTAATCCCATCTTCAATGACAAATGTTGTTACCATATAGAAATCTGCGAGAGTCTTCCCTAAGAGGTTCATTAAAGCCTTGTTAAGTTTTGTTTTATTTGAAACAAAAGAAGGATCACCAAATTTTTCTTTACTGAACATATTAGTAATTGTATCTTTAACAGCAGACCTACGAATTTCTTTGTAAATGTCAAATAACTCATCCTGATGATTACTAACAAGTCGGGTTTCAATTCCATTATTATTTTTAAGAAAGAAAATGAATAGAACTTTTTGTAATGGCATTGTTTCAAACTCTTTATCACCTATTTTAATATTCCTCTCTGGATCGATATAAACAACTTCAGGTTTAACTTTGGAAGATAATCTATTTGAACTGACGAATTCATTCCTTAGGCCTTCAATCAATTCCTTTATGTGTTGGAGGAGGAGGGGATTTACATTTTTTTCAAGCGCCCTGTCTATACAGGAATCACATATATCGGCCGTACGAAGTTTGAACATGACATCTACTTTTTCCATACACATATCATTGATACAACCTATGGAGGGTATGTGAATATTTGGTTCATTATCCACATCATCAATATTTAGCTCGATTTGAGACTGAAAGATATTCTCTACAACCTCATAGGCAATTCCGAATTTATCGTCATGTTTTGTGTAATATTCCCAGTCGAGGCCAAAAATAAAAATGTCCTTATTATGAAAGGCGCTGAACCAATCTTTAAGATTATGTATCGAGGTGACAATTACAACATATTCATCATCTTGTATATTTAGTTTCCGTTTGGTTATGGTCCTATAACCCTGGCAAAGGCCAAAGAATTCATCAAATGTCAGGCTCTCTAAGGTCTTTGGCGTTTTAAATTTTGGATTAACAAGGCTAATCTCTTCGTTCGTAAAAGGCTCATCAAAAGAGAATTCGAGGAATCCTTTTGTCTTATTTAATATAGAAACAACTTCTTTAACAATTTCAGAAGAGAATTCTGGCGTGCAAGTGATGTGAACATTCATAAGAATCGGTCTTTAATGAGGTTTAAAAATAGCAATTTGATATCAAATATCAATCTGCACAGACGGAATGTTAGATATGGTGACAAAAGAGCCATTTGTTTAAATTTAAATTTTTCAAATTGCCTTTACTTTATTTTTTTATTTGCGTATCATTTGATTGAACATAGTCAATAAAGGTGGTATTGACAGGAGTTCATGAGATATTTTTAATCCTCCCTCAAAGTACCTGCCACCTTCAGCGAAATTTGGGAGGATCTTTTTTAATATGAATATTAATGAAGTAATTAAAACAAGTGAGATCAAGTATGAAATCACAATGGATCCCCGAAAATGGAGAGCAAAACCGAATGAGGAAGAGAAAATAACAATAACTCGTAACCTTGTTATTCAGACCGGCATAACTATCAATCAGTTTTCACAACTTGTTTCTGCACCATGCAGCCACACCTGGAGCGGAGGATTATTTAATGGACTAAGGTCAAATAGTACATGGGTGAAGCAATCCGTTTTTGCCCTCGACTTCGATGATGGTGAAATAACCATTGATGAAGTTTTTACCAGACTCAAAGAATTTGGGATCGTACCGCAGATATGGTACTCTACATTTTCTGATTCCCCGGAGTTGAGAAAATTTCGAGTAGTTATATTCCTTGATACCCCTATAACAGATATCAGGATCCATAAACTTATCCATGAATCACTTTTTTCTTTATTCCCAGAGGTTGATGATGTTTGTAAGGATGCCAGCAGATATTTCTTTGGAAGCAAGGATTGTACAGTTGTACACATGGATCCAGTATCAACCGCTGCCTTTATTGACTCCCTGTCGATCCAGATGTATTCCAGGGATAGTAGATCCTTTCGAAAAATACCCCTGGATTCCAGCTATTATTCTGGATTAAATTCTGCCCAAAAACCAACATTTCTATATAATATATATACAAATGACCAGATTTCGGCAGATCCCCCACCACACCCTACATCGGTTCAAGGGGCAAAAAAAGTAAAAATTGATTTTGAAATTGCAAGAAAGAAAGTAAGAATACTTGATGAATTCCTTAATGGTATGTGGTTATATCACCAACAACTGTTTGGTCTGGCGACGAACCTTATTTATGCTGAAGGCGGGTTCCAATTAATGATAAAAACAATGGAGAAATTTAATAATGAAGGAAAGACTCAATATACCCAAAACAATTTTAATATACTCCCATATGTAAACAAGGTTAATTACCCACCGATGCCAATACATTCATTCTCTTCATTTCCGGAAGACATTGACTTGTATGACATTTTATCGGCAACAAGGGATATCAGAGGGCTGATTGAGACCATTCAACCAATACAAAAGATAAAGATCCCCGAAGCTGAAGAGATATTGAAAAGGAAATTTGAGGAGGTGGTAAACCATGGAGAACAAGGGAAAATCTATTTGTTTTCATTACCAACCGCAATCGGTAAGACAGAATGTTTTACAGAGACCAGGGCGGCGATTGCTCTGCCAACTCACGATTTGAAAAATGAAATTGGTCACAGGATGAAAATTGAGTACTTAAAGACACCGGATCCAATTGGTTTTGAAAATGAATCCATCAATCGAAAATTACAATACTATTATTCTATTGGACTTCCCAAAAAGGCCATGGGCATTCTTTATCATATGATTAACCCTAAGAATTCAATGTCTTACGCTCCAGAAGAGGTTGAAATTGCCGGTAAACATTTAAATGAACTTCTTGAATCGAATAACTCTCACAAGACCATCCTGACAACTCATAAAAGAGCATTGTTTACAGATTATGCCCATGACACCATAATTTTTGACGAAGACCCCCTAAATTCACTGCTAGAGATTAAAAAAATGGAGATTCCTGACCTTTACCAGCTATTCTTAGGATCTGACAAGAAAGAATTAAAAACCATCTGCGAACATTTGGAATCTTCAACGATAGGGGAATTAAAGGCCACTCCAACTTTCTCATTTGATATTGACGATTTAATTGATTGTATATCTTCAACTGGTCTGGAGACAAATGTTTTTGAATTCTTCAGTAGTTCCTTTTTCATCCGAACGGATAGTAAAACAATATACTATGTGGTCAAAAGGAATTTACCGCCAGACAAGAAAATAATCATCATGTCGGCAACCATTCCAATTTATAGCTATCAGAAATTGTTTGGGGAACGGGTAGAAGTAATTGACATCAGAGATGTTGAACAAACCGGAACAATTACTCAGTACACGAAATGGTCATGTTCAAGACATGGGCTTAACCGATATGTTAAAACGATAAGCGAGGAGGTGGGAGAGCTACCAGTAATTACATTTAACTCCTTTGGTAAACACTTCAGGAATCCTGTAAAGGAAATGTACTTTGGCAATTGCAGCGGATATGATTCCCTTAAAGGGATAGACATTGCGGTGGTTGGGACACCACACAGGAATAACATTCAATATTTTCTAACTGCAAAGGTTTTGGGTATTGACTTCAAAACAACTGACACGACCATGAGCCATCAGAAGATAGAGTACAACGGATTCAGATTCAAATTCAATTGTTTCGACAATGAGGAATTGCGAAGCATTCAATTATCGTTTATTGAATCGGATTTAATCCAGGCTGTTGGACGAGCGAGGACATTGAGGACTTCTGCCCATGTTGATTTGTACTCAAGTTTTCCGTTAAGAATGTCAGATGAATTCAGGTTCTGAGATAGTTTTAATCGCTAAATAACTCTTTTCACAAGGGAATTATAACAATCGATCTGTCGTAAATTAGCGCTATGTCTGAATCTCTTCATGAATACTTCGTTAAGTATTAATTTTTCTATAGATAGTATCTTAATCTCAGATCTTGTGCTGGAATGTATTACAAATCAGGGATTAAAGCATGATGTAAGGAATTGACCCTTTCTTCAGTACTGGACAATATTTTTGGGAATTTGGATTTTAATAAACAATTAATTGAGAAATGTGATACAATGTAGATATTTATGGATATGAGAGGTTTAAAGACAAAACATTTAACAATTCGGCTCTCGGAGGAGCAGTTCAAAAAGCTGGCCGATACATTAGTAATTGAGCAAAGAACAAAATCATCACTTCTGCGAGATATACTTTCTGATTATATTGATGGAAATAAAGGAGGGATTGATAAGCAGAATCAGAACAAAAATAAAAATCAAAAACCATTGTAATGAAAAAACACAGAACAGATTTATTATTTGATGATAGGATAGAGCAGATGATCATTCATTATGTCGATGATGATAATATGTGGAAAATTGATTATGTGAATAACTTCATAAAGAAGAACTTTCATGTCGAAGAGATAGATAACTCCTTTATTGAGATTGAAAAGATGCATGTAAAAAGCCTCTTGTGGCTTTTAGTTTCATTAATCATCGATTATGAAGCTATCAAGAAAACCGACGAGAGAGGAAGGCAAGAGAAATACAAAAGTTTGGAAGTCAAAGATATTTTCTCCGTTAAAGAAATGACACCTGAAGATGTTGTATTTATTGAACACTGTTTGAGCAAAACGAATGTTGACCTTGACAAGGTTAACATTCGTTTTGTAATAAGTACAAACCAAGTAATTTACCTGCTACGAAATATAATGCAAGAGTATAAAATTTTTCTTGGGAATGGGGAAAAGGTTGAGGAATAATGAAACTTCCTCCGGAGAAGATTTGATTTGCAACTCAACCTGCACTAAAGAATATTGATTCGTTTAAATTTGGACAATAAATGATGTGCAGATTGATTTTCGCAAGATCTCTCTCCCGGAGACCCTTAGATGCTAATGACAATTCGCATAATTGTCATCCTCCTCTCACCTGAAAGGAAGTCTCTCAAACTTATACTTTAGTGATAAAGTCGAAGGTGCCCATTTTTAGTCCCAGTTGATTATCAACGCCCTATGCAAGACAAGTCTAAAATGCTGAAAATGAGCTTATATTTTCATTAAAAAATGCTGCAAGTATAAGTTTTTAGCTGTATGTTAGCCTGAACCAACAACTTACAATTATGAGCCTTCCTGGACAAAGAACAACAACGACAAGTATGGACTGGGACGATTTTAAGTCTCTCATATCAAAATTGGAACGGGATAATGAATTCAAGTTTTGTCTTCTTATCGCAGTCGGGGTTTTCACCGGCTTGAGGATATCTGACTTGTTAAAACTTCGATTCAGCCAGTTTGAGAATACAGAGATTCTGACTATTACGGAGCAAAAAACAAAAAAGACAAGAAGGATCAAGATTAATACTGACCTGAAGGAGATTGTTGAGAGAATAAAAGGTAAAATGGGTGTGACTGATTCAAGTCAATTCATTTTTGTAAATCGGTACGGGACTAAACCCATTGACCAATCTTATGTGAATATAAAGCTGAAAGAGATTTTAAAAAAATACAACATTGTATTGGAAGGCAACGCATCGTCCCACCTGTTCAGGAAAACCTTGGGTAATCGCGTATTGAGACTTAACAACTACAGCAATGAGTCGATTATTCTCTTGATGGAATTGTTCTCCCACAGCAGTCCGGCAATCACTAAAAGGTATCTCGGGATAAGGGAAAAAGAGATTTTGGATGTGTATGACTCTGTTAGATTGTAAAAGCTATGGCAACATTAAAATTTTCAGATGGAGAGGAATTTGACTTGTCAGGCCCACTCAGGAAGGAACATCGATCCGACGGATGGTATGTTCTGGGTGAAAACAGGCTGATACCTGTGAAGGATGAACAGGAGGTAGATGAGTACATTTCCAAACTTTCTCAACCATCAACCCTTTCCGATAAGCAACAGTAGGTTGGAATACTTAGTGATTATTCTGTCTTACAACGGAACGATTTAATAATAGAGAAACTAAAAAACCTGTTTATGGAAAAACCGGAAGAAATAGTTCAAAAACTTAATGAAGTGGTGGACTCAGATCCATTTGACCACATTGAATTTGATTTTCTGATAAAACGATTTAAGGAGCTGAGTAAAACCACTGTGAAATTCCTCGATCTTGAATATTACGATGGAATAAGATTGGAATCAGCTAGGAGGAATAAAATTGCTAATGAAAAAATACAGAATTTTAATTCTGCATTTGAATATCGTGAAATTGAAAGAAAATGTGAGAAATACAGCCAGCTAAAATCGGAATTTAAAATTGAGAAATCTACTTTTTACCTATACAGGAAGTACCTGCTGTATTTTTGCTTAGGAAATGGAAAGAATGATAAAGTATTAAGAGATTTCCTGAATGATTTAGATAGATTAAAAAAGATCTAATGTTTTTCTTTCTATAGCTTCAGGAAAAATAAACTCTGGCAATTGCTTCTAATTTTTGCCAAGTAAGCGCGATCAGATACTGGAGCAAAACAACTCAAACGGCACAACCTCTATGCAGATTGACTTGTAATTCTTGGGTTTGCAGATTCCGGGGAGGTTGTGAAAAGGGTATAAAAAAATATAAATTATATGCAGTTTGACTTTTGATTTTCGTCATGGACATCACCCATCTCCAGCCCCGGGGATGGCCGCCCGGGCAGGCTTCCTTATGTATCCCCTCTTATATACTGTATATCTGATAGTTATAAAGACGGGGTTACTTCCAAAAAAGAATTTTTTGCCAAAAATCTCAGAGATCGACTTTTTTGTAAATCAGCAACAAAAAATTTTGGCATAATTTTTCAAGAAATATTGAATAATGGAGGGTTGTACATGAATGAATCTAAATAATTCAGAATCATTTTTAGACAAATCAATTTTTATGTTTAACTTTAATATTGAATGTGATCGTTAGAGTCAGATAGTAAGCACAGTACAAATCTTAATTAAACACTTTGTGTCAAAATGCTGATGTGACTGACGGGGCTGTGCTATAGATAGCCCAAAAGTTTCATAGTCAATTTTAGTCGTTGCATATTATGAAAAGTATTATTGTTGAAAGGGTTATTCACGATAGCGGAAATCGGATTGCCCTGAGATTTCCTTATGATCAGGAATTAAACGGCGTTGTAAAAGAGTTACCTGATGCACAATGGAGTTCAGATATGAAATACTGGCATATTTCGGATAGTTCGGATATTGTAAGTATCCTTCTGAGAACTTTTCATGGGAAAGCATATATAGATTATTCAGCTCTGAAGCTCA
>OCZT010002566.1_pt1 | contig 18699 bp, 25 predicted proteins | sample 1539031 | NCBI WGS metagenome assembly OCZT01 (sample SAMEA3539308, study PRJEB22396) | soil metagenome | biome: tundra; feature: field; material: soil | place: USA | collected 2010-05 | depth 0.15 m | reverse complement strand
TGATGCCGCCAGTCGCGCCAATGGGACCTTCAGTACCTCCTCCACCCCAAAAGAAGAAGAAGAAAGTATAATGTCTGATACAAAATTTCCGGTCACGAAAGTCACAGGCATGGAGCCAGGACCTATTCCACATGGTGATTCTGTAAAAACAGATATTGGTCCAAGCTACAATGAAGCTATGAATGCCCCCAACAATCCAAAGAAGGATCATCGTCCAGGGGATCATGATACACATGATTCATACAATGTTACTGATGCGTACACTGATGGCGATAACTCTAAGTAAATATGCCTCGCTGGATCAACCTTCCTTCTGAGAAACTCTTCTACCAAGCGGATCAACAGGCCTTCTTGGAGGCTAGAAGAAAGAGGTTCTGTAAGAAGTGTAAGAAAACATTCATTGCAAAGCCACCGATTGCTATTTGCCCCATCTGCAAAACTCAATCGGAGCGTGGGCCAAAGAATCCCATCGCACGATCATTTGATCTGTTAACTATTATTGCTGGAAGACGTTGGGGGAAGTCACGAGTTGGGGCCATTGCAGGTTGTGAAGAAGCAACATTTCCAGGCACCATTGGCTGGGCCTGTGCGCCTACGAATCCTAAACTTCACCGATACGTCATTCCGGCTTTTCAACAACTGATTCCATCTGACTGGGTTCAAAGCTGGTCATCTGAGTTTCTAGACCTACGACTGAAGAATGGTTCTCTCATCCACTTCCAGACACTCGAAGATCCAGATCAAGGTCGAGGACAAGGGTTAGATTGGTTGTGGATTGATGAGGTCTGTGAGCTGACGAAGAAGCATTGGGATGTTATTTCTCCATCGCTTGCAGATCGACAAGGGATCGCGTTCTTCACCACCTCACCTCGTTCCTATGATTGGGTCTACGAAGAACTCTACAAGCCAGCTGAAGATTCGGTTCCAGGATATTGGGCGTGTCATGCTAAAACCAAAGACAACCCTGTCATGTCCGAAGAGTACCTCGCACGTAAGAAAGCCTCTATGTCGGAGGCTATGTATAAACAGGAATTCGAGGCTGATTTTGTCATCTTTACCGGCGCTATTTATGGTGGCTCTGTTGACTCACAAATCCTCCACAATGACGAAGAGATCAGGAAAGTTATTCCAGAGTGGCCAGATATCGAAAGCTGGCGTCAAGTCTTGGTTGGTATCGATACCGGAGCGGACCATCCGTTCGGAGCGGTCAAGCTCGTAAGTACTGAGATGGGATTGGTGGTGGTAGGTGAGTATCTTGAAAGAGATAAAACCTTTATCCAACACGCGGCTTCGATTAAAAGGTTAGCGGGATCATCTACAACCAAGTATGCGATCAATAAAAATGAACGTCAGCCCATGATGGAGTTGGCTCAGCACCAGATATATTGTCAACCTGCTGAGAATGATCAAGTATCAGGGATTGAGCGGGTGAAGAGTTGGTTACATACTAAGCAGATGTGGTTTGTTGAGGCCAGATGCCCACAGACAATTAAACAACTAAAAGCTTATCGGTGGGCTGAGAATGCTTCCCCTAGGACTGATGAGAAGCGTCGGGAAAAGGTCTTTAAACTCAATGACGAGTTATGTGATTGTGTAAGGTATAGTGTGATGACATGGCCGGTGCTTCCAAAAGCTCCTCCTGAGGTCGCAGTTCCAGTACGAGATCTATCACAAATGCCTGATGAAATGAGAGCCTCAATTCAGAGAATGAGGAAGCTGGATAAAGACCCAACCCTTCCTGAAACACAAGATGTCACACAGGATTTCTGGCTTTAAAGGTACATTATGAACTGGTTCTGGAAGTTGTACGAGAAGTTACTACCTACTGTTGATAAGGTGGATGCAAAACTAGCAAAGAACCCTGTTGATAAAGCTCTGACGAAGGGTTTAGATAAGGTCATGGGACCATTGGTGAAATAAATTATGAAAAAGTATTTGATTGTTCCATTACTAGTAATGTTCATGGCCTGTGCCTCGCTTCCAGTGTCTAAGGATGCTGCTATTGTGAGTTTACAGTCTTCAAACGTAGCACTCTCTAAGGCTGCAGATGAGGAACGGATTCTATGTTTCGTGAATCCACAGGTTGAGAGTGGTCCACATTGCACCAATCCTTTGGCTTTGCCCGCAGGACTAACAGATGAACGCCATGCATCAGCAACAGACCTTCTTCTTGCAGGATTCAAGGATCAAAAGCTCGCAGTGGTTGCATTATCAGTATGGCAGCCAGGACAGGCTCTTCCCACCGATGTTGCTTCCTATCAAACTGATGTAACGAATGTCCTGAATGTTGCTAAGGTTCTTGACCCACATGGTGCTGCATTCCTCACACAGGTTCAAACTGCGGCTAATGATATTGTTACAGTACTGACTGCTTTGGGAGTAAAATAATGACTGTTGCCATGCTTGTTGCTCTTCCTCAGCTTATTTCTGCGGGTCTTGCTACAGTTACGGAGATTGAGGCTCTTATCAAGTCCTTCAACCCAGGAATGACTGCTGCGGAACAGGCAGTGATTCTTCAATTTGTTAATGCCACCTCAGATAAGTATATTGCTCTCCTAGAAAAGGACAAGGGACCTCAGGTAGGATAGTGGCAGGCTTCTTAGATCCGCTTGAGCTTGAATACTTAGATGGTAGGTTCTTTAAAGTTACAGCTCCTTTTAACTATGCTGTAGGTTATCCTGATGGGAAAACTATTGTACATGTACCAGCTGGGTTTATTACTGACTTTGCTTCTATCCCAAGAGTGTTATGGAGCTTTATTCCTCCCACTGGATTTTACGGGAAGGCAGCGGTAATTCATGACTTCCTTTACATAAATGGTAACATCAACGGCATGGTTATTCCTCAGAAGTATGCAGATGATGTTCTTAATGAAGGGATGGTAGTTCTGGCCTCCGCCTGGATACTTGAGCATGGACGCACAGAACCTGGGCAACCATATATTCCTCGTGGGGAATTGAAGACACTTATTGAGCGTGAAATTATTTACAAAGGTGTACGAATTGGTGGATGGGCAACGTGGAAACGGTATCGGTCGAAGGAGTTAAAGTAATATGTGGGTACCTGAAAAGTTTCGTTCGTGGTTTGAGGTTTCAAAGGAGGCAGTTGAATCTCAACGTGAAGAGTTGGCAGCCGTTCGTGCGGATCGAGACGCTCTCAAATTGCAACTTGCGGTTAGTCAGAATAATTTTGACTGGCTCAGACTTAGAGTTAACACCCTTGAAGTGGAACGGGCTCAGCTTATTCAAAAGGCTTATGGTTTTTCTACACCAATTCCTGAGGTTGTAAGGAGTCCAGTAAATCCTGTTGACCTCAACGCGGACTTATTCTCTGATATGGGTGAAAAGTCTGCTAAAGAGCATGGCTTCCCAACTTACGATACTAATTAATCATGGCATTCCCTCCAGCACCTGATACCTTCGGCTCTTCTGTTCAGCCAGGACTCCCACCAGGCGGAGCCTATGCACCGACTGATCCCAACGCACCTATTGCTCCAGCACCAGTAGTAAATAACTATGGCAATGATGCAAAGATGCTTGAGATGTTCAATGTTCTTAAACGTGAGAGTACGGAGTATAGGTGGATCTGGGAACGTGAATGGCTAAGAGATCTCTTCTATGTCATGAATAGGCAGTGGATTTACTTCAATCCAACTCGGAGGGAATGGGTTGATAAGAGACTGCAGAAGTGGGTTCCAAGGCCCGTTACGAATAAGATGGCTGAAACACTTCAGGCCATTCGCACAAACCTAGGGGCTGTAAACCTTGCAGTCACAGTTAGACCTGTTGGTGATGATGCTCAATCCATAGCGGCTGCAGAAATCTCTGATCAAATGTCCCCCATGATTCATGAGGAACATAACATGGATCAGGTCATGCGGGAAGCTGATTTCTGGCTCATTGTGAATGGTAATGCCTGCTTACAGACCAGTTGGGAGAAGGACTCTAGGTTTAATAAGGTTTTCATTCCACATGAGCAGTGTACTACGTGTGGTGCTGTAGTTCCACCTCAAGCTGTTGTAGATAAGGGCAATCACTGCCCAAATTGTGGTGGAACCTTCCTTCAACCAGCTCAGAATCCCGATGGCACTCCTGTTGGTGAGTATGTTTCATTTGGGAAGGGTAAAACTACAGCATTAAGTCCATTTGAGTGGGCATTTCCCCCAAATATCACTAGATTTGACGACCTTCCCTACATTCTGAGATTAAGGTGGCGTGATAAGCATTATTATGAGGCTAATCATCCTGAATTGCTCGATAAGTTGGTGTGGGAGAAGTCCCCGTCTGATCGATCATTGCAAATTTTCAAATCCCTAGCACTTACTAATGATGTTGGTACAGGATCACAGTTTGCCTATCTTGGAGCTGCAGGAGCACATACAGTAGAGGGTATTACTGAGTATGAACTCTGGATGCGGCCCACTCCTGACTATCCAGAAGGCCTTGTGTGTAGGGTTGCTGGGGATAAAGACACCACAATTCTCCACGCTGATGATGAAGGCATCCCTGGACCACTTCCATACAAGGATATCGAGGGTAATCCTCTATGGCCCTTCATGCATGCTCAGTATGAGCACATTGGAGGGAGATTATATGGACGTAGTGCTCTAAGTCCACTCATTCAGAAGCAAGATCAGCTCAATCAGCTTGACTCGCTGGTTCAGTTAGACGTACAAAGGATGGCAAACCCAGTCTGGATCATCCCAGAGAATGCTGGAATTGAAAATATTACTGGTGAGCCTGGGTTGATTGTGAAGTGGAACACCCTAGCGGCTGGTGGACAGGGTAAACCTGAGCGTATCCCAGGTCAGGACATTCCGGGATCATTATTTGCTTTTAGAGAGCAGATTATAAAGGATATCGAAGACCTCTCTGGAGCGTTTGACATCATCAAGGGACAGAAGCCAGCAGGGATTGAGGCATTTTCTGCACTTCAATTGCTGGTAGAGAGAAGTCAGTCACGTTTCACCTCAGTATTTCAATCAAGAGGGGAGATGTATCGTTCATGGTTTGGGGTAGCACTTGAGCTTGAACGACAGTTTGGCCCACAGCAGCGCACTTGGGCGGTTGTAGGTCCTAATAGAGGTTATACATTCAAGCACTTCGAGAATGCACAACTCCAAGGTCAGGTTTCTATTCAAGTCGAGGATGGTAGCCAGATGCCAAAGACAGCTCTTGGTAAGAGAGCAGCTATTGAGCAGGCGAATCAACTTCATCTGTTGAATCCTGAAGATCCAGACCAGAAGTATGCACTTCTTGAGAACTTTGGCCTCTCGGACCTTGTTCCGTCATTGAACTTCCATGTCCAGTCAGCCCTACAAATCCAAGATGCCTTCGAGAAGTGGGTTGAGCAGCCAATGACACCTCAGGGTCAGCCCCTTCCACAACCTCTCGTTATCAAGCCATGGTTTGACCCGAACATCCACTGGATTGAGCATGTAAAGTGGCTCAATAGTGATCGAATGCGAGAATTGCTGGCGAAGAATCCAAATATTGAACCAATTATCACCTCGATCCTCCAACAGCTACAGATGTTAATCAATCCACCTCCTCCGCCCCCACAGGTTGGACCGGATGGAAAACTCATAGCACCACCTCAAGGACCACCAGGAGGTCCTCCACAAGGGGCGAAACCTCCGCAACCTCAAGGTGGAGCACGAGCGATGGTCAATAGTAATCAAAATTCAGGTTCCACAAAGTCTGTGCCACATGGGAACGTAGCAAGTCCTAATGCGGGTCAGGCCATGGGGCCGATGTAGTATGGTAAATTTATCTGAAACTGAGAAGGCCTATCTTGCAGGTATTTTTGATGGGGAAGGCACCGTTGGGTATTATCCAGCAAATGGATCTCATACTATTTATGTTCAAGTAACTAATACAGACTCTAGAGTTATCAACTGGGTTAAAAATCTAATTCCTGGTGGATTTGTAAAGACAAGAAAACGTCATGTTAACAGAAAACCAGTTTGGGAATGGTTAGTCAGAGATAGAGATTTAGCAATAGAAGTTTTAAACATCATACGCCCTTATTTAATTATTAAGGCAGATCAAGTTGATTTACTTCTCTCACTTATGAACGATGAGAGAATATTACGGGGTGATAGTAAGAGATTTCAAAAGTTATCTCCCGAAATCATAGAGCACAGAACTTCTGTTGAAATGCAGATGAAGGCTCTAAAAACAGTCGTTCATTAACTAGTAACCTTCGTTTTAGGGTTACAAACTCCACGGGGAACCAGACCCCGATAACAAGGGATGAGTACACAATGGCAGACGAAAACGTTTCTACAAGCGGTGAAGTAACATCGACACCAACTACTCCGACAGCAGCACCGGCCTCTGCTGCACCCGCAGCTGCACCTGCGACATCTAGTGCTACGCCTGCTGGAGCGACACCCAGTACACCAGAGATCCCTCAAGGCTATGTCCCATCTTTTAGAATCCGTGAAACCCGTGAGGCTGCGCTTCGTGAAGCTCAGTCACAGTATTCCACAAGGGAAGCTGCAGTTCGGGCCGAAGCAGATAACTACAGGAGACAGGTTCTAGCTCTCACTGGTGTAACGCCGCCCGCTAATCCAGAAATACAGGCCGTTCGTAATCAGTTTGGTGAACTCTACCCAGGGCTCTCCAAGCTTGAGGAACGAGCAGCCCAGCTTGAACAGCTCCTTGAGCGTTCAGGTGATTTGCAGTCCCAGTCTGATCATTATTGGACGAGTTATGGACGACAGACCATGGATAGATTGTTTGAACATGCCTCAGCTTCCCTTGGATCTCCATTGACCGAGGAAGGCAAAAGTGCCCTTCATTCAGCGTTCACTGGCTTTGTATCATCCTCACCAGAACTGACGGCACGGTATGCGAATGACCCAACCCTCGTAGAGGACTTCTGGAAAGCGTTCACGTCAAACTTCATCGACCCCGCACGGAGAGCGGCTTCAGCAAATGTGCAACAGAGAGCAAATGTGAGTCTTCCACAGGATACATCCAGTGGGATTCCACCAACTGCTCCGCCGCCACAGCTCAAGTCTCTTGATGAACGGGTCGCTGCAGGTTGGACACAGTTTCAACAGATGAAGCAAAGGTAATCTGCTTCTTATAGGTAATAAACAAAATGGCCGGAGCTGATAAACAATCGCTTGATGCGATCTTTAAGGAAGTCTTTGAAGAAGGCGTTGCAGAGGGCGTAAACAACAAAAATCCCCTAAGGGACCTCATCAAGACAGAGAGAGTTCCATTCAGGGGTCGGGAAATTGTGCGCCTTGCACATACATCCCGTAACGTCTCACCCATGTTCGTGGGTGAAGACTCAGCGTTTGCCGACGCTGGCAACCAGAACTATTCGCGTATGTTCGTGGATCAGCGGAAGCTGATGTCACGTCTGCGGATGACCTGGGAAGTCATGCAGGACTCCACCTCAAACGAAGGGGCATTTATTAGTGCTCGTAAGTCTGAGATGCAGTACCTGATTGACGACATGGCTCGCAGGGATGAGTATGCGCTCAACTCTGATGGTCGTGGTGTGCTTGCACAGTATGATTCAGCATCAACTGCTGTGATTAGCTGTAGCAATCCTGGTGGTATCACAAGCACCAGCTTTGGTAACAGGTTCATCTCGGTTGGGATGTATGTAGCAACAGTCAATCCTGCGACGGGTGCCCTCAGGGGTATTACTCGTAAGGTTATTGCTGTGGCTTCAAGCGGGGCGACCTTCACGGTTGACTCCGGTACACTCACCAACTGGACCGCGAACGACTACATCGTTCAGGTTGCCAATTCAGCGACATCAGATGTGCTTGACTCTTCGTATGAGCACGCATGGTGGGGCGTGATGGCTCTTGTTGATGACGGCACATATCGGGCGAGCTACTATGGTTTGGATCGGACAACCGTTCCAGCCTACTCGTCATATGTAACAGCCTCGACAGGTGCTCTTTCAACCGACCTGATTCAGCGCGTCTCGGACGTGGTTGATCAGAAGTTGAATGGTAAGATCACCAACATCCTGTGCCATCACAGTATTCGTCGGCTGGTCATTCAGCTCACAGATGCTGATCGTCGGTACATGGGTGCTTCACTATCGAAGCCAGATCCCGCAACGGTTGCGTTCAAGCAGGGTGATATTCCTTTCGGGGAAATCCCTGTGCGAGCCCTTCGTGACTTCCCCTTGAACGTCATGATGTTCCTCGACATCGCTAACGCTGGATTTAGAGAATACGTCTCTGAGCCCGGTAAGTGGGTGGACGAGGATGGATCGGTCCTGTGGCGTGTTGGTACTGGGACTGCAGGGCGCGATGCGTTCGAGGCTTGGTATCGTATGCGCAAGCAGTATTTCTTAGAATACCCGGCATATTGTGCCCGCCTTGATGGTATTACTGGGCAAAGCCTTGTGATTCAGCGCGCCGCGGGTTCGTAAAGCACTCATTCTATTGGAGTTATTGCTGGTCAACAGATGGCTTGACAATTTCTTCAACTTGTGCTACACTGTATTGGAAGGGTCAATCATGGCCCTTCCTCTTACAGGAGTGCAGGAATGATTATACCAACACAAAAGATCGGTAAACGTCCTAATGGTAAAAGTAAGCAGACACATTGTAGTAATGGCCATGAGTTTAATGAGGAAAATACCTACATAAGCCCAAAGTCTCAAAAACGCTGCTGTAGGATATGTCAATCAACCAGAAATCGTAGAGATTTTGAAAAGGATATTGAAGGCAATCGTCAAAAGAATCGTATTCATATGCAAGAATGGCGTACAGCCAATCGTGAAAGGGATCGTAAAAACTGGACTGATTTAAGAAAAAGTAAGTATGAATGGGTTACTACACAAAAAGTATCATGTAGTATATGTGGAGAAACAGATCCAATCTGCTTAGACTTTCATCATCTTGATCCTGCACAAAAAACAATTGAAATTTCTCTTGCTATTGCACGTTGGTCAATTAAAAGAATTCGAGAAGAGATGGATAAGTGTATTGTAGTTTGTGCAAATTGTCATCGGAAACTAGAAGCCGCTAAGCGCGGAAAGGAAAGTTAAATCTATGGAGCTGGTTACAGTCGTCAATCGTAGTTCAAAGCCAGTCAAGGGTATGTGGGATGGTAAGGTTGAAATCCTAGCCCCCCACGCCAAGGGTGCATTCACCACACTCGTTGCTGAGGCCTTCAAGCGTCAGAACGCCGTGATGGGCTCTGAGGATCCTTTTACTGGTGAGATGCAGTATCTTGTGGGGATTGTGGAACAGGGTGATCCTATTACACCTATTGAGCAAACGGCTGTGATCACTCGGATGAATCGTGGCCCCATGAAGAAGAATGAAGAAGTGGTCAAGGGTGATAATGGAATTTATTCTGTGAGAGATGTTGCAGCTTCATTACCACTTGATTCAGTGTTTAAACCAGCCTAATGATCAACTATATTGCCGATGCAAATAAATACAATTTAGCTGGACCTCCAACTTGGTGGTTGCAAAAGCTACATGAATTTGACCCCTCCCTTGTTGTGGTTCCGAGTCGGCAGGATTGTATCTATCGACTCGCACAGCGCAGAAAGCTCTCACTTCCTGATCATATTGTCAATGATGCTCTATTCAATGAATCCGACACCAAGATGTTAGCAAGGTATTCATTGGTTCCAGTGACATCAATCATGGCACTGGCGAATTGGTCGAACCCATTTATGTTCCAGGAACTTGCGAATCGTGCTCCTTGGCGACAGGGTGGGGCGGAGAAGGTTATTCAGAGGCTAGAGGGTCAGGAATTGGCTGCTGAGCAAAAGCAAGCAGACGCAACCGATGCTCATCTTCATGAAGTTGCTAAGTCTGGTTGGAAATATTATAAAGAAAAGTTAGTTAAATAGTCTGGGCAGATCAACACCTGTCTAATTGTGTTGACGGCTGATTTTCACCAACTGATATTTGTGAGAACGCCCCCCACCCGCGCAGAGGTGGAACATTAGGTAAAATACAATGGCTCTAACTACACAAAGCGCAGGACTCGTTCGACAGAAGGCATACAATGCAGTGTATGGTTCTGGTACAGGAACCGCTGTTAACTCAGTGAGTCCCTACCATTTCTATGCAATCAAGCAGCTGTTCCTTCATCTCGCTATGAATAAGGGAAATCCTGATCTCCAGTTCCTTCCCTACACAGCAGAGCAGGCAATTGCTAACGGTGGAACAGACCTCGTTGGTGCAGCTTGCACACTCTATGCTTGGTTTGCTAAGGCTCGTCGGTCATCGGCAACCACAGTAGCATTCCAGTCAATCAACGATGCGGCTGACAACTCAGCAACAACCACAACGGTTGACTCAGCCTTGGTTGATATTACAGGTGCTCAGTTCCTCATCGTTCATCCAAATGGTAAGGCACTAACTACTGGATTAACCATCTCGTCTGCGTCAGCAGTAGGGGGAGCAACAGAAACAACCGCAGCCCTTGCTACGGACGGTTTCATTATCGTCGGTGCATAAGCTTTAATTCCTGGCTAGGCAGTTTCTTTTACCAATGCGGAATGGAGGGGGACCTAGCATCCCCCTCAACGCGCAAAGGATTCTTTAAATCATGGCAATTAGAAATATTCGTAGACAGGCAACAAATCCACTTGCTGCCCCAGGTTTACCAAGTTCTGCACCTATCTATGTAGATAGTGATGACAACATTCTAAAAATGATCCCAGCAGGTTCTGGATCAACTGAAGTGCAGCTTATTGATGATAGTTCAGCACAGACTCTCACAAATAAAACCCTAACTTCTCCTGTTATTAATAGTGCAACAGGTGTGGGTGTGGGGACACAAGTTTTCACCACAATTGCAGGTGATGGTGCTGTTACAATTGCATCAGGAGTTAACTATCTTACAAAGGGCTCTGCAGCTGCTATTTCTGTTGCAGTACCTGGGGCTCCGGGTATCGGTGTGAGAATCACAATTACTTCTGGTTCTGCTTTTGCACATGTTATTACCTTCACAGGTGGAACATTATGGGATGGTACCACAGGAGCAAATACAACTGTTACAATGACCGCCTTTCAAGGTTCTTCTATTACAGTGATTGGAACCACCGCAACAACGTGGAACGTCGAATCACAGGAAAATCTAACTAGCATTGCTTAATAGTTAATCTCTGGAGAGCCTCGTAAGGGGCTCCTCATCGTTCCTCGTTTTAAAGGATTGTCAATGCCCTCGAAAGAGTCACTTCAAACCAAGTTAGATACATTCAAATCACAGCTTCTTCAATTGCAGGCAAATTCCAATGCCCTGCAGGGAGCTATACAAATGTTAGAGCAACTCATCGCAGAGGAAGATACTCCTGCTGCAGTTGTTGAAAAGAAGAAGAAGGATAAAAAATGGCAGGAAAAAATGGTCCAGTTCCAGTAGCTGGTACTAATACGGTAGGTGGTACGCTGGTCCCAGGGATTGTTTTTCCAACAGCAGCCTTGGACAAGGACACAAATACCTATGGTCTTGGTGCAGGAGTTTATGTTAGTGCGGAGTTAGAAAATCCAAACTGTAGGGGTGTAAGGCTTTTTACGGTAGTGGCCAACGGTAGTGGCACGGTTACTGTAAAGATTCAGATACGAACACCCTATACGAATACTTGGATTGATCTTGCAGGCGCAGCTACTGCAGCTCTTAATAATAACACTGGAGCCATTCTTACAGTCTACCCAGGACTCACAGGTATTGCAGACTCTACAGGTGTTACGATCAACCAACATCTTGGATCAGCATGGCGACTTGTGGCAACTGTTGCAACGGCTACAGAAACTTTTTCAGTGGCTGCTGATTATCTAGCATAAGGTAAAAAATGGCAATCTTTCGTACTGGTCCTGCCTATATTGCTGCTACTGCTACAAATATTTATACCCCTGCTACCACACCCATATATACAATTCTCCAACACATCCATATTGCTAATATCACTGCAGGGGCTGTAGCATTCACTCTATGTGTTAGTACAACTGGGGATGCAACGAATGGTAAGAACCTTTTTAAAGGTCAATCCATTCCACCAAACACCACCTTTGATTTCTACCCTAATCTTAAAATGTTAGCAACCGACTTCCTAGTTGGGCTTGATGGCAATGGCGCGGCACTTGTTATCACAGTCGAAGGTGAACTTCACGTATTAGTATCTTAAAATGGGAATTGTTCACCCAAAACCTTATAATCTCAAGTGGCCCCTTACTTCTACTCAGGTAGAGGGCATGGACGAGATGTTCTTAACTCTCTTCAAAGCCACCCGCGCATTGCAAGAGACGGTAGTGGCTCCTGTTACCTCTACTTTAACTTCATCCACAAGTGTCCTTGGAAATATTGGAAGTGTTATTGGGCAGATTGGTGTTAGACCTTCTAAACAAGCGGATGAGGATTCTAGTAGCTCATCTTGGCCCGTCACTGGCATCAACACTCCACCCTCAGCACTATTCACTCAAGGCTCCGTCATCTTTGCTGGACCTTCTGGGGTGTTGGCACAGGATAATACCAATTTCTTCTGGGATGCAATTAATCACAGATTAGGCATAGGCACAGCGACTCCTAGCTCAAGTGTAGAAATTCACGGCGTTCTCTGGCAATATGGATATAGCTATCTCGGTGCGGTCAACAGTCAAGTCAGACCAGCAGTGCCAAGTAGTATTCCTGGACTTGCAATTAACTGGAACTACACGGGTAGCGCAGGAGAGTTTGATATCTGGAATTCTTATCCCGGCGCAGGGACATCATTCATCTTCAAACAATTAACTGGAGCGTCGTCTCATACTGATTTAATGACGCTGCTGGCAAATGGCAATGTTGGTATTGGAACAATAGCACCGCTACATAAATTGACTCTAGGAGTGGGCACCCAAAATATTGCATTCGAGGGTGCAGGAGGTGTTCCCTATGCAGGATTTGGGTACGACTTTGGATTGGATGGTGGTAATGGGGCTTTTGTGCTCAAAACCAATAACGGGGCAGCAGACTTTAATACGATACCCATGGTGCTATTAAGAGTAAGTGGGAATATTGGTATAGGACTAGTAGCACCCACAGCCGCCTTACATCTCAAAGCGGGAACCGTGAACCCATCAACTGCGCCAATGAAATTTACATCAGGTGTGAATCTTACAACTGCTGAAGCCGGTGCTATAGAATTTACCACTGATGATTTCGTTGCCACTATTACTACAGGAGCAGCTAGAAAAGCCTTTATCCTTGATAATGGTTCTCGATTAACTAGCGGTAAAGTTCCAATAGCTACAACTAATGGAAGATTAATAGATTCTACAGCTTCATTATTAATAGCAGCAGGATTTGCAAGTGTTGTAGCATCAACATTTGAAAAAACTGAAACTGGTTCGGATGCTAATGTTCTTACATATACAACTGGAGCTGCTGATGAAGCTTTAAATATTCAAGTAATGACTGATGTTTCTGCTATCACAGGAACATCAATTGTTGTTACTGTAACTTGGAAAGATAGTAATAACGTTACAGCAACATCAATATTAACTTTAACAGCAGTTGGTGATGGAACTATAAATGTTCCAATTAATGCTTTTACTGCTACAAATGTAGTTATTTCAACAGTATTTGTGGGCGTTAGTACGGCATATAAAATTAGTGCAGTCATCGTGAGATTGAAATAAATGGCCACATCTATTCAAGACTTGATTACAACTGTTCGGGCAACGCCGCTGATCGAAACAACAGCAAAGTTCTGGACCGATGATGAGTTGTTAGCAATCTGTATCAGAGGCATCAAGGATCTCTGGAGGGATATTGCAGATCTCAAGCAGGAACATTACCTCACTACTGATATCACCAATGTCTCCCTACAGCCCAATCAGAATCAACTCACAGGGGTTCCTCAGGATGTTCATAAGATCTACATGATCGAACCGAGGGATCTGAGTGAGAATGGGGCGAATCATGGACTCTTGTTCATGCCTATGCCTTATAATAATAACCAATTTCAGTTGGCTCGTTCTCGTGGAGCAATGGAGCCCACGAATGATACTATTTATTATGCTATTGCTGGGGCAGGAGCCCCGGTATCGGCACCAACTATTGTCACTGCCCCAAAGGTAACATCACAAGTGTTGATTGCTTTCACCTATGTTCCAGTCCTACCAAACCTAATTATCACCAGTTCCATCCCTATTCCTGGTGAGGCTGATAATGCCCTAGCCGCATGGATCACAGCATTTGCTCGCGCCAAGGAGCGGGAGGATCGATCACCTGATCCTGCATGGTTGAATATCTATCAAACTGAAAAAATGCATTTGCTACAGTCACTCGGATTGCGCGAGTATCAGGAACCCTCGTATGCAGAAGCCCTCTGGTCCGAATATTGGTAATAGAAAATATGTCAGGCAATACTCCAAAAGAACAGCGTGATCGGGTTCAACAGTTTATAAAGGCAGGAAAGTGTTCTCGTTGTGGTAATGAACCACCAACAGGTAAAAGTAAGTTTTGCCCTAAGTGCCATTTATATTGTAAGACAAAAGGATCTCTTGAAAATGCACGGTTCAAGAGTATAATTTTTAGCCATTTTGGTAGTAAATGTATCTGTTGTGGTGAACTAGAGCCTGCATTTCTTACAATAGATCATATAAACAATGATGGACATATTGCACGAAAATTGGAAACTAGTGGCTCCAACTTCTACCGTAAACTAGCAAAATCAATAGAAGATGGTAATGCTCCTATGGATTTGCAACTACTTTGTCGAAACTGTAATTGGGGCAAGCACGTAAACTGTGGTATCTGTCCACACCTAGGAAAATATCTATAATGGCTGCAACAGTTTTGAAAATTTATTCCTTGGGCACCATGGGAGTCAACGTAGACTCCGATCCCATCTCTATGCAGGATCAGGAGTTTAGACTTGCACAAAATGTGATTAAAGACCCGCTTGGAAATGATAGTGGCCTCAGGAAGCGCCCAGGCCTAGCAGCCTTTAACACGAATCTTGCATCAGGAACCATCCTCGGTGGCATTGGAGTCCCATTGATTGATTTGAGTAATAATGTGAATCAGAGTATTTATTTGGGGAGAGGGCCGAGTTAATGTCTACAGTTGCACTAATCCCCACATCATATGCTGCTTCACCCTCTGTAGCGGAAGGACCAATAAGTGGCTTCTTCGGCACAGATTATTCTGCTGTTGGTAGTACAGATCCAGGTATTTGTATTCAAGTAGCATCGGATGGTAAAACTGTTCATAACAGCTTTGCCACTGGAAGCGTATCACTGCTTAGCTTCTTTTTTACTGACCCAGGTGTTTTGGCTCTTCCATCCACTGCAGCAATTAATAGTGTTCAATTACAGGTACGTCATCAGGCAAATAATGTAGTATTTGATGGTACTCCAAACCCAGGGACAGGAGGAGTTGGCCCAGCACAGTTCTTTTCTGCTCCAACGAATGATGGTACTTACTTTGGTGACGTTAGTTTAGTAGGCTTATCAGGATCTTCTCCTTATACCTTTGGATATCAAGTGAATTCCTCTGCTGTAATGACTGTTAATCCCCTGACTGGATTTGCTTGGGCACGATCAGAACTGTTTAGCAGCGGAGACACTTCACTATACTTAAATGGGTTATGGATGTATAGCCCTTATGTTACAGGTGGACTAAGTAGTGGATCTTATGATGTCGATCAAGTTTCTCTTGTTGTAGATTACGGGGCAACTCCTTGTTACTTCAACTCCTTGACAAATCATTACAAGTTTGCTGGTGTTGATCCAGGTGCTCCTTGGGTTCTTGTGGCTGCACCTGCTGTTGCTGACACTACAATCACCCCAGCAAAAGGTCCCACCACCGGAGGCACGGTTATCTAAATGATCATTGGAACAGGCTTTGGTGATGGAGCAACAGTTACCTTTGGTGGGGTTGCTGCAACTTCAGTCGTGGTGCATGACTCCAATCATATCAGCTGTGTCACCGGTCCACATGCTGCAGGTGCTGTTGATATCGTTGTTACAAATCCTGATGCTCAAACAGGAACCCTTGCATCTGGTTATACTTACACTGCAGCTGTCTGGACAGATGGTAATCAACTGGTTCAACAAGAACCCTCTCCAGGTCCAGGTTGGACAGCACTCCTCACAAGTCCTGCGATTCCCACTATCACTAGTGTCTCACCAGCCGTAGGGCCAACATCTGGATTTATTCCCGGCGTTGGAAGTGTCCTGATCACAGGAACTGGATTTATAGAAGGCGCAGTGGTTACATTTGATGGAACCACATGTTTAGGTACTCAGATCCCTAACTCAAAGCAAATTGAAGCCATCCCGCCAGCACATGCAGTAGGACTTGTTTCTATTGTAGTAACAAATCCAGATAGTCAATTTGCCTTAGCAATATATTTGTATGAAAATCCCATTCCAGTGATTACGGGATTAAGTCCAACAGCAGGGAAGACAGCGGGTGGAGATACTTTAAAAGTCTTCGGTACTGACTTCGTGAGCCCCGTGAATGTACTCTTTAGATCTCAATTTGGTGTCCTTGCTGCGGCTTCGGTAACATTTGTGAATTCTCAATATATCATCTGTGTCACTCCTGCTCACTCAAAAGGTCCTACCTATATTCAAGTGGTGAGTTCCTAATGCCCTCATCTGCTACCTTTGTTGCCCCATTTATCTTCTACCCACCACCTGTAGCCCTAGTAGTCATTCCGGGTACGGGACCAACCACGGGTGGACAGACGGTGACAATTATTGGGAGTGGCTTCCTGGCCGGTGCGTCGGTTACATTTGACGGAACTCCAGCAACTGGACCTATCATTGGCGGTGTAGGTTACTCATGGCTCCCAGTTACTGATAACACAATCATTTGTCGAACCCCCTCCCATGGTGCGGGTGCAGTTGATGTTGTTGTCACCAACCCCGTTAATATCTATACAGGCACAACAGATACCTCAACTATTACTAGTGGATATACTTATGCAGTAGCTGCTCCCACTGTGACTAGTATTTTCCTACCGTATGGTTCAACAGCTGGTAGTGAAGCTGTTGTCATCTCTGGTACAGGATTTGTTGCTACTCCATCCGTGAAATTTGGTGGAACTTCAGGGACGGCAGTTATATTTATTGATGCCAATACCATTGGATGTATCACTCCTGCTCACGCGGCTGGGATTGTCGATATCACGGTCACTAACCCCGATACACAGATTGGTGTCCTCTTCAATGGCTTCACCTATGGTACAGGTACTGGATTTCCAGACGCAGATGCTGATGGTTGGTGGTGGTCGAATGAGGGACTTGCAGGAGGAACACAATTAGCACTCAGTCCAGGAGTTCCTAAGCATCCTCGCGTGTGGGCAAAGATTGTATCCTTTGCCACAGCAGGCTCCGCACCCTATGGTGGCTTCCCAGCTGCCTCAGCTGTGTTTAGGAATCATATAATCTATGCTGGGGATGATTATACAGTTAATTCTACACAACCCACTATTAGGATCTTTGATGGCCTCTCAGATCGATTGATGACTGCAATTCCTAACACGAGTACTGGAGTTATTAGTAAAGCCATTATCTCTATGCTCCTTAATAATGGCATCATCTATCTTACCACCCTAGATTCAGGTACCACCTCAGCAGACTTCTCAGGGAGGGTGTTTGCCTTTGAACCCCTTGGACAAACCCTGACACAGCTTGGAGCACCTTTTACAACAGGTGAAGTCCCCTATGCCCTTGAATGGCACATGGATCGTCTATGGGTAGGAACCAATGCTGGAGATGCTACAAAGGGTAAGATATACTTCATTAGACCTAATATTGATACAGTTTGGACCACTGATTACACCCTCTCAACAAGTACAGTTGGAGGGGCTACCTCATTACAATCTTATAATGGTAAACTCTATGTAGGAACAGATAATGTGAATGCTGCCTTTGCCAAGGTTCTTGTAAGAGACACAGCTGGAGCTTATACCACAAGCCTCACAGCTACAGGTGGAACTGCAAAGGTTAATAATGCCTTCCTTAGCATGATTAACTTTGGTACAAACCTTTATGCTACGTATTGGAATCCAGATACCACCAAGATTGCAAAAGTTTATAAATATGACGGCACCTCCTGGACTGATGTGCATGATGGAGCCACACTTAATTTGCGTCCATATATTCTCTCATTCCTTGCGAATCAATACCTTTACATTGCCGGTGGGAGCACAGGTTATCGAGCCTCCCTCATTAGAAGTAGTGATGGAACTACATGGGTTGATCTTTCACCTTATCTCTCAGGACCAATTACGGAAACAGCACTTCCCATTTATGGCGTGGTAGGACTCTAATGGCTTTAAGTGTTATTCAAGCAGGCACAGGGCTTCAGTTGGTAAATGATGCAGGGGTAATTGGACCTCTGCTAACTCTTCCAACAGGCGTTACGCTGCGTCAAGATATTCCACCAAGATTTGTGGTCTTTGGTCGATACGTGATCCTGGTGAATACCCCAAGCCAACCACTTATCATTGACTCAACAGGAACGGTGAGGCTCCTTTGCCCAAAAGCACCGAGACTTGCACCTATTTTGAGTGCGGTTTCAGGTGGAACCCTCACGGGATCATATGGAAATGCTCGGTATACATTCATCACCTTAGATCCTGCAGGTAATCTTATCTCGGAGAGTGATTTTAGTCCAGCATCAAATACTGTCACCCTTGCTGGTCAAGCCCTTCAAGCAGCAAACCTAGACCTCTCACCGGATCAAATTAGTGGTAGAC
>OCZT010002565.1_pt1 | contig 18699 bp, 16 predicted proteins | sample 1539031 | NCBI WGS metagenome assembly OCZT01 (sample SAMEA3539308, study PRJEB22396) | soil metagenome | biome: tundra; feature: field; material: soil | place: USA | collected 2010-05 | depth 0.15 m | reverse complement strand
ACAGTCGTCCTTTATTAGTTGGTTGGTGTTATCTCAAAAGGTTCTGTTGCAAAAAATCATAATATAGAAGCAAAAACCTATTCACAGCAAAAAACATAAAAAGTAGCAGAATATTTCTCAGATATATCTTGATTTAGGCAGCTATTCCAAATAACTTATTTATAAAATTTACTTCAGCATTAACACATCTATTTAGAGTATCAATCTGTCCTTTTTTGATCATATTCATAGCTTCAATTCCTTTTAAAGTCTTATTAGCAGATAGAAAAGACTGAAATCCTAACATTGGATCAACAATTCGCTTTATAGATCTATGATCTGTTTCTATAATGTTATTTAAATACTTGATTCGTCGAATGCCGACGTTTTTAGGTAGTATTTTATCATTTTTCAGTTTATCTATAGCAGGTGGATAAGCTGGATCGTTCTGTATCAACTACCTAGGTTGAAATTACCCTATTTGCTGATGCAGAAGTTTTCATACAAAAACTGTGCATTAATCAAATAAAAAAGAAGCAAAATGGAGTCTCTATGTATTTATAGAATAAGTGGTACACTATCTTTTAAATACAATGCAAACTAAGTGTCGATTATTAACATAGTTTGTCAATTTTGGGACTAATTCAGCATTTGCTACAGGTTCATTTAATGACAAAAAAGTAACTTCGAACTCCGATAAAGCAGTAGCTAAATTTATAGGACCTATCACGAATTTATTTAGCTTATAAATAGAATAGTGTAATATATTGATAAAAGTTATATGACCAACTTAGTATGCAACCAGTTCATCAAGCAATAACCTAATAGGTTCGCCCATAAATATCGTGATAGTTCACTATAAACATCCAACCCACGACATAAATAAAAATGGCGGATCTGACAATGGTGATTTAGTTTATTTTGTGCTTAATTTTGGGTTATATCTTAATAAAATGCACATGTTTAATTTTAATCTATACTCATACTTTTCTCTTTAATTCGCAATAGACTTTGAACCTAAAGTCTCTTTTGCACCTAAAGTCTAACATCTGTACCTAAAGTTCTCTTTTTGTCAGACTCCAGGTGCAAGGCCTCTCTAATCCCAGTCTATTTAACGGATAATTATACTGCAGCGATAGCGACACCAATAGCCGTTATGATTTCCTCTGATGTCATACATGCATTCCCAAAGTGTTGGGGTAAAGCCGCGCAAATCTGGGCAGTTGCAGGATCTCCATTATAATTTATTGTAAAGGTATCTTCTACAAAATTTACGTTGCCAGGATTTCCGAGTATATTTGCTATCCTATGCTTCCAATGTATCTGTGCTACTAAGTTTAGATTATTAGGAGGACAATATGTAAGTGTAGTTATTTCAGTACTTCCTAAGTCAGCTAAATCGTGTGTGAGTGCCTGTTGCATTTGATTTGCAAACGGAGTATTTGTCAAGTCAGTGCACCCATTAGACTGAAATGTTCCCATCTGATTAGCAATGGATGTTAGGGTGAGAGGTGTCCCTGGATTGGTTATAATTGTTTTCTCCAATATCCAGATAGTACCGGTATCGGGTCTATATAGAACCAGATGGTCAGGTTTTCCAGTGCTATTATAATCAAAGGCAAATACTCTATCTGCTGTAGATTTCAGATCGTAGCCACCGATTCCATTGCCGGGATCCCCCTGATTATATACTGGCGAGAAGCTTCCGTGGCTGTTCTTCAGTATCCAGATAGTGCCTGTACCAGGTCTATACAGAGCCAGATGGTCTAGTTTACCACTGCCGTCATAATCAAAGGCAAATGCCCTATCTGCTGCAGATTTTAAGTCGAATCCACCGATTCCATTGCCTGGGTCACCCTGATTATATACTGGCGAAAAGTTTCCGTGGCTGTTTTTCAGTATCCAGATAGTTCCTGTACCAGGTCTATACAGAGCCAGATGGTCGAGTTTACCACTGCCATCATAATCAAAGGCAAATATTCTGTCTGCTGTAGATTTTAAGTCAAATCCACCGATTCCATTGCCTGGATCACCCTGTTGATAAACTGGCGAGAAGTTTCCATGGCTGTTCTTCAGTATCCAGACAGTGCCGGTACCGGGTCTATACAGAACCAGATGATCGAGTTTACCACTGCCATCATAATCAAAGGCAAATATTCTGTCTGCTGTAGATTTTAAGTCAAATCCACCGATTCCATTGCCTGGATCACCCTGTTGATAAACTGGCGAGAAGTTTCCATGGCTGTTCTTCAGTATCCAGACAGTGCCGGTACCGGGTCTATACAGAACCAGATGATCGAGTTTACCACTGCCATCATAATCAAAGGCAAATGCCCTATCTGCTGCAGATTTTAAGTCAAATCCACCGATTCCATTGCCTAGATCACCCGGTTGATAAACTGGCGAGAAGTTTCCATGGCTGTTCTTCAGTATCCAGATGATGCCAGTACCAGGTCTATATAGAACAAGATGATCGAGTTTACCACTGCCATCATAATCAAAGACAAATGTCCTATCCGCTGCATATTTTAAGTCAAATCCACCGATTCCATTGCCTGGGTCACCCTGTTTAGGATCACCCTGTTTATATACTGGCTTGTAGTTTATTGATACAGCTGTTTGCCCCGTTCTTGCCTGCGTCTCTGCACTTACTGTCGCAGCTGTTATTGATACTACAAAAAGGACTATCAGTAAAATGGCCAGTACCTTTTTTATCCTAATAGATGATTGTTTTAACATTTAGTCTACCCATTTTAGTACTAAAATTGATAATTATATTGGAAATTTTTCTTGATAACTATTCAAGCTACAAAAAAATTAGTTGGTTGCCATCTATTCTATCACATCAACTACTTTTGATGAACCACATTACTTACTGAGTTTGCTAATTATTTTAAATTAATCACAAAAAAAATAATTTTTGAATAAAAGATATTCTTCAATAAAATATTTTAACATTGAACAACAATTTGATATTAACATTGTTTTATTAAAAAGTCGGATTCTGAGCCAATAGTTTTGCCGACAAAGTTTCCTTTTTTGTCGCTTTTATTTATGCAGATGTTTACACACAAAAACTCTGCATCGAATTATTCAGTATAGAATGATATTCAAACTCGCAAAACAGAAAGAAGCAATACTGAAAACCAAATGTATTTCCTTCATCCGATAAAGTGCTGATTTATATTATAATTGATATTATTATAATTTATATCAACGACAATTCAAATATGATCCAATAAATGGTACACTAAAATCCGCTGGAAAATTATAACCCGCAGTTAAATAAGATCTAAACTAAAATACAGATGACAATAAAGCATACTTGAAGGATCGGAGAAAAAGATGCAAGAGTTACGTTTTTTCTATTGTAAGGTTTTGATTTATAAGTGAATTCCATTTTTTTTATATGGACCTAAGCTCAAATGGTAATAAAATATAGCTATCAATTCTAACAGTTTATCAGAAGTTTATCCATTCTGCCTTGAAAAAATGGCTATGATGCCATTTCATTTCATATCACTAGCTTCGACTCCGTGGCTGATCTTATCTTATTAGATCTATCAGTGACCACCATGTTCGCCATGTTCACCGTGGCCGCCATGACCATCGTGTTCGCCATGTCCACCGTGGCCGCCATGACCGTGTCCATGGTAGCTGTCCGAGTATCCATCTCCATCGTACCCGTCATATCCGCCTACTACAACGGGTTGTTCTTCTACAACTGGTGTTTCTACATAGGGTTGCTCTTCTACAACTGGTGTTCCTACTACAACTGGTTCTTCATAATAACCGCCATAATAATCGTCCACCCAGTGCCCATGGTGATAGTGGCCGTGATGGTGTCCATGTCCGTGTCCATGTTCACCGTGTTCGCCATGACCATCGTGCGGAGCTGCAGTAGCTACCACTCCTGTCAAAGATACTAAGAAAAGTACTGCAAGCAAAACTGCGAATAACTTTTTAATTTTAAGTTTTATCATAATATTTTCTCCATAATACGATATGCATATTTATATACAATTAATTAATATAATTTTGTTGAACTACAAAACTTACTGAGTTTGTTAACTATTTTAAATTAATTATTTAAAAAATAGTTGCTGAATAAAATTTACTTCCAAATAAAATATTTTAATATTGAACAACTATTTGATATCAATACTGTTTTATTAAAGACATGATCCTTTTTTCTTTATCTTAAAAATTTAGTTCTGTATCAACTAACTAGGATGAAATTGCCATATTAGAAAAACATTTTCTGCAGCAATGTACCTAAAGTTCTGCAAAATCCCATTGGTTCCATATCCTTTTCTGTCACTAAAAGATATAGGATTTCTCTTTTTGCTGATGCGGAAGTCTTCATACAAAGACTATATATCAAAAATTGTCACAAGGATATGAATATCCATTGAGTTAAATATTTTAGAATAATTATAATAAATTATGATATTTAAATTGATAGTGCTTTTTTGCATGTTAAGTAGACTTTTCGTTTTAATGCTAGTGACTATATTAGCAAGTAGCATTCTATTCTCAGCATTGATGAAAATAATCTAACCTAATGTGGAATTCGTTAAAAAGGCAAATTAGACAGTGGTTTTGCCGCAAAAACGATACATCGAAAGTTGAATTTGCAGAACTTTCTGTATATTGTCTGAAATGTATTCCATAATAATACCAAATAATACAAACCGATAATTTTTAATAATGTATTATTAGGTATTACTTATGCATGATGAGAAGAAGAAAATAAGTTTATGGATACCCTGCAATCTACTAGATGCTGTCTTATCTGCGGGATATACAAGTCAGACTAATGCTGTCATCGCAGGGTTATCGCTTTTGGTTGATAAGACAAAAGGAATACAAAATAATACTAAAGAAGACGAAATTGAAAAAGCGGAAATGAGAGTGAGATTGGAAGAAACTCAGGCGCACAATGAGACGTTAAAGAAGGAACTTGAAAAAGCAGGACAGGATAAAGAAGCTATTCAAAATCTTTATAATAACTATATGTTACAAATGCAGACCCTTATTAATCAAAAAGCGATCGAAGCTCCAGGAACAAAAAAGCCATGGTGGAGATTATGGTAGTCCGGTTACAATTATACTACGGAATTAAATAAACAGGAAATAACATTTTATTAAAAAGGATCATATTTGAATAAAAAGATTAAATAGTGAGGGCTCTCAACTTTCTTGACCCAAATCAAACTTTTCTAGAATTTGTGCCCGAATGCCATCTGTATCATTGATTGCTATGTCAACAATCACATTCTTATTCTCAGATACAATATTCGTTTTTCTATATACCCTTCTTCCGAAATCTGACGCAAAACGACGTTCGAGTATCCAAGTACACATTTGCGTGTCACCAGATCTTGCTGCTTCGTTTATGCGTTCCAAAAGAACTTTGGCGGCATCAGCATTGCATTTTTGAATATATTGTACGAACAGATGGTATTTCCCAGATTTCTCTGTCTTGCCCCTGTTCATATATTCATTGAACGTCTTATACGTGATTCCTGCAGCTTCGGCAGCCAACCTATAAGTTAAACCGAGTGCAATATTATCACCAATTCTTTTTTGTATATAAGGAGTCAGTTTTGAAGGACGAACCATATTATCACCGTTTTTACTTTGTAGTTAATATTAATCAGTATTGTATTTGAATATTTAGTTCGTTTCGTTCTGCATAGAAGCAGGGTTATACCGTAAAATCAACAATGAGCTCTTCTCAGGCGATGTGGACCATTTTTTTAGAAAGGTAATAATAATCATCGAACTTATTATAAAAGACTCACTAGTGTGCCCACATTAAGTCGTTTTTTGACCAATTCAATTCCCCATGAATCTACACAACTAGAACATGGGGTAGGTTCTCGATATTTTTCAGATACTTTTATTACATTAAATAAATATAAATGAAGTTAGTTCTACTAAGTAATACATGATAAACTGTGACTCATCATAACCAGAGAGCAAAGAATGACCAATTGTGGGGCGATGTGTGGCTTTTTCTTTAAGGAGTTAAGGTATTTAACTTATGATAAATTATACTTTTGTTGTAGAGCTTGAGATTAAGTCATTTATTGGTTGGCGTGGAAAGACTTTTGGCTATTGTAATTCGTAAGATTGAGATCACATAATGTTAATACTAAATAGTTTAAGTTAGGATAATATATTCATAGAAATATATTAGCAATAAAATCTATTTATAATTCAATGATTTCCAGTGCTACCAAGCAAATCTACTATCGGGCTGCAGGCATTTACTCTTCTTCACCTGCAACTCATAAAGATCTACTTTTTTCACATTTCAGATTATCATGTCCATCCCCACGAATTGAGTTTCTCTGCTTCTACTTGTAAATCTTGACTACCTAATACTTGTTGATATCCAGGATAGCGTCTATTGAAATCGCTCAATAACTCCGGGATACTTTTAACAACGCAATTATAGTCACTTCTTACAAAATTTTTTAAATCTGTTTGAAAAGATTTGATGTATTCATCTTTTTTTATGAAGTTCCCTTCATTGAATTGCTCGAAATTTGTCACTTTTTGCTCTTGGACAGGATGACTTTCTATGTTGTCCTTGTATCCTGTCAAGTGGCTGTTGCTATCTAAAAAACGCATATTTGGACATGATGAATCCTTTCTTGTTAGAGAGATTTCTGTATTTACATGCTTTTCACCATTCTCACACCCCATTACATTTGAAATATCTTGATATATAGGTGTAGAAAAACTATCATAATTAGTTACAAAGGGATTTACATCTTGTCCTATCTCGATTTTTTCGATATCAAGCAAACCAGGACAGGACATATTTTCGGGTGTTTCGTATCCTGTCCTAATCTGCTCTATCTTGTCCGGTTTGATCTTAAAATTCTGCAACATTGTAACTTTTTTCATTGAGTTTGTGCCTGGCACACTAACTCTGTCTGAAGTGTAACCCATGCCATTTAGTTTTTTAGAAAATCCGATATTGGTTTTGTGCTGCTTTCCGCATGAATTACACCAGTCAACGTATTTTAAATACAATATTATCGCTTCACAACCTTCATCCGATATCTGTGTGCATTCTTCCATAAAAGCAGCTATTGGATTACTGTTAAACTCATATTCTTTCTGTGTCGCTTCTACTGACTTCTCATTTGAAAACTTTCCATTTTCCCTTAATCTTTTCAGCCCATCTAGAACCAAATTCAGAAAACCTGAAAGTTCTTCTGGTGTCTGCAATTTAGTAATTAAAGATTTATCAGCTTTTTCACCTTCAAAGTTATTAGGGAATCGGATAAGAATCCACCTACGGTAATACGCTTTGTCCTTTTTCCCTTCAGGAATATCGTTTGCAGAAAACACCATTTTAGTTGTGTTTTTGAAGGTAAACGGATCCTGATACTTGTTTTCTCCATCTATTAAATCAAGCCCGCTAGTCAATTTTTTGAAATTTTCAGATTTCTGCATTTTTATATCTGGTATGTCGCTACAAATATTGACTAGTTTTCCGTACAATTTAGCTAATCTATACTTGTCGAATTCAAGTTTCTGAAGGCTTTCTCCGGAAGTGTTTTATTTATCTATCAAAGCTTCTAGCAAGGCAAGAAACACACTTTTGCCATTGGATCCCATACCATAGAGCATAAACGCTTTTTGTTGTGAGCAATCAGTAGTTAGACAATATCCTGCCATCTCACACAACAAATTGATATCTGGTTCAGCTACCACACTTTTCAAGAAATCATTAATTTTCGGACAATTAGCGTCTTTGTCAAAAGTAACTGGAATTTGGCAGATACTTTTAATTCCAGAACTGTGATCTTCAATTTTCCAAGTATCAAGATTGAAAAGACAGTTTTTGAAATTGATATATTTCAACTGGACTTTTTCTAGACTATCCCTTGTAATGTGAGTATATGCGCGAATATGAGCCAAAACTTCATTCACATACTTTACAGTAGCTTTTGGGATGTGGCCTATAGGAATATTTGGATTAGTGCTGTCCCAAGAATTCCGATAAATTCCATTGTGTATTTCTCGGATTTCAGTATCCAGAATAGCTTCGGAGCCTTCGTTTCTGTAAACCCCTTCTTTATAAATGTACAGCTGCTTGTTATCTCTCATTGTAAAGATAGGGAATTCAGCTCTTATTCTATCAGCTACCACATCAAATGGAATATTTATTTTTTTTGGTTTGCCTTTATTAGGTACCAAATGTCCGTCCTTTTCTGTTTGTGTCTTTCCGTCATTTTCAGTGAAAAACCTGCTGAGATAGGGATCTTTCAAAATGGAATCTATTGTAGCTGGAAGCGGTTTAATTTGTTTTAATTCTTTTTCTGTCGTAGTTGGATCATATCTATCACCCAATATCATCATGCATACTAAAGCAAGATGTAAATCTGTAGCTCCATTTGCCTTCAGTTCAGCACACATATGTAAATGCCTGTCCCGATTTTCTTTATCACCTACAAAAATGGAAGTTTTATGATAAAATTCATGTTTTTTGTCAATAAAAAGCGCGTCCCATAACCCTTGAAATGATCCCCTATATTTTGGGAGTATTCCATTTGATATTTCTTCGCAAAGTTTAATTACATTATTGGTTCGAGTTATCACTATTTCAGGAATAACAGAACGCTCGTCAATGTTTCCAGTTAGTTGATATTTATTTCCATCAGGATGTGTAGAAGAAGCTGCAACACAATTATTACCCACAGTGCATTGCAGCCCTGTTTCATTGTCTACCTGTGTGGTATCACTGAGAACATCAAATCCCAATCCAGGATACGTTTTTGCCTTAATATCATTGAAATATCGAAATAGATAGTGATATTTCAATTCAGTGTGATTCTGCTTGACCCAATTGCTTGTATCAACACCTTTCAAAATATTATCCCAGATTCCTTTAACATACCAATCTACATCTAAAACGGTTAAATCGGATCTTTGTCCGCATATAAATCCCAAATTTCCATCATTAGAATATTTACTCTCGATTTCTCCATCAGTGAAAGGAATTTCTAATTTTTGCCATTTACTAAGTATTGGCTGTTTGCCAGGGCTTTTAACCTTTTTATCAGGACCCAGCAACGGGTGCGTGATTACTCCTATCAAAGCGTAATATTTAGCTGCATCTTGAATAAACATATCATTGACGCCAGCAGCCATTTTTAAGTCCCCTACTTTTCCTACATAATATCCGAGATCTTGTGGAGAAATAAGCTTAAGACTCATGTTTTGCGCCCCATTTGACACATCGCAAAATCTTCCCACGATTAGAACAAAACGCCATAAATCGGCACTTTCTACAATCTTGCCCCCATGGCATACAGTCACAAAAAAAGGAATCATACTCTGGATAGATACTTACTAAAAATTTAATTGGGGCCATTTTTTAGGCCTCCAGATAAAAAAACGTTTCGTAGTTTTTTACGCTTTCCGTACTCATGATCCACAGCTTTAACAGATGTTCGGCTAGCAAGCGCAATGTTTCATGAAGTTCAGGTTCAATAAGTGAGTCTATCTGTGCCATTTGCGTTTTAATCAGTTTATGTTCGAACCTGCTAAATTCACTTATATGTCTAAAAAGTGCGTATGGTTTATCGCAAATATCATATTCTTCTCCATGTTTGGAATCCGTTTTCATCACAGCTTCAATAAACGGTCCATGAAAATTTTCAAGACTCAAATTACAAATTTTCAATTGATTTCTATACATATCAAGTACATCCTTTATTTTCACATAGTGTAGACTAACACATGACACGAGAAACCACATTGTCAAACATCCCACATAGGGAAAGTTATAAATTTAATGAAAAACAGAAACATGTACGTCAAATACTATTTCCGTTATCATTAAATTTACATTTGAGATTTGTGGTGGCGGTGTCACCGACAGGTTGTTCTAACCAACCTGTCGGATTACTCTATTCCGATTTGGAACGTCATTATAACTTTTTTTAAATTATTGTGTTCTTACGCCTGATACCGTCAGAACCGATATTAGGTCTTCCATCCTCATTTTGTTATACATTGATTCTCTCTATATTTTAAAGGAACAACTAAATATCAATCACCTTCCTGTCCAACTGCAATTCTAAGGCTTCTGTCTTCAGTCATTTTTATATTAAGTGTGTCTCCCTTTCCTATATTCATATTCTTGATCCAGTTGGTTGGTATGGGGAGCATATACGAATAGCCAAGCTTTTGGATTTTTCTGTGACCTAAATCAAAATACATTTATTCATCACTAGTATAATATATAGGCAGACGGATATAAAAAGATTTCTAGGTTATTGACCCCCTAATTAAGTGAGTTTTCAATAGTTATACACATTATTTATAGAAATTATTATAACCTATATACGCGATTATGGTATATGAAAAAAATAAAAGGAGACCACCTTAAAAACAAAGAAGTTAAGAAAAAATCAATCGGAGCTCACCTTAAACACAATGAAGTAAAGATGAGCATTCTTGAATTCATTTTAAAAAACAAAGAACCAGTCTCAGAGCCATCTATAAGAGAACATTTAAAGAACAAACATGGAGTTGTTGATCAAAGTACTATTAACAAACATATGCATAATTTGAAGGACCTTAGATGCATCGAATTAATTTCACCTAAAGCGAGTCGGCGTAATTATTGGGATGTAGCAACACTCGAGAATTTAAAAGATATTAGACATGAATTCTACGAATTTCAAATAAATAAATACGAAAAATCTATCAATTTAATCCTTATGGAACTTGGATGTGGTAAATATAGTCCCTACTGGTTACGATATTATATTCAACTGCTTATATCGGCTTCTTTTTATAATACATGTTTGGAATTCAGTATTGGGCGAATACATCAAGGAATTACTGAAATTTACAATACTGGTATGGGTTCTGATCAACATCGACGCATGCTTAAGCTTATAAAAGTATGTTATTCTGGTTATGTCAAACAAAATTCTGGTTTTAAAATATCTCAATACGAACTTAGGAATGCTCTGATAGCATTTCCTTGGAAAAACATCTTTAGTTTTGACAACGAATATTTCTTAAAATTGTTTGAAGATTATTTACCTGGTTTACCGAAAGAATTACCAAGAATCATTTTCGAAACAAAATTATCTGAAATCGAAGGAATACCTGAAGAAATTCCCGATGAAATTAATGCCGAAGATTTTGTAAGATACATGCTCAATACAATAATTGTGATAATGAGATACTTCTGGAATTATAATCGTTCAATAGATGATTTGCTCTTAGAGCATTTCTTCAATCATGATAGGTTGATTGGAGTTGATTCAGACGATGAGCATTATTATATAAATAAAATAAAAGCTAATCAAGCTTTACCCAGTGGTTCAATACAACCAGATAATCTACTGCTACGAGATAAAGAGTTTGCTGACTTGAAACTGGCTAGTGAATTTATAATCAAATATAAACAGCCAGCGAAATTTAATAATGTTTCTGATAATTTGGATGAAGTATACCAGGCGGTAGTAAAATGTGCTTCAGACTATCAAAAGAATCCAATCGATTATGGTGAATTGTTCTGTTCTTTGAATTCCCTTAGAAATTAAATTTTTTTTCCAGAACCTTATCTCTAAGTGACACGTAGATGCTATCAAAAAATAGACGAAACGAATAACCCAAAATGTACTGTTATATGCTGAGCAAAGGTATTGTGTGGGTTGTATAAAAAAAAGATCTGATTTCAAAGAAACTAGACAAAAAAGTTTGTAAAGTACTAGAACAAATATTGTTTTGTCGAACAGACAAACAAATCCTCATACAGTAAATTAGATACTGTTGGTGAGTGCATCCCAACAGTATTTCTCTACCCAATTCATTATGAACTTTGATTTCCATAATAGCTAACTTTTGCAACGCTCAGACCCGTGCCACAGTTCCATTGTATAGCAATTGAACACGAATTGGAGGTCTTTTTACTAGATTATACTCTTTTTGGTTAAATTTCTCAAACTTTGGTAATTTATAGATCCTAATAACCCAGCAAACTATCGAATGTCATTGAATTATATCCCCATTTAAGCCCAGCGGCAAAAGAATTTCAACCTTTTTAAAATACAAAGTGGCTTTTATTCATAAATAGATGGGACCTTTGTATTATTTATGTGAGATGACGTATGCCATTCCCACTCCCAATAACTAACATTGTCACCCTGATTGGTACTATTCGATCCTGAAAAAGTATGAGTGTAAATGACTGCCGAAGATGAATGATTAGGTTCCACAGCAACAGATCCTACTAGAAGAAGTATTACAACCAGAAATCTCACTGGGCCAGATAGTGAAATATTCAAGTCTGATTCCAGCAAATTTGAAATCGGCGGAAATGATACAAAAGCTGCCATGAATATAAATACTGCTGGAAAATATTTGTGTTCTGCAACTATTTCTAAAGCGATTAATAGAAAGAATAATCCAAATATCCAACGGAAGATCCCACTTAACGTTATTTTAAATGGCTCTTTTTGATTCATTTGTCTACCCCACTTCAGTTTTCAGACATATGTCAACAAAAATAGAACTAAATTGGTAAAAAGTCCGAGACTAAGCTGATAATATAATTTAGATAACAAAAGGGGATTACATATATATCTAAACTGCATTTAGTAATTGAAAAAAAAGATAATTTAAAAGGTCTAGGGGGCCAAACCCTGGACCTTATCCCCATAGAAGGAGAAAAAGTATGTTAGAAAATCTGTCACTTAGTGTATACTATGCCATACTAGATTTTATATGTTTCGATCGCTGTCCGAATACTAGATCTTGCCAGGAGCTTGAAGCAAAGGATGTGATTATATGAGCGTGGAAGCTATCTTCGGGTCTTCTAAATCGGAAAAGATCAATCAGTTTCTCACACTTATGAAGGACCCAGATGTTCAACCTACTTTTAGAATGTATATCGAAAACATCCTTGCTACTTCTGAGCTGAATATTTTGAAACGGCTTACAGTTATTGAAACTGTCCTGGAACTTAACGATTACCCACTTGAAGACGACGAAGCTGAGAGTACAATTCCAAAACAAATCTCATCACTTTCGAATCAAATGAAAGAAGTTATAAAAACGAATAATAAGCAATCCAGTATGAAACCCATTCCCGAATTTATCCATATTGGAATGAGCAAAACAACCGCACGAGCAATATTATTATTCAAAGATGTGATCGAAGTCACAATTGAAGGAAAAGATCAAATCGCGATAGGGTCACGCGAGATTAAGAATTATCTAACGAACCATATCGAACCAGAATACAGGGTGGGAGATGTGAGTAACTTTAGAAAAGTAAAGAGAGATGTATTAACAACATTGAAAAAGCTGTTACCTGATAACGTTTTGTTATACAAACAGAAGTATGGACGACGGGAGATAAGGTTAGTATACGGAACGTAACCAAACTGTAACCATGTTACGGACAATATTGAAATGATTGTAATAGAAATTATCTGAATCTCATGGTATTCAGTGTTTGAAAACAAATATCTGACAATAAAGAAGAAAGTCTGACTTTAGAATGGCTGCACTTCTTTAAATATACTATAAAGATAAATATAACTAGTGGTACATATATACAAATAATTAGATATTATTGTAAAACATCTCTATATTGATTATGAATTTATGTTTGATAGTTCTGTAACTGGTTACAATCTGGTTACGGTTGTGAGTTAAACAAATAATAAAATTGATTTGACTATTGTCTCTAAGTTAATTTAGGTAGATATAATATAGTAATGCATAGGTCACTGATAGATTCATGGTAAGATTCTCATTCAATTCTCATCCGGTGACAATCAGAAAATGCCTATGTATTATTGTTCAGAATTTAGACGTTCGGCTGTTTGATAGGCATCATGGACAGCATAAGCCCAAATTATGGGAGAAGTGAACAATCCAATTTTTATTAATATTAACAGCAAGCTTAAAACTTGGAGCGCCATGAGTCCAAGTCCTTTGACGCTTTCATCGTTATAGATTTGTCCTATTCCAGCAAAGATAGCAGATAACAGTGCCGCAGTAAGCGGATTTTTTTATTAATCATCTCTATTCTCCATCCCTTTTAGCTATAATATTTTAAAAATGAACAAATTTAGCTTTAAAATTCTATTATTTAGATTTTATTTAAAGTTGTTTATTTTGAATATTAGGTAGATGTAATTGATGTCTCTTTGAAAGAGAAAAAAGTGTTAATGGTATTGAAAATACACATTTAATATTTATTAAATAAGTGTAGAGTTCCAACTTTATATATTCTATAAAATAATATGTAATATATATTAAAATGTTTTTGTAAATAGGTATTATTCAAACAAATAAAATGAGAATTAATAATAAAAACAGTCTCATTATTCATGGGTATGGTCGTAATGAGAAATAGGCGTCAAAACTTGACCATGATCTGTATATTTTAAACTTGTGATATTTGGTTTTCCTTTTATAAAGAATACAATTGTAGTTTCAATTTCGCCACCTGGTAATACGTTAGTATCAATGTGATTAATTGAAGGCTGATATGATGCAGCGTCATAATTGTATTCAATACCATCAGTTACACTGCTAAACATCGGATTGCTAGACATCATAGGTAAGGGGACCACAGCACCGCCATAACCACCATAACCAGGTCCACCATAGTTATTTCTGTCACCAATATGCTCTTCTTCATTATGTTCTTCCTTTTTGATTGGCTGTTTATAGTGAACGAGCGCAACTGTTAATGGTGAACTTATTGGATTATTGTTGAATGAACCTGTTACATATGTTGCATTGGTCACAGTACCTGCATTAATATCTGCATCTGTTATTTTGTGGGTAGTCGTTCCTGTAACACTTGAACCTGGACTCAGGATACCATTGTTTTGTATAGGTACTGCACCAGCATTGTCGTCTGCAACAGTGATTGGTGCTGAGATATCTGTATTCCCTGAGTTAGTTACAGTGTAGTGGTATGTGATAGTCTGTCCTACAGTATCATAACTTGTTGGATCGGCAGATTTTACTATTGTCAGAGCTGCACTTGGGAAAGTAATCTGAATAACCTGACCGTTTTTGTAGGTAATAATTTCCGTATAATAAGTTTGTCCATTGCTGCCAAAGTCATTGATTGTAACTGTTGAATTGCCAATGTCATTCCAATTTGAAGGCACTATATTGACAGTAGAATCTGCTTCTATCACAATATTGTTTATAGTGATACTGGAATTTTGAGTACTTGTCAACTGTTGCAGAGATAAATTGCCAGTTCTTTGCAAACCGTTATTTTGTATACTGATTGGTCCGTTATTGTTGGATAAGTTAAGAGAACCACCTTTCTCAATCTGTGATATGCTGGCATTTACAATCTGCGTATAGTCTGGAGTTTCAACGTCAAGCATTAAACCAAGTGATTGTGTAGTATCATTTTCTGAGTCGAAATATATCCCGGTACCGTTATTGAGAATTTTGAATTCATCAACAGAAGTTGGTGAAACCGTCACATTTGCAACTATGAGACCATTAGGAGTTCCCATATCAATTTCAGAAGTACCACTTCCGTTGCTGTACAATTCCATTTTTATTGATGTATCTGGGACATAGTACGATTCTGTTAAATTATTATTGTTCTCATCGTCATAGGCAAGTATCATTGGCCCTGTGCCTGTTATCTGTTCGTAAAACACTCCATTATCATAACCTAATTTATTGCCAGCCATGTCTGTGTAAAGAAGATGTGCGATTGAAGCAGTTTGTTCACTTGAAGAACCAAAAAGATAGTTCATTAAATTTGTCCAATATGTTGGTATGTGTGGCTGTTGATTTATAGAATTTAAACTAACTAAACTAATTGCAGTAAGACCAAGTACATTAGTAATTTCACCCGTACTTAAATCCATAACAATAAATCTATTCGGATCACCTGGGTTATTACAATTATATTCATGTATCGTAGCAGATGTTTTATCTGGACTTTCTTCGATCCAGTACGGAACAATATAATGGCCTATTAAAGTACCCTTATCATTAGGATATTGAACCCATAAAACCTAATCAGTTAAACCCTTATCAAGATCATTTTTTAGTATCTTATAAACATTTTTTAATTTTGATGGGTCTAGATTTGTTGTAGCCATATTATTCACTATATCATTTTGACATTTTACGTCATGTTGTATTGGTTGATAAGCACTGATCCAATTTTCCACAGTAATAGGTAAAGGACCTGTTATGGGAACATAATAGTCTAAGGGATCTATTTTAAAAGGATCCAATGCTAACCAGTCACTTGGAACTACACTTGTATTTGTGTAACTGAATGCGTTATTAATTCTTTTGTTATATAACATCAAACTAGTGGCAGACATACCGAAACAATTTCCGCCGTTACTATCGTCCTGAAAATTATTAGTAAAAAATTTTTGATAGCTTGGATTATTATTATAAGTAGACTTATCTATATTATAGGTGTGTAAAAATTCTTCTATAGAGTGTTGACCCCTGACCATCTTTTCTGGGGTTGGGGTTGCAGTTGCACCATTGTAATTAGGAAAGCTATATCCATTTGGATTTGGCAGGAACCGCGTCCTATATACTGTCATATTATCAGTGGTTGAACTCACAATACCTAAATTTAGGGTTCCGTTGCAAAAAATCTGGCTCCCTTGCAAAATCAGAAAAAACCTTCACAATTAGGAAAGTTAATTATTTTCATTAGAAAGAAAATGACACATAAAGGTGAAAATTATAATGGCAAAATGCAGAAATATTATTTTTGCAACGGAACCAGATTCAATAATATCGATTATAATAAATAAAAACGATTGAACAGCTATCTATTTTTTGTCCAAATGCTTGATTTATCTTAACTCTAAGATGGTTAGGTGTTGTGGTGTTGTGTGAAAACTTCTACATCAGTAAATATGATAATTTCATCCTAGTTAGTTGATACAGAACTAAATTCTTATGATAAAGGAAAGGAATTATGTATTTAAGAACAAAGCTGAGACAATTGCGTAAAAATGCAAAGCAAGACACAAAAGAATTTTATGAGAAATATAAAAAATTCAAAGTCCCTTCTTTGCCAACAATCCGTGAAAAGATAAGTTAACATTCAAAGACATGTTTATCCGTGATTGTTATTGTTTTTTTAATGTTTATATATTTCATACAGCAAATTCCACACTGACAAGTATCTAAATTTAACATAACTAATACAACAGAAGTGGCTAAGTTAGAAAACAGCTACCGTACTACTTTAGCTTAAATACATGATGGCTTTGCTATCTGATTAGGGCTTTACTATACATGGCGGGGAATTACCATCGCTGAGAAAGAGCTAAAAGTTTCTCAGGCAATTAAAGTCTACATATGTGTCTCAAATAAGGTGTTGAACCAAAAAATCAACGGTATTTTCAAGCAAATATCATCAAATGGATATAAATTATAAAAAAATTAAGAGTCTAACTCTGCGGTTAATGTCATTTTTTATACCGGATCGAAGAAGCTTACTTAAGCAGTAGACTCTTATTTGCATTTAATTTACTATTTTGTAATTCTTATTAATTTTTGTGCGATTTCATGTCGTAATGCACTCAGAATTACAGTACTCAACAAGCTAATACACAAGCTGGTACATAAACAGGTTCTTTGACGACTTTTTGGACATAGGTGTTGACAGGTTCATCGACAACTTTTTTGACATATGTTGTGACAGGTTCATCAACGACTTTTTTGACATATGTTGTGACGGGTACTTCGACTACTTTTTCTATATGTTTTGTGACCGGTACTTCAACTATTTTTTTCATATGTTTTGTGACAGGTACTTCTACAACTCTTTCAGCGTATGTTTTGACGAGTGTTGGAGCAGGTGCACTAACCATCACCGACGTAGGTGCACTAACCATTATCGGAGTGGGTGCACGGACCATTGCCGGAATAGGTTCACTGACCATCACAGGGGCAGGTCCGCAAATGGATAATCCACAGTCAAGTCCAGGCAAACCCCAGCCAGGTCCTCCCCAGCCACCGTAGCCACCCCAACCGTGTCTGTGCCAGCCGCCGTGGCCTCCCAATGCACTAGCTGATACTGCTGTCAACGATACTACAAAAAAGACTGCCAGCAAAACAGCTAGTCTCTTTTTCATACTAGAGAATTGTTTTAACATTGATTTTGCTCCTTTTATTATATTTACAAAATGATAGATACACTGTGGTAATGTCATTCCACTAAACAAACATACATACATTATCTTTAAGCAAACAGTGTTTATTATAAAATAATTTAATTAACAATCCGCCAACTTAATATTAAATCACACTTTCTAAATATCCATTGTCATATATTATATATTATACTGAACGTTTGTTTCTAAACATTGATTCTTAACTAACATAAGCAAACAGTTCTCCCATCTGGAAAATCGTAGTGAATCACCAGGCAGTCCGGAAGGTGCCTAATCTGAGTAAGTAAGCGGTGAATGGGGAGTACCTAATGCTGAATTACGTGTCTACAAATATTCTGCTGAGAATTTCAAGAAATCGCTTATTTTAGAACATTGCACATATGCGCTTTATTAACAATCTTCCCTAAATTGTGGTTTATCCAAATTCACATTAGTTTTTACATTTTCATGCACAGTTTTTGTGTGTAAATCTCTGTATCGTAGATTATGATCCTTCATGGCTTAGAGAGACGGAAGCATA
>OCZT010002564.1_pt1 | contig 18705 bp, 18 predicted proteins | sample 1539031 | NCBI WGS metagenome assembly OCZT01 (sample SAMEA3539308, study PRJEB22396) | soil metagenome | biome: tundra; feature: field; material: soil | place: USA | collected 2010-05 | depth 0.15 m | reverse complement strand
GCGGCGGGCGCGGCGGCGTCCGCTTCGAATTGCTCGGCGGCTGAACGCTCCGGATCGCGACCAAACGGTGACACGGAACGTCTTGACCCTGCGTATGTATTAGTTGCAATGTGTACATAACGCCAAATGAGGACGCCGATGCTCCCTTACCTGGACGCGCTGCTCGCCGCACTCGCGGCGCGCGACACCTCCGAGATCGACCGGCTGCTCGCACACCCGCTCGCGCGGATCCTGTCGCCCGACGCGCTGGCCGATACGACCGCCGAACGCCGGGCCGCGGGAACCGGGGCGCCGTCCGTCACGCCGCTGAGGCTCCTCCAGCTCCGCTATCGAACCGCCCAGCTCCTGAGTGATCGTGTCGTGGCCGATTCCCCGGAGCCGGCCGACCCCGCCGACCACAGGCGCCACGCACCGCAGGCGCCGGTCTGGTCCGACCGGCGATCCGCCGTCCGCCGCCAAATGGAGCTCCCCCTATCGGCGTAGAAGCCGACCAGCAAGAAAGAGCGGCTCTCTTTCGAGAGCCGCTCTTGTATCTGCTTGTGATCCGGTGACTTATGCCGCGCCGGCGATGTAACGGGCAAACCGGCCGCAATTCGTGCAACGCAACGTTACCTGACTGCGCGGTGGCGGCGGGATATCGCCAGGGTCCTTCTCGATTTCGCCCGAGCAAGACGGGCATGAGAGCGGCGTTCCGTTACGATCGTTGGCGATGAGGTTGAGTGCCTGGGCGGGATTGTACGAAGCGGGACGTGGCTTGCGCATGACGACATCTCCTTAAGTAACCCGGGGCGCCGCCCATCCCGGCTGGCGCGCACCCTCTTGTTCCGGCTGGGCCTATCTGAGGAGAAAACTAATCGGTCCAGGCTCGAATCCGTAGTGCCGGGACCGCAATTTCCGGCGAATTCCGGGGTTATACGGCCGCCAGCGGCAGCTCGCGAATCCTTCTCCGCCACTCGGCTGGTCCCGTTTCATGGACATTGCTGCCGCCGGAGTCGACCGCGACCGTCACCGGCATGTCCTCAACCGTGAATTCGTAGATGGCCTCCATTCCGAGGTCCTCGAACGCCACGCAGCGCGAGGCCCGGATGGCCTTCGAAACCAGGTAGGCCGCACCCCCGATCGCCATCAGGTAGGCCGCCTTGTGCTTCCGGATCGCCTCGAGGCCCACCGGCCCGCGCTCGGCCTTCCCGATCATCGCCACCAGTCCGGTCTTCTCGAGCATCATCTCGGTGAAACCGTCCATGCGGCTGGCCGTCGTCGGACCTGCCGGACCAACGACCTCGTCGCGCACGGGGTCGACCGGACCCACGTAGTAGATCACGCGGTTCGTGAAGTCCACGCCGGGCGGCAGTCCCTTGCCACTCGCATAGAGCTCGGCGATTCGCTTGTGCGCCGCGTCGCGGCCGGTGAGCAACTTGCCGCTCAACAGGAGCCGCTCGCCTGCCTTCCATTGCGTCACCTCTTCGCGCGTGAGCGTGTCGAGGTTCACGCGGTGCGCATTGCGGTCGGGTCTCCACGTCACCGCCGGCCAGTCCGCGAGGCTTGGCACCGGCAGGTGCGCGACACCACTTCCGTCGAGCGTGAAGTGCGCGTGGCGCGTGGCCGCGCAATTGGGAATGATCGCCACCGGCTTCGACGCGGCATGCGTAGGATAGTCGAGGATCTTCACGTCGAGCACGGTGGAGAGTCCGCCGAGTCCCTGCGCGCCGATGCCGAGCGCGTTCACTTTGTCGTATAGCTCGACGCGAAGCCTTTCGATGGGAGTCGCCGCACCCCTGGCCTTGAGTTGCGTCATGTCGATGTGTTCCATGAGCGACTCCTTCGCGAGCAGCATCGCTTTCTCGGCCGTTCCGCCGATGCCGATCCCAAGCATGCCGGGCGGGCACCATCCGGCTCCCATCGTCGGGACGGTCTTGAGCACCCAGTCGACGATCGAGTCACCGGGATTCAGCATCGCGAACTTCGTCTTGTTCTCCGAGCCGCCGCCCTTCGCGGCAATCTTCACTTCGACGAGATCGCCCGGCACGAGGTCGACGTGAATGACGGCGGGGGTGTTGTCCTTCGTGTTCTTCCGGCTGAACGCGGGATCGGAGACGATGGACGCGCGCAGCACGTTGTCCGCCTGGAGATAAGCCCGGCGCACACCCTCGTTCACCATGTCCTCCACCGACATTGTGGCTTCCCATCGGACGTTCATGCCGACCTTGAGGAAGACGACGACGATGCCCGTGTCCTGGCAGATCGGCCGGTGTCCCTCCGCGCACATGCGCGAGTTCGTGAGAATCTGCGCGATCGCGTCTTTCGCCGCGGGCGACTGCTCCTTTTCGTACGCGTCGCCGAGCGCCTTGATGAAATCGACGGGATGGAAGTACGAGATGTGCTGCAGAGCGTCCTGGATGCTCTGGATGAGGTCGGCCTGTTTGATGACGGTCATGTGTTGCTCTTGGCGGGTCACTGAAGGGGTGCCGTCCAATTTAGTCGCCGGATGGAGAGGATTCCGAGCAAAGGCCCGCCGGCGAGCAGCACGAACGCCCACGGCCATCCGGCGAACCGCACGAGCGGCGGAATCACTTGGATCGTCCCGATCGTGAGGAGGAAGCCGAGCGAGATCTGCAGTGTGAGCGCGGTTCCGACGGCGTGCGGCGGAACGCTTTCCGTGACGAGCACGCTGAACTGCGCGGAGTCGGCGATGATGAAGAATCCCCACACGAGCGCGACCGGCGCGAGAATCCACAGCGAGCGGCCGAAGGCGAGGCCGACAAGCGCGCAGCAGGTGCCGCTGATGACGAGCGCGCGGGTCACGAGTGGTGCGCGGCCGATCCTGTCAGCGACGAGTCCCCCCCAGACGCAGCCGATGCCGCCAACGGCGATCACGCCGAACGAGAGCACGGCCACCGCGGGTGACGACGGCGCGGTCAGCGCGTGCGGATCGCGCGCGACGCTCGCGGCGACGAACGCAGGGATCCACGTCCAATACGAATACAGTTCGGCCATGTGGCCGAGGTAGCCGCCGGTGGCGAGCCGCCAGCGGCGTTCGCGAATCACCGAGGCGACGAGCGACCACGCGAACGGCCGCGACTCGAATGCGAACGGTCCGTCGCGATATCCCGCCAGCACGACGATCGCGGCGATGAGCGCGCTCCCCGATGCGAGCAGCGTGATGAGCGCGACGCCCGCGTCCGGAAGCGCGTGCAGCAGGTAGGGCCCGGCCTTGCCGATGGTGAGCGCGCCCACGACGGCGCCGACCGCGAGGCCGCGTCGCGCGCGAAACCAGGTGGCCGCCATCTTGAGCGCGGGCGGATACACGCCTGCGAGGCAGACGCCTGCGGCGAAGCGGCTCGCGAGCAGCACCGGATACGTCGAGGCGAACGCCATCGGCGTGTTCACGACCGCGCCGAGCGCGGCGGCGATGGCGAACAATAGCCTCGCCGGCACGACGTCCGCGAGATTGAGCAATGCGGAACCGGCCGTACCGACGACGAACCCGAGCTGCACGGCGGTGGTCAGCGCCGCGACTTCACCGCCCGAGAGCGAGAACTGTTCGCGAAGCTGGCCGGCCGCCGCGCTTCCCGCAAACCAGAGCGACATGCCGAGCAGTTCGGCGAACGAAAGCAGTGCGAGCATCGCCCATCGTCCGGGCGCTGCATCGTCCGCTACCACTCTACTCCCACGGCGTTACCACTCGTGCTGTCGCCGCCACACTTTCCGGTCGAGACGCCAGGACTTCTTCACTGAGAATTCTTCGCTGCCCGGGAAGAGCTCGGGATCCTCGATCGCATCGTTGAAATTGTTGCCGTTGGCCGAGCTCTGGTCGGCCCAGTGCAGCAGCTCGGCTTCCAGCGTCATCGGCCGCACCGCGGCGCCGTGTTCCTGGATGCCGTGGTGCGACTGAATGAAGTGCTGGAGTTCGAGCTCCTGCGCCTCGCTCAACGTTCCTTCGGGCAGCGTGCGCAAGCGGCGGTCGAGCATCAGCGACCCGAGCACGATGTGCTGGAGGAGGAATCCGCCCTGCGTGTAGTCGAACCCCGCGGCGGTGATCGAGTACGTCTCGACCTTGCCGATGTCGTGCAGGAGCGCGCCGGCGGTCACGAGGTCGACGTCGCCGCGCATCGTCTTCGCGGAGGCGCGCGCGATGCTGCCGACCTCCACTACGTGCATGAGCAGGCCGCCGATCTGCGCGTGGTGCCCGCGCGGCGCGCCGGGCGCGCGCTCGAACTTCACGCGAAACGCGTCGTCGCCGAAGAACAGGTCGACTGCCGCGCGCAGCTGCTTCGAGCGCATGTCGCGCCGCCACTTGTCCACCGTCTCCCACAGCTTCGCCGCGTCCACGCTGACGCGCGGCAGGAATTCGTCGATGTTCACGGCCGACGCCGCGACCACGCGAAGCGGCGCGGTGATCTTGAGCTGGCGGCGACCTTGGTAACTCTCGACCGCGCCGATGACCTGCACGACGCTCCCCGCTTTCACGCCCTCGAGAAACGGAAGCTGCTCCTTCCACACGTTCGCCGAGATCTGCCCGCTGGCGTTCCCGAGCTGCAGCACCGCGAACGGATCGCCGTTCTTCGTGACCTTGTCCTCGCGGCCGCGCACCATCAGTTCGTGCTGCACGCGCGCACCGACGGTGAGCGCCGCGAGATCGAGTGCGCTCATGGTGTCTTCACGGCTGCGTCACCCACACGATCTCGCCTTCCTCGTCGATGCCCATCAGCGACTGCAGGCCGCAGACGCCGCACGTCTTCTTCGCGACCCACGCCTCGTTCAGTTCCGTGCGATTCGTCTTCGGCGCCGGTTTCACCGTGAGTTTCTTGTACGTGTATTCCCCGCAGCTTTCGCATGGGTGCGCCCGGGCGATTCGCTCCGCGCGCTCACGCGTGATCTTATCCATAGGCTACTTCAGCTGGCCGGATGGGCCGACGCCGGGGAGTGAAGGCGGGCTCGTGTCGACTTGCCTGCCACGAAGCAGTTCGCGCATCGAGCCGATCGCTCCCATCACGCCGGCGGCTTCAGCCGGCAGGAAGATGGTCGAGCCCTTGCCCTGCGCGAGCGCCGGAAGGGCCTCGAGGTACTTGAGTCCGAGCAGATACATCGCGGCCTCGCCGGGCGGCAACGAAGCCGTGAGCAGCTTCACCGCTTCACCCTCGGCGTTCGCCATCGCGAGGCGCGCTTCCGCGAGCCCCTGCGCCCGAAGGATCGAAGCTTCCTTCTCGCCCTGGGCCTTCTGGATCTGCGACTCGCGCTGGCCTTCCGACTCGAGGATCGCGGCGCGCTTTCCCGCTTCGGCGTTGGTGACGGCCGCGCGGCGCTCGCGCTCGGCGCGCATCTGCAGCTCCATCGACTGCTGGATGTCGCGCGGCGGCTCGATGCTCTGCAGCTCGACGCGCGTGACGTCCACGCCCCAGCCGAGCGATGCTTCTTCGATCGTCTCGCGCATCCGCTTGTTGATCTGGTCGCGGCTGACGAGGCACTGGTCGAGCTCCATCTCGCCGACGATGTTGCGGAGCGTCGTGCGCGTGAGCGTCTCGAGCGCGTACGGCAGGTTCTGCACCGCGTACGTCGCCTTCTGCGGATCCGCCACGCGGTAGTAGATCACCGCGTCGATGTCGATCGTGACGTTGTCCTTCGTGATGACGGGCTGGCTCGGGAAGTTGAGCACCTGCTCGCGCAGGTCGATGCGATTCGTCGTGCTCGCCATCAGACGCTTCTGGCCGCTGGCGTCGGACGCCAGATAGCGCACGTCGATCGAGCGCGGCTGCTCGATGAACGGGATGAGGATATTGAATCCCGAGCGGGCGACGCGGTGGAAGCGGCCGAGGCGCTCGATGACCATGACCTCGGCCTGGCCGATGATCTTGAACGAGCGCGCGGCCGTCCAGAGTGCTCCGAGACCGACGGCGACGAGAATGTAATAGGGTAGATACATGGAGAGCGGGGCGTGAGGAGAAACCGATCCGTCCCGCTGATACTACCGCCGCGCTCCCGGCCCGGCAACGCGGCGCGCGTATTTGCGCCGAGGGTTTGTCAAGGCTTGAAGTCGGCGATGAAGAGGTTCACGTCACTCGATTTCGGGTCCACGCGCTGCGACACCCAGATGAGCTTCTTGCCGTCCGGGCTGAACATGGGGAAACCGTCGAATCCTTCGTCCGTGGTGATCTGTTCGAGGCCGCTGCCGTCGAGGCCCACCATGAAGAGGTCGAAGTTTCCACTGCGCGGATTCTTGTAGTTTGACGAGAAGATGAGCCGCGTGCCGTCGTGCGTCCACGATGGGCCGAAGTTCGCACCGCCCAGGTGCGTGACCTGATGCTGGTCGCTGCCGTCGGCATTCATCACCCAGAGCTCCATCTTGTTCGGTCGCACGATGCGCTGTTTCAGGAGATCCTGATAATCTTTCAGCTCCGTCGGGTCGGCCGGGTGATAGGCGCGGTAGGCGATCTTGGTGCCGTCGGGCGACCACCACGGGCCGCCGTCGTATCCCGCCTGATGCGTGAGTTGGCGGACGTCGGTGCCGTCGACGTTCATCGTATAGATGTCGAGATCGCCGTCCTTCAGCGAGGTGAACACCATGCGCTTGCCGTCGGGCGCGAGGACGCCTTCCGCCGTGTACGTATTGTAGTTCGTGATGCGCTTGAGGCCGGTCCCGTCGCGGTTGACCGTGTAGATGTCGAACGGATCGAGGCCCCACACATATCCTTTCGACGGATCGGGCTTGGCCGGACAATCCGCACCGTTTGCGTGCGACGAGCCGAAGAAGAGCGTCTTGCCGTCGGGAAGAAACCATCCACAGGTCGTCTTTCCCTTTCCGTTCGAGACGCGCTTGAGCCCGGTGCCATCGGTCTTCATCACGTACTGCTGGTCGCACGGCCGTCCGTCGCGTGTCGACTGGAACGTGATCCACCGGCCGTCGCGGCTGAAGTACGCCTCCGCCTGCGTTCCGGTGTTCGTGAGCTGGCGAATGTTCGTGAGGTGCGATTCACCCGGCAGCGGCGCGCGCGCGATATCGACCTGTGCCCGCGCCGCCGGCGCCGCCGCGACGAGCGCGACGGCGAGGACGGAAAGCGTGCGACGCATGGGTTACTTCTGCTTCGGCTTATCCGGCGAGCCGCCGGGCATTGCCGCGGCGAACGCCAGCAGATCCTTCGTGGTCGCGCCCTTCCGCAGGATTTCGATGGCCTTCAGGAGCTGGCGGTCATCGGAAACCTGGCGGCGCTTCGCGGTGGAATCGCCGAAGGCGAACATCGAGATCCTGCTATCGAGCAAGCGGTCGATGTATTTCGCGCCGGCGTCATAGTCCTTCCTGTCGATCACCACGCCGCGCTTGGTGAGTCGCTGATAGAGGTCGTCGCGCATCTCGGCAGTGACGACGAAGTCGAGCTTCACCTTCGTTTTCATCTCGAGCGAGTACGCGTCCAGCCCGAGCGCGGTCTCGAGTCCGTTCTTCCCGGAGAGCGCGCGCGCCAGTTTCTGTTCCAGTGAACTCAGCGTGTCGTACTGCACGTAGACGTCGGGCGTGATCGCGCCGCCGCCGTAGACCACGCGACCGCCGTCCGACTTGAACTTCGGACGCGCCTTGCGCGCCGAGTCGCTCTCGAGCGAATCGGGATGCACTTCAATCAGCTGTCCATCGTCCGTGAGGATTCGTTCCTTCTGGATCGATCGTCCGCTCGGCGTATACCACTTGCCGGTCGTCAGCTTGATCATATAGCCACCGTCGAGCGGATACGTCCCTTGCACGAGTCCCTTGCCGAACGACGTCGTGCCGAGGAGCAGCGCGCGATCGTGATCCTGCAGTGCGCCGGCGACGATTTCCGATGCCGACGCGGTGTAGCCGTCCGTGAGCACGACCATCGGAAGCGACGGCACCATCGCCGGACTCTGGGTGGTGTACGTCACCGGCGGTTCGCCGCGGCTTCGCTGGGTCAGGATTTCCTTGCCCTTGGGAATGAAGAGGTTGGTCATCTCGATCGCCTGATCCAGATATCCACCACCGTTTCCACGCAGGTCGAGGATGACGCTCTTCGCGCCTTCCGCGGTGAGCCGCTGGAGCGCTGCGGCGACTTCAGGAGCCGCCGTAGCGTTGAACTGCTGCACCGGGATGTACGCCGTCTTGTTGTCGAGCATGATCGCGAACTCGACGGCCGGAATGCGGACGACGCGGCGCACGAACGGAACCGTGATGAGTTCCGGTACGCCCGCGCGGAGAAACCTTCCTGTGACCTTCGTTCCCGGCTGCCCCTTCAGGTGAGCGGAAACCGAGTCCGTCTTCCAGCCACGCCCCTTCACGTTGAACGTGTCAACGAAGACGATCTGGTCGCCCGTCATCATTCCGGCTTCCGAGGCCGGTGTGTGCGGGAAGACTTTCTGAACCGTGATGTTTCCGTGCAGATCCTCGATCTGCATCCCGACGCCCGCGTAGAAGCCGCCGGTGCCCTGGTTGAACATCTCAACCTGTTTGGGCGAGTAGAGCTCGGCGTACGGATCCTTCAGTTGTGCGATCAGTCCTCGCGCCGCCTTCTCATATAGTGCGCCGACATCCACGGAATCGACATAGCGATCGGCGACGAGGCTGAGCACCTGATCGAACAACTTCGCGCCGCGCTGCGCGCCGCGCTCTTGGATGACGAACGCGCCGGCGAAAATCGGGATAAGCAACAGGCCGACGACCGCGGCCTTGGGAAAGCGAGGCATGGGGCTCCAGCTGACGGAAGGTTGGACACGGAGAATACCCTCTCCATACGCCCTTCGCAAAGGAGGGTTCCTTTCAAAAACCCTTCAGGACGCCTTGGGGCCGAGCGAATATTCCGCGAACCAGGCTTTTCCGTCCTGTTCGAAGGACGCGGCGCGCAGAAGCCCAGCCGCGACAAGCATTTCGTGCGCCGGCTGCAGGACGCGCTGGAGATGCGACGGATATCGCTGCACGAGCGGCAGTTGCGCCGCCAGGCGTTCCAGGGAAAGCCGCCAGGAAGGCCCGCTCTCGGCTCGCGCGACTTCCAGCAACCGGTAGATCCGGCGGGCCACCGGTGAGTTGAGTGCGAAGTAGCGCGGCGCCGAGAGCGTTACCGTGTGACCGGCCGCCAGGTTGGCGCGGATCGCCGACGAAAAGACGATGCGCGCGTCACCCGGCTCATTGTTCGTGAGCAGGGAAAAGAGCGCGAGCTGGTCGCGGTCGGTTAGTCGACGGCGATCGATGTGGACGGACGAAAGCACGGTGATCTGCCCGGTGACCGCGCCGCCGGCGGACGCATCGTGATACACGCCGTGCGACTCGAGCGTGGTGCGCTCGAGCCTGGTCAGCGCCGCGCGCAACTGCTCGTAGGTGCGGCCGTCGACACGGCGCCCCATCGAGCGCAGGAATGCGTGAAGCGTGAACGACACCGCGCCGTCGGCCGGCGAATTCGCATCGTGGAAACGCCGCAGAAGTTCGACGTATACATCCTGGTCGAACGTGCCGGGAAGCCGCTCTCCGGGTGCCGGCAGCACGCGCCACCGTCCCCCGCCTTCCGCGGTGAAATCGATCGCCGAGTCATCGGCGGAGTCGCTGAGCCGAAAGAGCGGAAGCGCCTCGAGTGAGCGATCAAGCACAACGAGGCGAGACAGCTGCCGTCGGCGGGGGGCGGTCAAGCGAGTTCGATGACCTGGCCGGTGATGTTGGCGGCCTCTGTCGAACAGAGGAAGGCGATGACTCCCGCGACGGACTCGCGTTCCACGTACGCGAACTTCTCACCCATCGACTCGAGATTCACGCCGGTGCGGATCGCCGTCGGCGCAAGCGCGTTCGCGCGGATGCCGTTCGGCCGCTCCTCCTGAGCCACCGCGCGCATCAGTGCGGTGACTCCCGCCTTCGACGCCGCGTAGCCCGCCATGCCGGCGACCTTCCCGCCCGGGAGGATCGCGGCCGCGGCCATGAACACGATACCGCCGCCGCCAGCCGCGCGCATGAACGGAATGCAGGCGCAAGTCGCGCCATACGCGGATCCGAGGTTGATCGCGAGCTGTCGCTGGAAGACCGCCGGATCGCTCTCGGCGACCGGCCCACTCATCGCGAACCCGCCGGCGACGTTCGCCAGCGCGTGGATGCGCCCGCCGTTCGCGCCGGCGATTCGCGCGAACGTGGCGGCGGTCGCGGCGGCGTCGGTGAGATCGCAGCCGTACGCGTCGACGGCGAGCCGGTCCGCGCGCATCGCGGCGGCGAGAATCTCGGCGCCTGCGCCGTCGCGGTCAATGATCGCGACGGCCGCGCCGCGTTTCGCGAACTCCCGAGCGACGACTTCGCCCACTTGTCCGGCCCGCCCGACGCCGGTGACGACGACAGACTTGCCGTCGAAGCGCAGCGCGGGCGCGGCGCCGTTCATCGCAAGTCCTCTCGTCCGAGCGCGGCCCGGACCGCTTCGCGAATCGCGATGAGCGCGTCGTCGGTCGCCGCGGGAGAGTCATGCCGGACGCTGAGCTCGATGCCGTCGGCGACGCCGATGCGACGCCAGGACTCCGGCGCGTCGTCGTCATGCGCCACCGCGCGATCCGCACCGGCGCCGAGCGCGGGGGCAAGCGACTGCGCGACACGCTTCTCAAGCAGATCACCCGTCACGCCGAGCATTTCCGTCTTGATGACGTCGAGCGTTTGTCCCTCGCGCTGCCGGATCTTGATGGCGAGCAGCTGCAACAGGTGCCGATAGTGGTAGGTCGCGGCCGTGCCCTTGCCTTCAGGGTGGTCGAGCAGCCCGCTCGCGACGTAGAACCGGATCGCTCGCGCACTCGGAGTGGCGCGAGCCGATGCGTTCGTGGGCCGCATCCCCGCGGCGTCGACCAGCGATGTGGCGTGCGCCGCGAGCCCGCGAGCGTTCCACGGCGCGTGGCGCGCGTGCGCACGGAGCAGAGCGACGGGGGAGTCGGGCATCCGCGTAGGATAACTCTGGCGCCGGGAAACTTCGAGGAACGCGCCCGGCAGGCGGGCGCGCGGTTACTTCTTCGGACGCGCCCTTTTCGTCGTTTTTTTCGCTTTCGGCGCTGGTTTCTTTGCCCTCTTGGCCTTCTTGGCCTTGATTTTCGGCGTCTTCTTCGCCGCCTTGACCGGCTTTTTCTTGGGTGCGGCGGCCTTCTTGGCCTTTGGCGCAACCTTCGCCTTGGCGAGCTTCACGGCCTTCGCCAGGGGCTTCGCCAGGGGCTTCGCCACGGGCTTCGCCACGGGCTTCGCCACGGGCTTCGCCACGGGCTTCGCCGCGGGCTTCGCCGCTGCCTGCGAGACGGGCTTCGGCGCAGCCTTCGGCACAGCAACGCCCTTCTTTGCCACGGCCGCACCAAGCGCCGCGCCAGTCGCGGCGGCGGCGACCGTGACGGCGATTTCGGCGACCGCGGGCTTCTCGGCCGGCCGACGTCCGCGGCGGCGAGGTGTGCTCAGTCCGCCGCCGAAGAGGTCGGGCTCCTCTTCCTCGGTTCCCTCGCCCGCGTCGACGAGCTCCGTGGTCTCTTCGTCGTCATCATCGGACTCTTCGGCGCTGTCCCATAGCGAATCGCTGTGGTCCTTGTTGATCGCCCAGCCTCCGTCCTCGTCCTCCTCCTCGTCGTACGGAATGCCGCCCGTGAAGCCGCCGAGTTCTTCCCCCTCGTCGTCGCGGTCGAAGGATTTCTCGTTGTGCATGTCATCGCCGCGAGTCATTGTGCCTCCTATCGAAATATAAATTGGCGGATGCTACAACCGCTGAATACACCGGGCGCGGCAAGCCGTCAAGCGCTGGCGCCACACTGGAGCGGACGTGTGCGCGCGCGCCGCCAACAGTTAGCGTGCTTCGTCGATGAAATGCAAGGACGTGCGCCCGAGAACCATCCGGCGCAGCGCCTCCATCACGGCCGGGTCCAGGTGGGCCCCCGCGCTGCTCGAGAGCAGTTCGATGGTCTCGTGCGGGGTCAGCGGCTCGCGGTAGGCACGCCGTGACGTGAGCGCGTCGAACGCATCGACCGCGGCGAGGATCCGTCCGCCGAGCGAGATCTGTTCGCCGGCGAGCTGGCGCGGATAACCGCTGCCGTCCCACCGCTCGTGATGATCCTGGATGGCGGGGAGCACGCGCGCGAGCGGCGAGAGCGGAGTCAGGATGTCCATGCCGATGCGCACGTGTTCCTTCACGCGCGTGTATTCCTCCTCGGTCAGTGGACCCGTCTTGTGCAAAAGGGCCTCGGGAATGCCGATGTTCCCGATGTCGTGCAGCTGGCCCGAGAGCCGGAGATCCTCGACGGCGTCGTCCGGGAGTCCCATCGCCGACGCGATCGCGGCGCCCATCGCGCCGACGCGCTGCGAATGGCCGCGGAGGAACGTATCCTTGGCTTCCTGCGCGTTTACGAGCGCGCGCACGATCGAGATGGAAATCTCGGCGAGCAGCGCCTGTTCGCGGCGCAGCTCCTCCGTGCGCAGCGCGACCTCCTCGCGAATCATCCGCTCGACGTTCCGCTGCTGGATCTCGAGGTCGCGCCTCCGCACGGCGCGCTCGACGGCCTTCGCGAGGTCGTCGAGCTCGACGGGCTTCATGAGGTAATCCATCGCGCCGTGCGCGAGCGCTTCGGTCGCGGTGGGGGCGTCGTTCACCGCGGTGAGCATGAGCACGGCGAGGTCCGGACGGAGTTCGATGGCGCGCGGCACGACCTCGGTGCCCAGCATCCCCGGCATGCGCACGTCGCAGACCAGGGCGTCGAATCGCTCTCGCTGCAGCGCGTCGAGCGCGTCGGCCCCGTTCTCGGCGACCGCCACGTCGTAGCCGCGCGACTTCAGGAATTTTCCGATCGCGTTGCGAATGGACTCTTCATCGTCCACCACAAGCACGCGTCGCGTCGCGGGCTCGCCGATGGAATTGAAGGCCCGCGATATGCGTGCAGCGACGGGAGTCCGGTCGCTCATTTCGCCGCGGGTGTCCGTGGCGCAGCGTCTTCGACGAATTCCACCGTCACGCTGCGCGGAATGAATCCAGCCGCAACGCCGCGACCGAGGAACTCTCGAATTGCGCGGCGGCCACGGTCGCCATAGTCGAGGGTCCAATCGTTGACATACATACCCACGAAAGTATCGGCCTTGGACCGGTCGAGGCCGCGCGCGAACCGCATTGCATGATCGAGGGCTTGCTGGCGATGTTGCAATGCATATGCAATACTGTCGCGAAGATGTCGCGAAATTGTCTGCATCAGCGGCAATCCAAGATCTTTTCTTATGACGTTACCGCCGAGTGGAAGCGGAAGTCCAGTCTCTTGGAACCACCACTCGCCCATGTCGGCGACCAGGTGCAGACCGCGGTCGCCGAATGTCAGCTGCCCTTCGTGGATCAGCAGTCCGAGATCCACCTCGCCGTTCACCACCGCGTCCTCGATCCTGTCGAAGGGCGTAAAGACGGGAACGAAATCGGGCTCGTACAAGCGAAGCGCCAGGTATGCGCTCGTGAGCGGTCCGGGAATCGCAATGCGCTTGCCGCGCACGTCCGCTCGCGTGGCCGGCGTGCGAGAGACGAGTCGCGGTCCGTACCGATCACCCATCGACGCGCCGCTCGTAAGCAGCGCGTAGCGATCGGTGAGCGACGCATAGGCGTGAATGGAGACGGCGGTGACGTCGAGTTCGCCGCGAAGCGCGCGCTGGTTCAGCGTCTCGATGTCCTGCAGTTCGTGGACGTACGTGATCCCGTCGGTCTCGACGAGTCCTTCGGCGAGCGCGTAGAACATGAACGCGTCGTCGGAATCGGGGCTATGGGCGACGTGAATCACTCGTGTCACGGCTTGCGGTCTCCGGTCGGTTTGAGTGCCGCGTCGATGTCGGCCTTGTGATCTTCATACTCCTTCAGCTTCTTCGCACGTTCGGCGGGGGCGGCTGCGACGAGTCTCCGCTGATACTCAGCCCTGGCACTCACGTCCTGGCGCAGTCCAGCGGCTTTCATGGCCAGGACGAGGCCGAGCAGCTGTGTCTTGTTCGCAGCGAGGATGGTATCGGCTTCGGCGCGCGCGAGCTGAACGTCGCCGCTCACCACCCCGATCATGCCGACGTCGTAGCGTGCGTGTGCATCCGGTGGGCCGAGCATGTCGAACGCCTGGATGGCCATGGGCGCGAAGATCTTCAGGCTGTCGAGCTTGCCTTCCTGGCCGTAGCGCATCACCCGGTCGAACAGCCGGCTGGCGCGTTCCTCCGGACTCATCGAGGAGATGTCCGACGCCCGCATTCCGGCGGGAACAGGCGTTGCGTCCGGCGCGGCGTCCGTCGCGGCTGCACCCGAGCCGCCGCGCGCGACGCGCTGCCCGATGAGAAACGCCACGAGCGCCATGACGGCGATTCCAGGAACGATCCATGGAAGCACGGACCTCGCGCTCGGCGTCGTTGTCGGCCCAACCGATGAGCCGCAGTGATGGCAGAATCGAGCTCCCGGCGTGAGGGGCTGGTCGCACGAGACGCAGTTCGCACCGGCGAGCGCGGCACCGCAATTGGCGCAAAAGCGGCCGCTCGCGGGTGCCTTGCAGCGAGGGCAGGGCGTCGAGGATTCGGATGAACTCATGGCCGGAAAGCTAAGCGATACAAGGCACCTAGCGGGATGGCGCCGGGCCCGACATTTGCCCCCCGCGCGGTCGAGACCCGATATTTCAAGGTTATAGGGCGTCCGACCGGCGCCCGATCCCCGTGCGTGAGGTAAGCGTGGCTGGCCAATCGCGATCACTGCTCGCCGACCTGACCGGCGCGTCAAAGAAAGACATCCTGAAGCTCGCCGAAGCGCACGGCGTGCGGTTCCTGCGGCTGACGTTCACGGACATTCTCGGTGTCAACAAGAACGTCGAGATTCCGTCGTCACAGTTCTCGAAGGCGCTCGACGGCGACATCATGTTCGACGGCTCGTCGATCGAGGGGTTCGTGCGCATCGAGGAGTCCGACATGCTGCTGACGCCGGATCTCTCGACGTTCAAGGTGTTTCCAGGCGGGGACCCGCAGAACCGGGTGGGCCGCCTGATCTGCGACATCACGATGCCCGAGGGTGAGCCGTTCGACGGCGATCCCAGAGCCGCATTGCGCCGCCAGGTCGCCCGCGCGGCGAAGCTCGGCTACACGATGAACGCGGGGATGGAAGCGGAGTTCTTCCTGTTCCGGCCGGCGGCGGACGGCGGGCCTGCGACGACGACACATGACGTGGGCGGCTACTTCGACCTTGCGCCGATGGACCTCGGCGAGGAAGCGCGCCGTGCGATCGTCGATGTGCTCGAGCAGATGGGTTTCGAGGTCGAGGCCGCGCACCATGAGGTGGCGCATGGGCAGCACGAAATCGACTTCCGCTATGCCGACGCGATGACGACGGCGGACAACATCGCGACATTCCGCTTCGTGGTGAAGCATGTGGCCCAGCAATTCGGGCTCGTGGCGTCATTCATGCCGAAGCCGGTGTTCGGGCAGAACGGCAGCGGCATGCACACGCACCAGTCGCTCTTCCGCGACGGCCGCAACGCATTCTTCGATCCGAAAGGCGAGTTCGAGCTGTCCAAGATTGCACGCCAGTACATCGGCGGGCTGCTCAGGCACGCGCGAGGCATGTGCGCGATCACGAATCCGCTCGTCAACTCGTACAAGAGGCTCGTGCCGGGCTACGAAGCTCCCGTCAACGTCGCATGGTCGATGCGCAATCGCTCGCCGCTCATCCGCGTTCCCGCGCGCCGCGGAACCGGGACTCGCGTGGAGCTGCGCAGCCCCGATCCGTCGGCCAACCCGTATCTTGCGCTGGCCGTGATGCTGGCCGCGGGGATCGACGGCGTGGTCACGAAGGCCACGTCGCGCGAGCCGGTGGAGACGAACATCTGGGAGATGTCGCATCGCGAGAAGCGGCGCCTTCGCATCGACGACCTGCCACACGACCTCAACGAGGCGTGCGACGAGCTGGAGAAGGACGAGGTGATCACGGCCGCGCTGGGCGGGCACATCAGTTCGCATTTTCTCGCGGCGAAACGGCAGGAGTGGCGAGAGTACATCACGCAGGTGTCGGCGTGGGAACTCGAACACTATCTCGCGAAATATTGAGGGACGCGATGGCGCGTGCGGCCTGAGACGGTCAGCCTGATGAACGGAGCGTGAGGACTTTGGTTCGACCGCTCCTCGCGGCGCTGGCGCTGAGCACCGCGGCCTCGTCTACGATTGCAGGGCAGGTGGCTGCGGGCGCGCAGCAACCTCCCGCCTGTACCGCCGACACGCTCGCCGCCGCGTTCCCGCGCGGCTGGCTGGGCACGACGGTGGGGCAGGTCACCGTCAAGACCCGCAACGTCGAGACCCCGTTCAAGATCGCGACGACCGCGGCGCGCTACGTCCACCGCGCGACGCAGTTGAACGTCGCGCTCAACGAATTGAGTTTCGCTCCGGGCGACCGAATGGATTCGCTCGCGGTGAAGGAGTCGATCCGCCGGCTGCGCGCGACGAGCCTCTACAGCGAGGTCACGCTCGAAGGAACGCGGTGCGTTGAGGGCGTGACCGACTTCACGCTGTGGACGCGCGATGCGTGGAGCCTTCGCGGCGGTCTGCGGTTCGCCGAGGCCGGAACGTCGCGTGCCTCGTTGTCCGAAGTGAACGTGCTCGGTACGGGCCGCGCGATCTCCGTGTCGGGAGAAAACGTCAACGGCCGCAACGCGTTCAGTCTGTCGCTCGTCGATCCGCACCTGATCGACACGCGGTTCAGGGCTGCCGCGCTTATGCGAACCTTCTCGGACGGTCGCGCCTGGGCCTGGAGTGTGCGGACCCGCGAGTTGTCCGATCGCGACGTGTGGCGCGTCGCGCTCACGAGCTCGCAGGAACGCAGGCTGAGCTACGACTCCGCGACGAGCACGCACATCGACATCACGAAGCGGGCGGACGCGTTCACCGTGAGCCGGCTCGTGATGCTGACACCGACGGCGGCGTACACCGTGGTCGGTGGTGTCGAGCACGAACTCGCCGATGAGACCGTGACGCAGCCGGGCGGATCGCTCGGCAAGGACGTCGTGCAGCGGAACTTCACCGCGCCGCTGCTCGGGTTGTCGCGTCGCTCACGGCGATTTGGGGCGATCGACTGGCTGGTGCCCGGACAGGCGCCGGCGGAACTGCGCGAAGGTCTCGAGGGCGAGGTCGTATTCGGTGTGGGACACGAGCTCTACCAAAACACGCGCATCACCCACCTCGACGGGTGGGCCGGGATCACGGAACTGCTCGGACCCCATATGGTGTTCACCGGCGACGTATGGTCGTCCGGCTATTGGTCGAGCGATTCCGTCTCGAACGGAACGCTGCGAGCCAGTCTGGCGCTGTTCCGGAAGGCGACGCGGGGACTCTGGATATTCCGCGGCGCATGGGAGCGAATCTACAATCCGGACCCCGATGTGTTTGCGCTCTCCACCGTCGATCCCCTGCTGCGTCTGCTCGCACCCGCCTCCCGCCTTGCCGAGCGCGCGCTGAGCCTGACCGCGGAGCGTTCGTTGCACGTGTATGCAAGGGAAGGGCGCTGGGTGATCGACGGCGCGCTGTGGGCGGCGCTCTCGGATCGCGAGCGCAGCTTCAACGGCATCTCCATGGATCCCTCGAACTACCGGGCCGTGATCGTCGGCATAGGCCTTCGCCAGATTCGCGACCAGCCCACGCAGGCGCCGATCAGGCTCGACATCGGCCGGGCCGTGTGGCGGTCCGGGCTGCCGAGCCGCTGGATCGTGTCGCTGTCGACGATACCCTGGATCAACGCTGGGCGATCGAGGGACGGGCTAAGAGAGGCGAGATGAGCGGCGGGTAAAACGTCATTGGTCATTGGTTGTTGGTCATTGGCTGTATGCCAAGAACCAACGACCAACGACCAATGACCTTCTACTCGCCGTTGCCGTTCAAACCGGAAACAGCATCTCCCTGTAGCGCGGCAGCGGCCAGTAGCCGTCGCCGATGTTGATCTCGAGCTTGTCACTCGCGGCGCGCACCGCTTCCATCGCGGTCGCGCCGTCCGCCGTCAGGAAGCGCGCCTGCTTTTCGGGGTCGTGATGCAGCGATTCGGCTTTGTTGATCGCCCTCACCAGCGCCGCCGCGCTCTTCTGCAGTCCGGTGACGATCACTCCGGCTTCGTTGGCGGCCTGAAGCTGCGGTGCCGGCTTTACGCCGGCCGACTTCGCCTGCGCCGCCGCCGATGCGAGCGAACCGAGGTACTCGTAGCCCGCGGGAAGCACCATCGTGTTCGCGATCTCCGCGAGCGTGTGCATCTCGATGAGCATGTCCTTGATGTAGCGCTCGAGCCGGATGTGGTAGCGCGAGTCGATTTCTTCCTTGGTCAGGATGGCGAGGTTCATGAACAGTTCGCGCGACGGCTTCGTGATGATCTGCGCGAGCGCCTCAGGCGTGCGTCGGAAATTCGGCAGGCCGCGTTTCTTCGCCTCTCGCACCCATTCCTCGGAGTAGTTGTTGCCCTCGAAGCGAACTGCGGTCGTCTGCTTGAACGCGTCGCGAATCACCTTGAGCACCGCGTCGTCGCGCGATTCGGTGGTCTTCAATTCCTTGCGGATCGCGTCCGTGAGTTCGCCGATCGCTTCCGCGACCGTCGCGTTGAGCAGCATCACCGGAAACGCGATCGACTGGCTCGAGCCCACGGCGCGGAACTCGAACTTCGCGCCCGTGAACGCGAACGGCGACGTGCGGTTGCGGTCGGTGTTGTCCTTCGCGACATCCGGCAGCTTCGCGACGCCGAGCTGGATCATCGCCTGCGCCGCGCCCTGCTT